>ERZ772932.1656-NODE-1656-length-10370-cov-16.104993_pt1 | contig 10370 bp, 7 predicted proteins | sample MGYA00511684_ERZ772932 | MGnify/ENA primary metagenome ERZ772932 (study PRJEB29015, sample SAMEA2738078) | human oral metagenome | biome: human oral; feature: human-associated habitat; material: saliva | place: China | collected 2210 ...
TTCGTCAGCGCGGCACCCACTTCCACCCTGGCGACGGCGTTGGCCGTGGCAAGGATGACACCCTGTTCGCCCTGCGCGCCGGTGCGGTCGAGTTCGGCCGTAAGCGCGATCGCAAGGTCGTCAGCGTTTCGCCGGTCTCTGCCTGAGACCGCGCGCATAAAGGGCGTCCGGCGTTGCCGGGCGCCCTTTTCAACATTCATTTTCAGTCGTCAGGAGCAACAGTGGCAGACTTCGTGGATCGCGTGACTCTGCACGCAATGGGTGGCAATGGCGGTAACGGCGTTGCCTCGATTAAGCGTGAAAAGTTCAAGCCGCTGGCCGGCCCCGACGGCGGAGACGGCGGTAATGGCGGCTCGGTCATCCTTGAGGTGAGCGAGCAGGAGACCACGCTGCTGAACTACCACCGCAGCCCGCATCGTCGTGCGGACAACGGCACGCCCGGCATGGGTGACTTCCGCCAGGGCAAGACCGGCGCGGACATCATCCTGCCGGTTCCCGAGGGAACGGTCGTCAAGTCGATGTCGGGTGAGCTGCTCGCCGACCTGACGGGTGCTGGCGCGCGTTTCGTGGTCGCCGAGGGCGGCCGCGGTGGTCTGGGCAACGCGGCGCTGGCGTCGAAGGCGCGCAAGGCTCCCGGTTTTGCGCTGCTGGGTGAGCCCGGCGAGGAGCGCGATGTCATCCTTGAGCTGAAGTCCGTCGCGGACGTGGCGCTCGTCGGCTTCCCCTCGGCCGGTAAATCCTCGCTGATCGCCGCCATGAGCTCTGCGCGCCCGAAGATCGCCGATTATCCCTTCACGACGTTGGTTCCGAACCTGGGTGTCGTGTCGGCCGGAGACACGCGCTACACGGTCGCGGATGTTCCCGGGCTGATCCCCGGCGCCTCTCAGGGCCGTGGTCTCGGCCTGGACTTCCTGCGCCACATCGAGCGCTGCGCTGTCATCGTGCACGTCCTGGACACCGCTGCCTTTGAGACTGATCGAGAGCCCGTCGAGGACCTGCGCATTATCGAGGCTGAGCTGGAGGCGTACCAGGGCGACCTGACGCAGGTCGAGGGCTACGTGCCGATCATGCAGCGCCCCCGCGTCATCGTCTTGAATAAGATCGACATTCCGGATGGTCGCGATCTCGTCGAGATCACGCGCCCCGATCTGGAGTCTTTCGGCTGGCCTGTCCTTGAGGTGTCCGCCGTGTCCCACGAGGGCCTCAAGGAACTGTCCTTCACTCTGGCCGGCATCGTCGAGGCGGAGCGCGCGAAGCGTCCCGCCCTCGAGGCCGCTCGCCCCGTCATTCGTCCGAAGGCTGTCGGTCGCAGCGTCGAGATCACGGTGCGCAAGACCCGCAAGGACGGCGAAGAGGTCTTCCAGGTGCGTGGCGACAAGCCGGAACGCTGGGTGCGTCAGACCGATTTCGCCAACGACGAGGCCGTGGGCTACCTTGCGGATCGCCTGAACGCCGCGGGCGTCGAGGATGAGCTGATGAAGGCTGGCGCGGTCGCTGGCGACACCGTCGTGATCGGCGACCTGGATGGAGGTGTCGTCTTTGACTGGGAGCCGACCCTGACGACCGGACCGGAGCTGCTGGGTTCGCGCGGTACCGACCTGCGCCTGGATCAGAACGCGCGTCCGAGCCGCAAAGAGCGTCGCGAGGTGTACCACCAGGTCATGGACGCCAAGACTGCTGCCCGTGACGAGCTGTGGACGGAGCGTCAGGCCGGCCACTGGACCGACGCCTCGGATCAGTCATGAGCGGAGTGGCTGCGGCTTCTCGCATTGTCGTCAAGATCGGCTCCTCGTCGCTGACGCGCGAGGACGGCGGTCTGGACCTGAATCGTATCGACTCGGTGGCTCGCCTCGTCGCGCGTTGGCGCGGGGCGGACCGCGAGGTCGTGATTGTGTCGTCGGGCGCTGTCGCCGCGGGTCTTGATCCGCTCGGTTTCACCTCCAAACCGAAGGATCTGCCGAGCGTGCAGGCCGCGGCCGCGATGGGCCAGGGCCTTTTGATGGCCAGGTGGACGGCCGCCTTTCAAGCACATCACCTTGACGCCGCCCAGGTGCTGCTGACCACGGACGACGTGATGCGCCGCGACCACTATACGAACGTGCGCGCCTCGCTGACGCGTCTCCTCGGCCTCGGCGTCGTCCCGATTCTCAACGAAAACGACGCGGTGACCACCCGTGAGCTGCGTTTTGGTGATAACGACCGTCTCGCCGCGCTCATCGCGCAGATGATCAAGGCCGATGCGCTCGTGCTGCTGACGGATGTGGACGGCCTGTACACGGCTCCTCCGGATCACCCGGGTTCGGAGCTGATCGAACGCGTCGAGAGTGCGGACGACCTCATGAGCGTGCTCGTTACCGGTTCGGGTTCGCGCGTGGGCACGGGCGGCATGGCGACGAAGGTGCAGGCCGCGATGCTGGCGACTACCAGCGGCATCGGCGTGCAGCTTGCCTGTGCGGATGCTCTGGAGTCGGTGCTCGCGGGCAAGAACGTTGGCACGTGGTTCGAGCCCTCCCAGGAGCGTCCGGCCTCGCGCCGCCTGTGGATCGCTCACGTGGCGCCGTCACGTGGCGAGATCATCGTTGACGAGGGTGCTGCGCACGCGATTACGGTCGGCAAGAAGTCGTTGCTGGTGGCCGGCGTGCGCTCGGTGCTCGGTCACTTCGAGGCGGGCGATGTCGTCGACGTGGCCTCTCCGACGGGTCTTGTCGCTCGAGGGGTGTCGGGATACGACTCCGACACCCTGGCCGAGATTGCCGGGTCGGGGACTGCCGAGCTGGCAGCAGCCGGACAGGAGCATCCGAGGCCCGCGATTCACCGTGACGACCTGGCGGTGTTGGGCGACGCATTTTCTGCGCTGAGCGCTGACTGACGCGGCTTGACGCGCTGACGTGTGTCATCATGGCCGAGTGAATACTGCTGCAGATATTTCCCAGGTGACGGATGCCGCTCGCACGGCTGCTCGCGCTCTCGCGAATGCGACCACGCAGGCGAAGAATCGCGGTCTTGAGGCGATTGCCACTGCGCTGATGGAGCGCAGTGATCAGATCCTGGCAGCTAACGCTGAGGATGTTGCCCGCGGTCGCGCGGAGCAGATGAGCGAGGGTCTCTTGGATCGCCTCGCGCTTACCTCTGATCGTATTCGGGGAATTGCCGAGGCCGTTCGCGAGATTGCAGGTCTTCCGGACCCGGTTGGACAGGTCGTTCGCGGCATGCGCACCGACATTGGTCTGCGTGTCACGCAGGAGCGTGTGCCCCTGGGCGTCATTGGCATCATTTACGAGGCACGCCCCAACGTCACGATCGATGCGGCGTCGCTTGCACTGAAGGCAGGAAACGCGGTCGTGCTGCGCGGAGGTAGCGCCGCGCAGTCCTCGAACCGCGTCCTCATCGAGGTGTGCCGTGATGCGCTGACCTCTGTTGGCTTGCCTGCTGATGCGATCACCACGGTGGATCCGTGGGGCCGCGCGGGTGCCCGTGCGATGATGCGTGCGCGCGGTGCGATTGACGCACTGATTCCGCGCGGGGGAGCGGGTCTCATCAATGCCGTCGTGGAAGAGTCGCGCGTTCCTGTCATCGAAACGGGTACGGGCAACTGCCACGTGTACGTAGACGCCTCCGCGGATCTCGAGGCGGCTGAGGCCATCATCATGAACGCGAAGACGCAGCGTGTGGGCGTGTGCAACGCGGCGGAGACGCTGCTCGTGCACGCCGACGTCGCCCAGCGCTTCCTCGTCGCTGCCGTTACCCGCCTGACGACGGCGGGCGTGACGATCCACGCAGATGAGGCCACCCGGGCCATCGTCGATGGTCAGCCCTCGATCGACGCTGAGATGATTGTTGAAGCCACCGAGGCCGACTGGGAGACCGAATACCTGTCGATGGACCTGGCGGTGCGCGTCGTTGCCGACGTCGATGAGGCGATCGAGCATATCCGTCGCTACTCGTCTGGCCACACCGAGGGCATCGTCGCGTCTGATGTCGCCGCCGTGCGTGCGTTCCGTTCGGGCATCGACGCGGCTGCTATCGCAGTGAATGCGTCGACGCGCTTCACGGACGGCGGCCAGCTGGGCCTGGGTGCCGAGGTGGGTATCTCGACGCAGAAGCTGCACGCGCGTGGCCCCATGGGTCTGACGGAGCTGACCACGACCACGTGGATCTACGAGGGGGAGGGAACGATTCGCCCGTGAGTATCACGAACACGCAGACGGAGCAGGCCTCGGAGGAGATCGCGCTCGAAAAGACCACCGAGGCCACGGCAGGGGCGACCGCAGCCCCGGCCTTGCCTCAGCATCCACCGCGTGCGCTGCGTCGGCGCCGCGCGATCGGCATCATGGGCGGCACTTTCGATCCGATCCACCATGGCCACCTCGTTGCAGCCTCCGAGGTCATGGACGTCTTCGGCCTCGATCAGGTCGTCTTCGTTCCGGCAGCCATGCAGCCTTTCAAAGCGGGCCGTCACGTGACCTCGGCTGAGCACCGCTACCTGATGACGGTGATCGCCACGGCCTCGAACCCGCGCTTTGCCGTGTCGCGCGTCGATATTGACCGCGGTGGGACGACCTACACGATCGACACGCTGTCGGATCTGTCGCGCGAATATCCGGACTCGGATTTCTACTTCATTACGGGTGCTGACGCGCTGGCGCAGATCGCGCAGTGGAAGGATGCCGACAAGCTCTTCGAGCAGGCGCACTTCATTGGCGTGACGCGCCCCGGGCACAACCTGTCGGATCCTGGTCTGCCGCACGAGTCTGTGTCGCTGCTGGAGGTCCCCGCTATGGCGATCTCGTCGACGGATTGCCGCACGCGCGTCGAAGAGGGTAAGCCGGTGTGGTATCTGGTGCCCGACGGCGTCGTCCAATACATCAACAAATACGGCCTGTACCGGTCCTAACTCAAGGAGAAACGTGAGCCTTCCCGACGCTACCGCAGAACTGGCGAGCCTGGTTGCTCGCGCCGCGCATGACCGCGGCGGCATCAACCCGGTGCTTGTCGATGTGACCAGCAAGCTCGCCCTGGCGGATGCTTTCGTGGTTGTCTCGGCGCCGACGGACCGTCAGGTTCGTGCCATCGCTGAGGACATCATGGACCGCATCTGGGCCGAGCATCAGCGCCGCCCTGCACATATCGAGGGGCGCGTGGAGGGCACCTGGGTGCTCCTGGACTACTCCGACCTGCTCGTCCACGTCCTGTCCGAGGAAGAGCGCGAATACTACGCTCTTGAGCGCCTGTGGGGTGACTGCCCGGCTGTGCCGATTGACGTTGATACTGACGAGGCTCGTGCCGCTGCTGCGGAGCGTGCGGCTGCGCACGGCGCGGAGGCCGCGCAGTGAGTGCGTCGCGGATTGTCCTGCTGCGCCACGGACAGACGGATTTCAATCTGGCGCGGCGCTTCCAAGGGCGCATTGATAAACCCCTGAACGAGGCCGGACGGTCCCAGGCGGCGGGTGCCGCCGGTGTGCTGGTGAGCCGCCTGTGTGAGCCGAGTGCCGAGGTGGGCATGATTGCCGCTGAGACAGCGCGCAGCTACGACGATGGGGGAGTGCGTATCGTGAGCTCGCCCCTGGGGCGCGCGGTCGATACCGCGCGGATTGTCGAGCGTGTGTTCGACATCGCGGGCTACCCCTGCGAGGGGCCGGAACTCGACGAGCGGCTCACGGAGCGCTTCTACGGGACCTTTGAGGGCAAGACCTACGAGGAGATCGCCAGTGAGCAGCCCGAGGCCTACGCGCAGTATCGCGCGCAGGGGGAGTGCGACCTCGCCGAGGTGGAACGCTCCGAGGTCGTGGGTGAACGTGTCCGTGACGCTGTCCTGGAAGCTGCGCAGGCGTGCCGTGATGATCAGTCGCTGATTGTTGTCTCGCACGGCTCTGCGATTGCTCGTGGCATTGTGTCCCTGATGGGTCTGGACCCCGCCGTGTTCAATGGACTTCGAGGCGTGGACAACTGCCACTGGTCGGAACTCGTGCCCGTGGGTATGTCGACGTCGAAGAGTGCTGCGGTGAGTGGGTGGAGGCTTGCCTCGCACAATATCGGCTCGCGCGAGGACATCCTGGGGGCGTGAGGGCGCTGGGTCCCCTCGTTGCTGCAGAAAACCGGGGTTTTCACATGCTGTGACGAGGGGCACGTAATTGGATTTGCGTAATTGTTCGAGGGTCCGCTATTATTTATCAGGTCGCCACGGCGACGAACTAAATAGCGGGGCTATGGCGCAGTTGGTAGCGCGCTTCCATGGCATGGAAGAGGTCGGGGGTTCGAATCCCCCTAGCTCCACAAAAAATTCCGACACTCAGGTTGTGAGTGTCGGTTTTTTGTTATTCAAGCGGCCGTTTTGTGGGCCTTTCTTTCGGGTTGTCTCAGGTGTGGGTGCTGCACTGTGGGGTGTTGGTGCTGCGCGGGGTCTACCTGCTGCGAGTGCTTCGATTACTCATTGGTCAGGGAATTATTCTGAAAAATAACGTTTTGGTATCGACATGTGGGATATTCAAAATCTGTCAAACCTCGAAAGCGTTGAAAAACCGTATATTATCCTGTAATGAATTACTGAAAAAACCTTGAAAATCAGCGTACCGCATGGAAAGATTTACCTGTCTTTGTCTCATAGTGTTAGGCCGGTAGCCAATGTCGTTCCAGCTCACTCGCACCCACACCTCGGTGGTTCTCGCCGCCACGACGATCGCGGCATCCCTCGTTGTTATCCCGACCCTCGCTGAGGGGACGGCGACGTCCGAGGATGCATTCTGCAACTCTCTGTCTGGTGCGGAAGGTCGCATTACCGCGGAATATAACCCTCTGCTCGCCAGCTACGCCGCTGCAGCCGCGGGTAACTCCTCTGTTTCTTCCGCCGATCCGGCGCGCGAGGCTGAGCTTCGTGCAGCTCTGACTGACGCTCAAGCGGCCCTCGAGGCCGCTCAGCAAGCTGTGCTCCAGTCCACCCCTTCGACCGGCGACGCTGCTGCCGCTCCGTCGGCCACGGCTGACCGTGGCCTCGACTGGGTTGACTGGTCTCAGGTTGATGATGCCACCCAGGCTCGCATCATTGAAGCGCTCATCGTTCAGAAGATGAACGCCTACCGTGCGAATGCCGGCCTGCCCGAGCTGGTCGTTTCTGACACCGTGACGACGGATGCGCGTGCGTGGAGCCAGCACATGTCCGACACGGACAACTTCAGCCATGACCCCGACTACAAGTACTTCGGTGCGGGCAAGCTTGACGGTGGGGACACGTCCTACGCGGGCGAGAACATTGCCTACAACCACCGTGAGAACTTCGGGGACAAGTGGGGCGCCTACGGCACCACTAAGAATCCGATGCAGGCTGCGGACGCCCTCTTCGATCAGTGGAAGAACTCCTCGGGCCACGACAAGAACATGCTTGCTCAGAACAACGTGGTGGGCGTGGGTGTGCACATCGCTAAGCATGGCCAGTTCACCCGCATCTACGGCACGCAGAAGTTCTACGCGATCACCGGTGGCTCGCCTAACGTCTCCCGCTTCCACACCACGGGTGACACCGCCTCTGCCTATGGTTTCAATGGCGGCGCCTTCAATGCTGATAACACGAACTACGTCTCCGGCCTGGCCAGCGGCGGCGACGCGCAGCGCGCCAACTCCTGGCAGAACAAGGTGGGCGCCCTGCCCGGCGTTGCCCTGCCGGTCGATGTCTCGACGCTCCCCGCTAAGGCTGGATCCGCCGCTCCCTCGACCTCAACGCCCGCTCCCGCTGCGGCCACTGCGGACGCAGATAAGCAGCAGGCGGTGATAGATGCCCAGGCCTCCGTGAACGAGGCTCAGGGAGCGCTCGATGCCTACCTCGCCTCCGTGGCCGATGAGAAGCCGGCCGTGAGCCTCGCTGACATCGATGCGGAGCTCGATCGTGTCGCTGACTCCATCGCCGCCCAGACCTCCGTCCGTCCGGAAAAGGACGGTGGTGTGACTCTGAAGTCCGATGACCAGTCGGGCCGTTACCTCACCGCCGCCGAATATCGTGACGCTCTGACGCGCTGCACGACGCTGGGAATTGAAGCCTCGCATCCCGCAAACCCGTCGATCGGTGAGGGTGAGCAGGCGCCGCAGGATCCGACGACTCCGGCTCCTGCTCCTTCGAATCCTTCCGTTGGTGGTGAGCAGACGCCCGCCCCCGGTATCGAGGCTCCCACCCCGCAGGATCCTGCTACCCAGGTTCCTGCCCCGCAGGATCCGAGCACTCCGGCTCCTGCTCCTTCGAATCCATCCGTTGGTGGTGAGCAGACGCCCACCCCCGGTATCGAGGCTCCCGCCCCGCAGGACCCGGCTACCCAGGCCCCCGCTCCCCAGAACCCCGTAACCCAGGATCCGGCTACCCAGGTTCCCTCTGTCCAGGTTCCGGTGACGCCTGCTGCTGATCCGGCGCCGGCTGACGCGCCTGCGTCGACCCCGGCCGAGGCGCGTCGAGACACGCTGGCTGCCACCGGCGCGTCGGGCGTGTGGGTCGGTGTTGGGGCGGTCGCCGTCCTTGTTGCTGGTATCGGTGCGGTCGTGGCATCGCGTCGAGCCAAGCGCTGAGGCAACGTTTTCAAGCCCCGCCGGTGAGAGTGCTCACCGGCGGGGCATTTTCATGCCTGTTGGTAGCTCTTTGCGGCAACTGCTAATGAGGGCAGCATCTTATTTGGTGCGTCACATTATCCTGTGTATAGTCAGTAATGGAATGTTGCGCAACTAATGTGCATTCGTCGGCAGAGTGCGACTGTCTCGGCGAACGGATTTGCGCGCTCATCGTCTTCTGTTCAGAGAGGAATAAAATATGCGACCCATCAACATGTGCAGGAGTGCGATGGTGGCCCTGGGTGCCGCCGCTCTCGTTGTTGGCACTTTGGCTCCCTCCTATGCCTTCCCAGTCGTCTCGAGCAACGACCGTGAGCCTGTGGGCGTCGCCGCTGAGGTCCCGGCGGCGGATCCCACGGCTGAACCCACGGCGGATCCCGCACCCAACCCCAACCCGGAACCCGCGCCCAACCCCAACCCGGAGCCCGCGCCCAACCCGGAACCCGCGCCCAACCCGGAACCCGCGCCCAACCCGGAACCCGCGCCCAACCCCGAGCCCGCGCCTGCTCCTAAGCCCTCGTGGAAGATGGACTCTGTGGGCTGGTGGTACGACCTGGACAATGGCTCGTACGCGCGTGACGAGAAGCGAGACATCGACGGTGCGACCTACCGTTTCAACGGCAGCGGATACATGGTCACCGGCTGGTTTGATCGCGGGGGAGCGTGGGAGTACTTCGCGCCCTCCGGCGCACAGGTGCGCGGATGGGCCAACGTGTCGGGCACCTGGTACTTCCTTGACCCGCAGAGTGGAGTGATGCGCACGGGCTGGACCATGGTTGATGGCACTTGGTACTACCTGGGTGCCTCCGGCGCGATGGCGACCGGCTGGCTGAACCAGGGCGGTACCTGGTACTACCTCGGCGGGTCAGGCGCGATGGTGCGTGGGTGGAGCGCGATCGGTGGCTCCTGGTACTACTTCAACGAGTCGGGCGCGATGCTGACCGGCTGGCTCCAGCAGGGCAGCTCCTGGTACTACCTGAACTCTTCCGGCGCTATGAAGACCGGCTGGCTCAGCCAGGGCGGTACCTGGTTCTATCTGAACGGCTCGGGCGTCATGGTGCGAGGTTGGAACGCGATCGGCGGCTCCTGGTACTACTTCAATGAGTCTGGCGCGATGGTGACCGGCTGGCTGAACCAGGGTGGGACTTGGTACTACTTCAATGGCTCGGGCGTGATGGCGACGGGCACTCAGTGGATTGGCGGCGAGCGCCACTGGTTCTATGACTCGGGCGCATGGTGGGGCCTGTACCCCGTGTCCTCGGCCTCGTCGGCAAGCGGTGGTGGTTCCTCGTCCTCCGCATATTACAAGAACTGTGACGAGGTGAGGCGCGCGGGCAAGGCTCCCCTGCGCCGGGGACAGCCCGGCTACAGCCTGGATCTTGACCGTGATGGTGACGGCATTGCCTGCGAGTATCACCGTGGGCGTTAATCAGTGAGTAATCTGGGCCCGGTCGTACGATCGGGCACAGATTGTTCCTGTCACAACAGTCGTAAGAAGCGACAGGAGCGACGAGGTAGACGAAGGGGGCGTGGCCACGCGGCCACGCCCCCTGGCGTCTGTGAGGAACGGGTCAGCCCGCGTCCACCGCCTGGTTGGCGATCTGACGCTCACACACGTCGATGAGTTCGCGGATGATGCGGATCGTGCCGGCGGAAGCGTCCGGGTGAGCCTCGATCCAGGCCTTGCCGGAGGCGACCACGTCGACCTCGGGGGCGTAGCCCGCCAGCGCGCTCGGGAAGAGCAGCGTCGTGAGGTCCTCGGCGGTGTGGAAGGTGAAGGTCTCCCA
>ERZ772932.1659-NODE-1659-length-10364-cov-5.269764_pt1 | contig 10364 bp, 8 predicted proteins | sample MGYA00511684_ERZ772932 | MGnify/ENA primary metagenome ERZ772932 (study PRJEB29015, sample SAMEA2738078) | human oral metagenome | biome: human oral; feature: human-associated habitat; material: saliva | place: China | collected 2210 ...
TATCGTGGCACATTCAGAGCTTGTTGAGTCACTTAGAGGAAAACTCATCGTCAGCGTCCAGGCGTATCCTGGTGAGCCTATGAGGCATCCAGAGACTATGGCTCAGATTGCTCGCGCCTGTGAGCTTGGCGGCGCTGCAGCTATTAGGTGCCAGGGTTTGTCTGATATTTCTGCCATTAAGGGTAGGGTTGAGATTCCTGTTATTGGCCTCTGGAAAGAGGGTCACGAAGGCGTCTACATTACTCCTACGCTTCGTCATGCGCGTGCTTGTATTCACGCTGGCGCAGATGTTGTTGCCTTGGATGCAACAGACCGTCCAAGGCCTGATGGTAGAACCTTTGAAGAGACTGTTGCAACTCTGCGCGCAGAGTCTGACGTGCTAATCATGGCTGACTGCATGACTATGGATGACATCCGTCGCGCTGTTGCCGCTGGTTGTGACCTCGTTTCAACCACACTTTCTCACAACAAGGCTGCTATTGATACAACGCTTGACGATGGTCCTGACATTGCCCTTCTTCAGCAGGCAACTACTGAATTCCCAGGTATTGCCATTATTTGCGAGGGCCACGTCCACACACCACAAGATGCAAAAGATGCTCTTGATGCAGGCGCTTGGGCGGTTGTTTCAGGTACAGCCATTACACATCCAACTTCAATTACCTCTTGGTTTGCAGCAGCACTTGAGGATTAACGCTTGGAGCGGTAAGGTTTTCTCGTCACGTATTTAAGGAGCGCCTGTGAAGAAAAACGATCCTACATCTTCAGTTATTCCCGACATTGTCATTATTACGGGTATGTCTGGATCGGGTCGCACGCAGGCGCTTCATGTGTTTGAGGACATGGGTTATTTCTGCATTGATAACCTGCCACCAGCTCTTATTTTGCAGCTTTCTAACCTTGTGGGCATTAATACGGGTGTTGGTCGCCACTTGGCTGTTACCTGCGATTTGCGCTCGCAAGGTCTTTTTGATGACATCTCTGAAGCTTTGAAGTCTCTTGCAGATCACGAGCTCACCTACAAGATTGTCTATCTGGACTCCTCAGACGAAGTACTTATGCGTCGCTATAGCGAGAATCGCCGTCGTCATCCTTTAGCGCAGGAGGGAGAAAATCTCTTATCTGCAATTTCTAGGGAGCGCGCACAGCTTCAAGATATAAAAGCGCTGGCGGATGTGGTCCTAGATACCTCGTCTATGCGTACTAATACGCTCAAGAGCCGCCTTCGTCGTGCATTTTCAGAGCTTGCTGAACAGCAGCTTATGGATGTTAGCGTGTTTTCCTTTGGCTTCAAAAACGGTTTGCCCGTTGAGGCTGACCTTATGATTGACGTGCGATTCCTGCCTAATCCTTACTATGATCCAGAGCTCAGACCACTTACCGGTCTTGATGAGCCAGTAGCTCAGTTTGTCCTTCAGCATGGCACTACTAAGAAATTCCTTAAGTCTTGGTTTGAGCTGCTTGATGTAGTAATGCCTGGCTATGTGCAGGAAGGCAAAAGCTTGCTCTCTATTGCGATAGGTTGCACGGGTGGCCAGCATAGAAGCGTTGCAATCGCACGTGCTACGGCAGAGCATCTTACCAGCCAGGGCTATCGCGTAACGCTGTTCCATCGCGATCTTGATGCGGCTCAGAAGAAGTCTCAGCAGGCTGAGTAGAAGTTAGTCTGTCATGTCCTATACTGCCTTGGTTAAAAATGAGCTGGTCAGCGTACCAGAAATTCAGACGGACTGTGAATTAGCTCAGCTTTCTGCGCTTATTCGTGTTTCTGGAACGTTGTCGATGCACGGTCCTGGTAAATTTGCCGTTCGCATTGTTACCGAGACTGGCACGGTTGCCCGAACAGTTATTAGTTCTTCTCGCCGTCTGTTTGATCTGGGTACTTCCGTTGAGTACCGTCGCTCTATCATGCATAAAAAACGCAACTATTTGCTTGAGATTTCTAACCAGGATTCGCTTGCAGAAGCGCTTTCCGCTCTTGGTATTTATATACCGGGAGAAGGCCTGGTAAGTGGCATTCCTAAAAGCGTTATCCGCACCAAGCAGGCGCAGCGAGCTTTTTTGCGCGGAGCGTTTATGGCGGGCGGATTTTTGGCCGATCCCTTAAAAGATTTTCACTTAGAGATTGCTGTCTCGGGAGAAAGATTTGCCACTGAGCTGGTAAAACTTATGGGATCCATTGGTGTAAAGGCGCGCCTTAATCATCGTAATCGCCATACCAATGCGCTCATGCGTACCAGAGAAATTTATGCCGTCTACCTTAAGAGCTCTGACGACATCATCAAGTTTTTGCGAGAGATTGGTGCGCCTACTATGGCGCGCGCTATTGCGTTTACCCGCGTGCAAAAGCATTATCGCAACAACGTCAACCGAGTTGTCAACGCAGAGATGGCAAATCAAACGCGCTCTTCAAATGCAGCGGCAGACCAGTTAGCGCTTATAGAAAAGGCCGAGAAACTCATTGGACTCAGAGCTCTGCCGCCAGCGGTCAGAGATTTTTGTCTTGCACGAAAAGATAACCCTGAGCTGTCATTATCAGCGCTGGGGGAGTCGTTTGTACCACCCGTATCCAAGTCCGCCATGTATCACCGACTGCTTCGTTTGGAAAAAATCGTTCAGGATTTAGAAAAAGATGCATAAGTTATCGGCGAGTGCGGTAAAATACTCGGTGTACGGTTTAAATGTTAATGAATCCGGAGAATGGCTCTGGGTCACCGAAAGGAGCATTACGTATGGCAGTAAAGGTTGCTATTAACGGTTTTGGCCGCATTGGTCGCCTTGCATTTAGGCAGATGTTTGGTCACGAGGGTTCCGAGATTGTTGCAATCAACGACCTTACTTCTCCAGAGATGCTTGCATATCTTCTGAAGTATGACTCTACTCAGGGCAACTATTCCCGCGATCACAAGGTAGAGGCAACTGACCACTCCATCATCGTTGACGGTCACGAGATTGTTATTTACAAGGAGGCAGACGCTAACAACCTGCCTTGGGGCGATCTCAACGTTGACGTTGTTCTTGAGTGCACCGGTTTCTACACTTCTAAGGACAAGGCACAGGCTCACATCAACGCTGGTGCTAAGAAGGTTGTCATTTCTGCTCCTGCAGGCAATGACCTCCCAACCATTGTCTTCAACGTTAACCATGAGACCCTCACTGCAGATGACAACATCATCTCCGCAGCTTCCTGCACCACCAACTGCCTTGCTCCTATGGCAAAGGGTCTTAACGACTTCGCAACTATCAAGTCCGGTATCATGACCACCATTCACGCATACACTGGTGACCAGATGATCCTCGACGGCCCACAGCGCAAGGGTAACTTCCGTCGTTCCCGTGCTGGTGCAGAGAACATCGTTCCTAACTCCACCGGTGCTGCTAAGGCTATTGGCCTTGTTCTTCCTGAGCTCAACGGCAAGCTCATTGGTGCTGCTCAGCGCGTTCCTACGCCAACTGGCTCCCTCACCAACCTCTATGCTGTTGTTGACAAGAAGGTCACCGTTGACGAGGTCAACGCTGCAATGAAGGCATATGCAGAGACCATCCCAGAGACCTTTGGTTACAACGAGGATGACATTGTTTCCCGCGACATCGTCGGCGAGACCCACGGCTCCATCTTCGACGCAACTCAGACCATGTGCTCTGACCTTGGCGATGGCACCACTCTTGTTCAGGTCACCTCTTGGTACGACAACGAGAACTCCTACACTTCTCAGATGGTCCGCACCATCAAGTACTTTGAGAAGTTCGTTGCTTAAGTTCTAGTTACATAGACGCCTTGGGCGCGGTCGCAGCATCTGCCGCGATCGCGCCTTCTTTTGTTGGAAACGTATTTAAAGGAGTGACATGGCTTTTACAAAGAAGACTGTCCGCGATGCAGATGTTGATGGCAAGCGCGTTCTTATGCGCGTTGACTTCAACGTGCCTCTAAAGGACGGCGTTGTTACTGACGACACCCGCGTTCGCGCTGCACTTCCAACCATCCAGTATCTTCTCGACCACAACGCAAAGGTCATCCTGATGAGCCACCTTGGTCGTCCAGATGGCACCGGCTTCCAGCCAGAGCTTTCCCTGCGCCCAGCTGCAGAGAAGCTTGCTGAGCTTCTTGGCCGCGAGGTTAAGTTTGTTGAGGACACCTATGGCGAGAAGGCCCGTGAGGCTGTAGACGCACTCAAGGACGGCGAGGTTCTTGTTCTTGAGAACGTCCGTTTTGACAAGCGTGAGAAGAAGAACGATCCAGAGATTGCAAAGACCCTTGCATCTTATGGTGACATCTTTGTTCTTGATGCCTTTGGTACCGCTCACCGTGCACAGGGCTCCGTTGTTGGACCAGCAGCTTACCTTCCTGCATACGCTGGCTTCCTGCTTGAGAAAGAGGTTGACACTCTTACCTCTATCTTCTCTAACCCAGAGCGCCCACTTGTAGCTATCGTTGGTGGCTCCAAGGTTTCTTCTAAGATTGGTGTTCTTGATCACCTTATCGACTCCGCTGATACCCTCATCATTGGTGGCGGTATGGCATACACCTTCTTCCTGGCAAAGGGTTATACCGTTGGTACTTCTCTTCAGGAGCCAGACTGGATTGAGCGCGCAGGCGAGATGCTCAAGAAGGCAGAGGAGAAGGGCGTTAAGATTCTGCTTCCTGTTGACAACGTTGTTACCGATCACTTTGGTGAGGACGCTGTTGGTGAGGTAGTTCCTTCCGATCAGATTCCTGCAGAACGCATGGGTATGGACATTGGTCCTAAGACTGTTGAACTTTACTCTGAGGCTATCAAGGGCGCAAAGACCGTCTTCTGGAATGGTCCTATGGGCGTCTTTGAGTTTGACCAGTTTGCAAAGGGCACCGAGGCTGTTGCTCGTGCTGTTGCAGATGCTGATTGCACCTCTATCATCGGCGGCGGCGATTCCGTTGCAGCAGTTAACAAGTTCCACCTTGCTGACAAGATGAGCTGGATTTCCACTGGCGGCGGCGCTTCCATGGAGCTCGTTGAGGGTAAGGCACTTCCAGGAGTGGAGGCGCTTCTCGATGCGTAATCGTATGATCGCAGGTAACTGGAAGATGAATGAGACTTTCGCTGAGGGCGTTGAGCTTGCTCAGGGAATTGTTGATCAGCTTGCTTCCGGTACTGGAAACGTTGATGTTGTTATTGCTCCACCTCTTGTAGACCTTAAGGGTGTCTCTGAGGTTCTATCTCAGGCTAACTCTTCTGTTGCTCTCTCTGCACAGAATGTGTACTGGGAGGAGTCTGGTGCCTTTACTGGTGAGACCTCTCCAGCAATGCTGACCTCTGTTGGTGCAACTTACTGCATCATTGGTCACTCTGAGCGTCGTGGCTACTTTAGCGAGACCGACGAGGACATTAACCGCAAGGCAAAGGCTCTGATGGCTCATGACATTGTTCCTATTTCTTGCTGCGGTGAGTCTCTTGAGGTTCGTAACGCCGGAACTCACGTTCAGTTTGTTGTTGACCAGATTAAGGCAGATACCAAGGGTCTAGAGATTACCGATCCTTCCAAGTACGTTATTGCTTATGAGCCAATCTGGGCAATTGGTACTGGTATGACTGCAACTGCTGATGACGCGCAGGAAGTCTGCGGCGCAATTCGTAAGACCCTGGTAGAGATCTTTGGTGCAGAAATTGCGGACGGTATCCGTATTCTTTACGGTGGTTCTGCAAAGCCAGAGAACGTTGGTGGCTTCCTCGAGAAAGAGGACGTTGACGGCGCACTTGTTGGCGGCGCATCGCTCAAGGCTGATTCCTTCGTTGCAATGGTAAAGAGCGCAATGAACTAAACTTTGGCAAAGTTCCTTACCACCGGTGAGGCGCTTGTCTCATTTGTTAAGTTCTTGTTTGTTTTGCAACTTGGCACACGTCATTCCCAAAGGGGAGTGGCGTGTGCTATTCTTTTCTGTTGTACGTGAAAATAACTAGGGCTGGATCTTCTCGCCAGCAAGAGGGGGAACCTCGTGGGCGTTCTGAATACAATTCTTTTAGTGCTGTTTGTACTTTCTGGCATTTTGACGGTGCTGCTTGTTTTGGCACACTCCGGAAAGGGCACCGGCGTTTCTGACATGATTGCTGCATCTATGTATAACGCAAGCGCTGGTTCAGGCATTATGGAGAAGAACCTTGATCGCCTTACCGTCATCACTACAACCATCTTCTTGGTCTGTGCTATTGTGATGGCTTTGACGTTCCCTGTTGGCGCTATTGGCTAAGCAGTCGCTTGCATATTTGAATTACCTGCCGAGAAACCCGAGTTTCTCGGCATTTTTTATTTGTGTCCTGCGGAGTATGCGAAAATTTGCTGTTGGGAATAACGACAAAATGGTTGGATGCGACAGATAGTAGTTTTCTGTTACTTCTTAACAGAATTTTCAATAACGTTTCTCATATGTAAACAAATTTGATTGTGACCTGTACGCTGGAGTCAAACAGTCATTATATGTGGATACGTTTTACTGGGATTGGTATGCATAATCTTGCTTATCTAAGAGATATTTTTTGGGTTAAGCAGCTTATCCATGGTAAAATTGCACTTTGCTGTGTATTCACGGCATGTTTGTTGTAGGAATGCTAGGTTGCCATACCGAGAAAACCTCGCTTATCTGGTGGATAAGCGCAAGGCGGTGAGGAGAGTCAATGGCACGGTTTGTTTGGTACGTTACAAAGAGGATTTTGAGCTACATTGTGATGATTTTTGTTGCAACTTCGCTCACATTCTTCCTCGCATCATCGTTTATGAACCCACGCTCCAACTTTGAGCAGCGTACTCCACGTCCTCCACAGGAGTCTATTGAGGAAAACCTGTATAGGACTAATCTAAATGATAAGACTCCAGTTATTGAGCGTTATCAGGTCTGGATTACCAATCTGCTTACCAAGTTTGACTTTGGTATGACCCCAACCGGCGATAACGTTAACCGAGAGATGAGCTCAAAGTTCATGGCTTCTATTCTGCTCATGACTCCAGCAACTATTTTGTCTGTCGTTATTGGCGTCAGCTTGGGTGTTTATACCGCTCAGCGTCAGTATCAGTGGCAGGACCGTTTCTTAAGTGGTGTTGCTTCGATTCTTCTGGTTATTCCAACTGTTGTTATGGCAATCTTGATTGTTTTTGCAGCAATCGAGATTAACGCACGTGCCGGTTCCCGTATTTTCTACGTTACCGATCTTTCCAGTGGAGATACCGGAAACTTCTTCACTTGGCTCATTGACTTCCTCCAGCACATTATTCTTCCAACCATTGTTCTTACTATCGTAAGCTCCGTTGGTTACCACCTCTCTCAGCGTACGTACCTGCTTGACGAGATGCACGCAGACTACGTTCGTACTGCTCGCGCTAAGGGCCTCACTCGTAAGAAGGCAATTCGTAAGCACGCTCTTCGCGTTTCTTTGATTCCAACCGCTGTTTCAGTTGCTTTCTCTCTTGCAGGTATCTTCACAGGTGCTGTTATGACCGAGAAGGTCTTTGCAATTCACGGTCTTGGTGAGTACTTCATTAACTGTATTAACAACAACAATATTCACGGTGCAGTTGCAGTTGCAGCATTCTCTGGCGCAATGACTCTTGTTGGCGCTCTTCTGGCTGACCTCTTTGCTGCTGCTCTTGATCCACGAATTAAGATGAGCTAAGGAGGCGGACATGTCTAAAGAAGAGCTTCAGAATAATGACGAGAAAAACGTCTCCATTGATGCAGGTCTTACTAACGCTGAGCGTGAGCTTCAGGCAGATGCTAAGTCTGACAATAAAGAAGTTAAAAGAATTAGCTATGCTGGCCTGATTGCAAGGCGTTTCTTCCGCCAGCGTTCTGCAGTAATCGGTTTGATTATTCTTGGAATTATGGTTCTCATTGCAGTTTTTGGACCATATGCCACTCCGTTTAATTACACAGATGCTGACTTTACTGCAATTAACATGGCTCCTAATGCAACGCATTGGTTTGGTACTGACGGTGCTGGTATCGATCTGTATGCCTGCGTTGTTCACGGTCTTGGTCGCTCTCTGACCATTGGTATCAGCTACGCAATCTTGACTACTATCATCTCTGCAATTATTGGTACTGCCATTGCCTATGTCCGTGGCATTCCAGAGAAGATTGGTATGTGGCTTCTTGATATGCTCATGGTCATCCCTAGCTTCTTGCTGGTTGCTATGATTGTTCGTGCAGCAGGTGGTGAGTCTGGTTGGCTCATGCTTATCTTTGGTCTGACTGCTTTTGGTTGGATTGGCCGCGCGCGTACTATCCGCACCATGGCTCTGTCTTTGCGTGAGAGAGATTACGTCAAGGCTGCTAAGTACATGGGTGTTCCACCATTTACCATCATTGTTCGTCACCTTATTCCAAACCTTGGTTCAATTCTTATTATTGACTTGGTCTTGGCTGTTATTGGCGGCGTTAACTCTGAGACTGCATTCAGCTTCTTGGGTCTTGGTATCAAAGCACCAGATACTTCTCTTGGTTACCTTCTGAGTGCTGGTTCTTCTGCAATGCTTACTACTCCATGGATGATTCTGATTCCATCGGCATTTCTGATTGTTGTTTGTGTTGGCCTGCAGCTCATCGGCGATGGCCTTCGCGATGCCTTTGACCCTTATTCACGCGCTGCTGGTAGCGTCAAAGATCAGGAAGAGGATTCTTCCAAGGATGACGCTCAGCTCGGCGATCTTGAGGGTAGCATCGTTTCTGAAGAAACTACGGAGCGTGCATAATGTCTGACACTACTACTACTTCAACAAAGCAGGGAAGTGTAGAGATGGACGATGTCCTTCGCTACGAGCTGCTTGAGTCAAACGGTCCAAAGGGTGCTCCAACAGGAGATCCAGTTCTTTCTGTTCGTAACCTTAAGGTTTCCTTTAATACTGAGGCTGGTCGTGTAGACGCAGTTCGCGGTGTTAACTTTGACCTTTGGGGCGGCCGTACTCTTGGTATCGTAGGTGAGTCTGGTTCTGGTAAGTCAGTAACCGCTTTGTCTCTTATTGGTCTTCTTGATGACAACGCTCACGTTACCGGCTCTATTAAGCTTGGTGATGAGGAGCTCATTGGTAAGACCGACGAAGAGATGTCACAGCTTCGTGGTACTAAGATTTCTATGATTTTCCAGGATCCACTGTCCGCTTTGACTCCAATGTTCTCTATTGGAGATCAGCTTGCAGAGGCTCTGCTTACCCATAATCCTCACATGAGCAAGGCAGACGTTCGCAAGCGTTGTATTGAGCTTCTCTCCATTGTTGGTATTACTGATCCAGAGAATCGTCTGGATTCTTTCCCACATGAGTTCTCTGGTGGTATGCGTCAGCGTGTTGTTATTGCAATTGCTATTGCAAATAACCCTGACATCATCATTGCAGACGAGCCAACCACCGCTCTTGACGTAACTATTCAGGCTCAGATTCTTGACGTCTTGAAGGTTGCGCAGAAAGAGACCGGTGCAGCAGTTGTTCTGATTACTCACGACCTTGGTGTTGTTGCAGGTACCGCAGATGACATTATGGTTATGTATGCAGGCCGTGGCGTAGAGCGCGCAAGTGTTGATACGCTTTTTGCTGAGCCTCGCCATCCTTATACCATGGGCCTTCTGGGTGCTGTTCCAAAACCTCACCTTCAGGCAGAGCATAGGCTTGTTCCTATTAAGGGCAATCCACCATCACTTGCTGCTATTCCAACTGGCTGTCCTTTTAACCCACGTTGTCCTATGGCTACCGAGGAATGCTCCAAGAAAGAGCCAGCGCTGCTTCCTGCAAATGCTGCCGAGGGTCACTTGGCATCTTGCCATCACCTTCAGGAAATTTGCGAGAAGAAGCTCACTTACGCTGAGGTATATCCAGACTTTGAGCCAATCCTTCCAAAGTGGGTTGATGTCCCTCGTAACAAGCGTCCTGTTGTACTTAAGGTTGAGAATCTTACCAAGACTTTCCCTGTTCAGGGTAAGGGCTTTATTAGGCGCAGCAAGGGCACTATGACTGCTGTTGACCGTGCAAGCTTTGAGATCCATGAGGGAGAAACCCTCGCACTAGTTGGCGAGTCTGGCTCTGGTAAGTCAACAACTCTGATGCAGATTATGGATTTGCTGAAGCCTGAGGATGGTCGTATTACGGTCCTTGGCAAAGATGTCGCTGAGCTTAAGAATGCTGCGCAGCGTAGAGAGCTTCGTAAAGATCTTCAGGTTATTTTCCAGGATCCAATGAGTTCTCTTGACCCTCGTATGCCTGTTTATGACGTTTTGGCAGAGCCACTCCAGGCACAGGGCTGGAACAAAGAGGATATTAATACTCGTATTGGTGAGCTTATGCGTCTGGTTGGTATCAACCCAGACTATGTTGACCGCTTCCCATCCCAGTTCTCTGGCGGTCAGCGT
>ERZ772932.1661-NODE-1661-length-10356-cov-13.470149_pt1 | contig 10356 bp, 16 predicted proteins | sample MGYA00511684_ERZ772932 | MGnify/ENA primary metagenome ERZ772932 (study PRJEB29015, sample SAMEA2738078) | human oral metagenome | biome: human oral; feature: human-associated habitat; material: saliva | place: China | collected 2210 ...
AATTCGATGGAAAAGCTGGGGTGAACGTCGGTCACGGGCGGGACTTCAAGGGGTGTGAGCTGGTGTGCTGCACGAATGTCGGCGGCGAAGTGCATGATCGCGAACTTCTTGAAGATCTCCAAGGAGACCGAGCTGAAGCGTGCCCCGCCGAATGAGTACCTTTCGAAATGGCCGTAGGCGTAGTATTCCTCGACCATGGTGAATGCCTCGTAGACATCGGTGTAGCCTTCACCCGGCTTGACCAGGATCACATCATCATCGATCCGGGTTGTGTGTCCGGAGAGTTCGCACAGGCGCGTGATGTATGCGGCGAGTTCTTCGTTCATGTGAGGGTTGCTCCTCCTCAGAGTGCGCTATCGACTGTCTTGATTCTACGGCCGTAGTGAATCCAGGGAGGGGGCCGAGGCCTCGGCGATAGCTCGAGCGCATGCGAATGATCGGCATTTCGCGGATACCGTGGGATCGATAGTCGAGGTGAGTTCGAAGAACGGTGGGGACTTCTTTGAGATGGTGAATGTCGTGTGGGGGAGGGGTCCCAGGAGATCCTGAGGTGTGTACGACATGTCCGTGAGTGTGGCTATTCCGTCGCGTGCGAGCAGAGTGAGACACGTGGCGGCGAGTTTGAGGGTTTGGGTTATGCAGAACGGGACCACGGTGTTTCGCTCGCCCTCGTAGGCAATGACGATTCCCCTCTCATCCTCGCTGAGAACGTAGGTTGTGTAGTCACGCCTGCTGGTGACAACGATACTGTCGCCGTTATCGTCGATAAGCTCCGGGGGAAAGTGCTCGCCGAGGAGTGGGAGCGCGAGGCTTCGATACTGTTGCCACATCATGTGTTATTCCTATCCGTCGGTTGGACTAGTCGAAGGGGACGCGTGGCATACCGAACAGGGCCTGGCAGACTTCCTTGGTGCTTTCGATGTGGGCGATCTCGAAGAGGCGCTCGGGTGAGTGCTTCAGGAACCACGGTAGATTTGCGGCAGCACGTGTAGATATGTTTGCGACGATGCCCGTGGGCGACCCCTCGTAGAGGAGTTCCCCTGTCTCGAGATCTTGTGACCAGTGTGGGGCAGGGGAGAGCCATCTGAATGCAATGCCAATATCCTCCAGGTGCAGGCTAAGGCGAAGATGGTCGAACAATTCCATCACGAGCCATTGTTTAACTGTGGTCAGATCGTTAGCACGAATTTCGCCTCCGGGCCTGTAATTTCGCTCGCTTGTTCCGCTGAAATAAAAGCCGTTCTTGTGCCAGATATGAATCATGACTTGAGGGTCTGGCCCATTGAAAAAAATGTGTTCTTCGGACAGTTCAATTAGTTTCCGGTGTGCGGCGGAAACGACTGCTTCAATGAACTTGTCGTCGCTGATCGTTGTCATAGTCTGTAGTGTCTCATGCTTTCCTGAGTCGGTGGTCGAGAACGTGAGGCTGGCTGGCCCGGGTCGGTGGTCTCCTCGGCGCGCGTGGCGTTAGTTATCGGTCTAGGCCTTGTATTTCTTCAGGAGGTCTTCGAGGTCGTATTGCATCGCGTGGGTGAGGGATACACCGTAGAATTCCGAGGAGCAGTAGAAGTGCAGGCGTGCATCGTCGGTGCGGTGGTAGTGCAAGGTCGGTGGCTGCTGGGTCTTATCGGCTGCCCATGACGGGTGGAGTTGGCTGATTTTTCTAGGAAATCTCGGCACGTCGAAATGCAGTGCCATGGCGCGCTTCGCTCCCAGCTCCATCGTCAACAAGTGCGCCGTGACGGTGTCGTTATCTGTGTACACGGAAGCAGCAGTGTCCGGTTGTCTCTCCGACCATGCAAAGAAGGTGTTCCCGTCCTCATCCCAGACGGAGAAATAGAGGGTGCCATCATTCGTAAAACTCCAACCCCCGTTGAATTCACTTGTTCTGGTCAACGAGTCGCGTAGGAGGCGCTCGATGAGTTCGGTGTGCTGTTCGAGCATGGTGGTGGTCCTTCCTGGGGGCGTCGTCTAGCACCGTGGTGAAGAAGTCTACGCTTGTGGGTGCTGTAGGCCGTAGGCCTCGGCGATAGCTCGAGCGCATGCGAATGATCGGCATTTCGCGTATACCGTGGGATCGATAGTCGAGGTGAGCTGGAAAATGGTAGATGGTCTTTAGAAATGCTGAATACTGTGTCGGGCACTGGGCCTAAGAACTCGCGTGGCGTATACCTAGTATCCACAAAGTCGTCCATGCCGTTGCGTGCAAGGAGCTCGAGGCATACGGTAGCAAGCTCATGTGAGGGCGTTGAGCAGAATGTCTCGATGGTGTTGCGTTCACCGTAGTACCCGATGTTAATGTTTCCGTTTTCCTCGGCAAGTCGGAATTTAGGTCCGTCACGCCTGCTGGTGAAAACGATGCTGTCACCGTTGTCTTCGATGAGCTCCGGGGGAAAGCACTCCCTGATGATCGGGAGTGCGTGGCTTCGAAACTGTTCCCACAGCATGTGTTACTTCCGTCTGTCCGTGGGCTTAGCGAAGGGGATGTGCGGCATGCCGAACAGGGCCTGGCAGGCTTCCTTGGTGCTTTCGATGTGGGCGATCTCGAGGAGCCGTTCGGGCGAGTGGTTGAGGAACCAGGGAAGGTTGGTGGCAACTTGTGAGGAGTTGTTTGCGATGATCCCCGTGGATGAGCCCTCGTGGAGGAGTTCTCCTGTTTTTGGATCTTGTGACCAGTGTGGAGCAGGAGAGAGTCGCATGAATGCAATCCCGATATCCTCCAGCTGCCGGCTAAGCCGAAGGAAGTCAAACAATTCCATCACGAGCCATTGTTTAACCGTGGTCAGGTCGTTGGCGCGAATTCTGCCTCCGGGCCTATAATTTCGCTCGCTTATGCCGCCGAAATAAAAGCCGTTCTCGTGCCAGATATGAATCATGACTTGAGGATCCGGCCCATTGAAAAAAATGTGTTCTTCGGACAGTTCAATTACTTCCCGGTGTGCGGTGGAAACGACTGTTTCAATGAACTTGTCGTCGCCGATCGTTGTCATAGTCTGTAGTGTCTCATGCTTTCCTGAGTCGTCGGTCGAGAACTTGAGGCTGGCTGGCCCAGAGGCCGGTGGTCTCGTCGGCGTGCGTGGTGTTAGTCGTTGCCTAGGCCTTGTATTTCTTGAGGAGGTCTTCGAGATCGTATTGCATCGCGTGAGTGGTGGATACTGCAAGGGATGGAGTGTTCGAATAAAAGCGGACGCTGGGATCCTCGATGCGGTGGTAGAGCAAGGTGGGTGGCCATGGGGTCTTGTCGGCTACCCATGACGGGTGGAGTTGATCGATCTTTGTGGGGAATCTTGGTACGTCGAAATGCAGTGCCATGGCGCGCTTTGCTCCCAGCTGCGTCGTTAAGACGTAGGCAGCGACAGAATTGCAATCAGTATCAAGTACGAAACCGGTCGATGGCTGTCTCTCTGACCATGAGAAGAACATGTTCTCGTCCTCGTCCCAGACGGAGAAATAGAGGGTGCCATCATTCGTAAAACTCCAACCCCCGTTGAATTCACTCGTTCTGGTCAATGAGTCGCGCAAAAGGCGTTCGATGAGTTCGGTGTGCTGTTCGAGCATGGTGGTGGTCCTTCCGCTGCGATCAGACGATGCTTACATGGTTGCTATTGTTCTGGAGTTTCGCGCCAACGGGCGTGGAAGCGGGTAGACACTCAAAGAGAGCAACGTATCCATCCCCGGATGGTTCGAGGACGAGGGAGAGCAGGTCCTCGCTTGACGTGCCCATCAGGTACGACAGAGACACCAAGACATCGGGCGAGAAGGTTGTGAATGTTTTGGGAATGGGAGAGGCTTTGCTTGTCAGCAGATACGCGATAGGTTCGAGGAATTCGATGGAAAAACCGGGGTGAACGTCGGTCACCGGTGGGAGGTTGAGGGGTGGGAGCTGGTGTGCTGCGCGAATGTCGGCGGCGAAGTGCATGATCGCGAACTTCTTGAAGATCTCGAAGGACGCGGAGCCGGAGTCTGCCCCGCCGAATGAATACCTTTCGAAATATCCGAAGGAGTAGTACTCCTTGACCATGGTGAACGCCTCGTAGACATCGGTATATCCTTCACCCGGCTTGACCAGGATCACATCATCATCGATCCGGGTTGTGTGTCCGGATAGCTCACATAGGCGAGTGATGTATGCGGCGAGTTCTTTGTTCATGCGAGAGTTACTCCTCCTGGGCGCGCACTTCCGACTGTCTCGATTCTACGGCCGTAGCGAATCCAGCGAGGGGGTCGAGGCCTCGTCACCTTGAGTGATGACGAGTGAACGTTTGCTCTGCGGCGGGTTATTTCGTCGTGTAGAGCCGAATCACGTCCTCGAGGGGCATAGTGAGAAGACTCGCGAGTCGAAGCCATTGGTCTTTGGTGAAAGTCCCGAAACTAAGTTCCGGATCGTCAACGTACACGCAGTCAATCGCAGTCGTGCCCGGTACCGGTGTGAGTGACCAGGCGTTCTCGAGAGTGTCTGGTTGTGACGGTAGTGCTATCGGATCCCATGAGTTGAGGCGACGAATGGAGCTTCCGAGAACGACAACCAGCTGATACTGCGCGATGGTTGGGTTGCGCGTCCACAAGTAGCCGCCACCGAACGACGGGCGTTCCGAACGGCCAAACTTAAAATAGTCGTTCAATTCCCAGAACGAGTCAAAGATGAGGCCGTCATTGGTGAAAAACAGCCTGCCGTCTCGTTCCTCGTGCATGATTGAAGAGTTTGCGCAGAGTGTGGATATGAGGTCGTCGAATTCTTACAGCATGGGCGCTCACTCCTTCGGGTCGTTGCCTCTGCGGACATCGTAACTGACGGGCGAGCGCGAAATGGCACACCTCCTCCCGTCGTACGAGGGGAGGAGGTGTGACCGACGCTCTCGTCCTGTCCTCTGTGAGCACGAGGCGGGAGAGGGGAGTGTCAGCTCTGCTGGTACAGCGCGACGTATCCGGCGCCGGATGGTTCGAGGACGAGGGAGAGCAGGTCCTCGCTTGACGTGCCCATCAGGTATGACAGAGGCACCAGGGCATCGGGTGTGATGGTCGTAAAAGTTGTAGGAAGTACCGTGCGTGTATCTATCAGCTTGTGCGTGCTGCCTGATGCGGTCTTGATGGAATAGTTCGGGTGTGGGAAGGAAATTACAGGGAATGTGATCGGGGGAAGGTCGTGCGCAGCGCGAATATCAACAGCGAAATACATGATCGCGAACTTCTTGAAGATCTCGAAGGACTCGGACCCAAACCGCGTGCCACTGAAAGCGTATCTGTTGTAGTGGCCGTAGACATAATAGTTCTTCCGCACGGTGAATGCGTCGTAGATAAAGTCTTCGCCCGGCTCGACCAGGATCACATCATCGTCGATCTGCGTTGTGTGTCCCGATAGTTCGCACAGGCGAGTGATGTATGCGGCGAGTTCTTCATTCATGTGAGGGTTGCTCCTCCTCAGAGTGCGCTATCGACTACGTTGATTCTACGTCCGTAGTGAATCCAGGGAGGGGGCCGAAGCCTCGGCGAGGGCGCGGGCGTATGTAAAATAGTCGCAGTATGCGCGTAGTGTGCTGTCGGTTTTGTGGGTGAGGTGAAATCCTCTGGATCTGTCTTCCGTGATGCTGTAGTCGGTGCCCGGCACGGGGCCTAGAAGCTCGTCCGGAGGATAGTCCATATCGACGAGCTTGCCGAGCCCCTCGCGTACGAGGAGCGTTAGTGCTATGGTCGCCAACTCAATGGAAGGGCTCGTGAAGATAATACCGACGGTATTGCGTTCTTCGTAGTCACCGATCGTAATTCCTTGTGCGCTCTCGGTGAGAAAAAAACGTAGACGTTCTCGTCTATCAACGAAGGTGAGACTGTCACCGTTATCTTTTATGAGTTCAGAGGGAAAGCGCTCGCCGAGGAGTGGGAGTGCGCGGCTCCGAAACTCTTCCCACATGACTGGCTCCCTTCGTTCGGTTGGGGCCTGCAGCGATTGTGCCATCGAGGCAGGCTATCCTCATCCTACCTACGCGCCGCGTGCCGAAGCTGCGAGTGCAATTGCGCGGGCGTATGTAAAATAGTCGCAATCTGCGCTTAGTGTGCTGTCAGTTTTGTGCGTCAGATAATAACCATCGGTACCTTCATCAGCGATGCTGTAGTCGGTGCCTGGCACGGGGCCTAGAAGCTCGTCCGGAACATAGTGCATATCGACGAGCTTGCCGAGCCCCTCGCGTGCGAGGAGTGTCAGTGCTATGGTCGCCAACTCAATGGAAGGGCTCGTGAAGAACGTACCGACGGTATTGCGTTCTTCGTGGCGGCCGATGGTGATTCCTCGTGCGTTCTCGGTGACGAAAAAGCTTGCCAGACTACGCCTATCGATAAAGACGAGACTGTCACCGTTATCTTTGATGAGATTCGGGGGGAAGTGCTCGCCGAGGAGCGCTAGTGCGTGGCTACGAAACTGTTCCCACAGCATGTGTTACTTCCGTCGGTTCGTGGGCTTAGCGAAGGGGACGCGTGGCATGCCGAACAGGGCTTGGCAGACTTCCTTGGTGCTTTCGATGTGTGCGATCTCGAGGAGTCGTTCGGGTGAGTGGTTGAGGAACCAGGGAAGATTCGCTGCAGTACGTGATGTGTCATCTGCAAGGATCCCCGTGGGTAATCCCTCGTGAAAGAACTCTCCTGTCTCGAGATTTTGAGACCAGTTCGGAGCAGGAGATAGGCGCCTGAATGCGATGCCGATATCCTTCAGGTGCAGGCTAAGGCGAAGGTAGTCAAACAATTCCATCACGAGCCATTGTTTAACTGGGATGAGGTCGTTGGCGCGAACTTCAGGTCCCGGATTGTACGAGCGCTCGCTTGTACCGCCGAAATAAAAGCCGTCCTCACGCCAGACGTGCATCATGATTTGAGGATCTGGACCGTGGAAGTAGACGTGATCGTCGCTTAGTGCCGTCAACGGCCTGTTCATGAGTGAGGTCAGGTTCGTGATGAACTCGTCGTCGCCAATCGTTGTATCCATGTGAGACGCTCTCTACTCTCTTACGTCGATCGGGGCTTTCTGATGGATGATGCGCTCGGTGTCCTACACCTCGTGGGTGTTCCTCAAAGCAGCCAATAGTGGCCCGTTCCTTCCTTCGTTGATCAGGGCGTCGATCAGAGTTGCGGTGTCGACATTGAAGAGCCGAGACAAGACGGCATCGTGCGGGGGATACGTTGTGGAGTACGTGAGGTTCTCATCGTGATTGCACGTGATATCAAACCACGGCGAATCGAGGGCCGAGCGCCTCACAGTCCAATCGGACTGGAGGCAGCTGAGCGTCTTCACGGCAGTGGGTGGTAGGCCGTTTAGTTCTGGGTTTGCCTCGCCGAGGACAAGGGCGAGGCGTGCCAGCAATATCTTGTGGTTGTCGCAGCGCAGCATGTAGGAAACCGTACCGCTGTCATATGTTTTGTTGATGACAAGGAGGTGTTGATCGGTATGCAGAATTGCTTGCACGTCGTCCGATATCGTCAATCGCACTTCGTGTCGTGAATCGTCTGCCGATACCTGAGTCATTGGGGTAAACAGCGGAGTCAGCATTTCTATCGACATGTTGATACCAGGCCTCTCCGGTTAGAAACGAGGGTAGAAACTATGAACGCGATCGAGCGTGCCGAGAGGGGGTGCTTCGGGGTCGAAAAACATGTCGAGCACCGTCTTGACGGGATAGACGGTGAGTGAAGGGATATGCAAGTATTGGTCGAGTCTATGAGTCTCATAGCTCCACCCGGGCTGGTCATCGGAAGCGACACGCATGCTAGAGCTTCCCACCACTCGTTGGATCGTCCAACCAACGGGGAAGGAGTGCCACCCGTATTCCATGTTGATCTGTCGGTAACCTGCAGCCATTCGGTAGAGGGAGCCAACGAGCTCTATCAAGGCCAGTGACGCGATATCAGGAGAAGACGTCCACATGTGCGAGGAGTAGGTGGTTGCTCTTTCGTCGGAGCCAAAGAAATACTGCCCATCGTCAACCCAAAAGTGATAACTCATTGATGCCTCGTATCCGAAGACACAGTCGTTATCTCGAATGAGGTCGGCAGAGACACCGACTCTCTTTGCCCGGTCGATCAGCTCGAGCACATCCATGATGATGCCTTCCCGTGGGTGACACTCCTATGCTTCGAGTATAAGCGCGTTTTCCTATCCTCGAAGGCGTCATTCGTTGACACCCGGTGTGTTCAGGCCTGTGCTGTTGGGAATGCCTGTTGTCTGTGCGTGCGGCGCGCGCTCGCCATGTGCCCCGAAGGAGCGAGCCACTCAGCTGTCGCGAGCTGAGTGTGCTCTGGCTGTTGCCTTGGCGGCCAGTAGGGCAGCCGTGTTGGCTGACGTTCCGTTTAGTCAATCGCCGGGTGAGAAAACGATGATGTCATCGTTGCCCACCAGCTAGCGGTCCGGCAGCGCCGGTGTCCTTCGTCTTGAAGCGTTAGCCCACGGGAACGAGGAAACGTTCTGATGCGCCTTCGGGCAGGTCGACGCGCTGGCTGCGAGCAGCACGGAGCGCGGGCTCAAACTCAATGAGAATGGGCGTCCGCGAGTCGAGAACACGGGCGGGGGTGAGGCTTTTTCCGCCTTCGGTCAGAAGCATTTCCTCGTACAGCTGGATGGTCACTCCGAGGAGCTCCTGAGGTGCATGCACGTAGAAGTAGGAGCCGGGCATGTAGGTGACCTCTTCGAGATTGAAAGAGGGAGCACCCATCATGAGTCTGCTGAGGTCTCGGCCATTCTGGCCGATAAAAATAGCGACCTGCGGAACTGCCAGGTTGTTTGTCGCAATCGAAATGTTATGCGATGTTGCCGTGAGCACGGGAGAAGCAATCGCACGCGGCTCCGTGATGGAAGTGTCGACATATCCGCGGAAGGTCACCGACGGGGTCGGGGGTAGTGACTCGAGAAGAGTCAAGAGACTTTTGATGTTGTCTTCGTTCATGATTGCTCCTGTGGTTTCTAGTCAAAGCGTGCAAGGTAGTCGGGCAGGACGTACGGTGATGTCCAATCGCGGAGCAGGCCTGTGTATTGGACGATGCACGTATAAGCGTTGCGCTCGTCGAGAGTGTTAGGACCGTTCCAAAAACTATCTGGGTTGCCTGGCTCTGGCTGAAGAAAATGCTTCCACCAAAGATATTCTGGTTCTTTCCACCACACGGGGACATCTCGAACCTCGATGCGTTCTTCCGCCGGGGTTGGTAGCTGTGTGAGTGAGCCGTACAGGTCAGGATCGTCGGGGTATCGATCCACGTAGATCGTGCGCAGCTGCCCAGGCACGGTCCGCGGCGGCACGGCGATCTCGGTGAATGGCGGAATGTCAGGAGAGCTATGCTCCCAGGCAAGAACTCGCACCCAGATGGACCCTACTCGCGTATTGTCTGCCCAAGGATTAGCGTGCCAAGGGCGTCCGTCTGCACGGACGACAAACCAGGGATTGCCCCAGCCTAGATCCACGAGGAGAGCGAACGTGTCAGTCCCGCGAATGGGGTGATGGGAGACAATAGAGCCTCCAGAGTTGCGTATGCCGTGCCGAAGCTCACTGCGCGTATCGGAACTGATAGGCATCACCCAGCCCTGTGGGCTCGGGGTCCCGAAAGGCTGGTAGGGCACCCGTGGCAGCGCCTCAGGCAGGCCCGATAATGTGCGGAGCGTGGCTGAAAAACGACGGATGACGTCGCGTTGGTGGGGGAAGAGTCGCTCCCAGTCGAGCTGGCCGTCTTCAGGGCGCTTGGGGAGCTTCCAGATCTCTGGGCAATCCCACCAATGATGGTCGGCAATCCACAACTGTGCTCCGTTAACGTTTCCATTCACTGCGATGGGCATAGCTGCATCCTACTTTCTCTGCCTGAGTTTGATGGTGTAACTTCCATCAGGATGTTCTGTTCTCTTTACGACGTCGAACTCAACTCCGGACTTAAAAAGGATTTCATCTTGTGTGGCATACATAGACATCGGGCGGATGTTCGAACCAGATGCGTTTTCAATCTCAAACAGGACTCGTGTTTCCCCAGGTTCGGGCTTGAGCCTCTGCATGAACATCTCTGCCACTTTAGGCTTCGTGGTAGTTGAGAAGAACGCAGGGTCACGGTAGACACCGCTACTGACTTCCTCGTCGCGTCGTTGGTTCCGTGTTAAGTGGCTGAGTCAGTACAGGGGCCGCGAGTCGTGCCTGCAGCGAGGCGGCGGGAGCGTGAAGCTCCCACCACCTCGCAATTTGTCGGGACGAGGCCTGGGCGTGAGTACTCCGGAAATCGGCCTAGGCCATGTATTTCTTCAGGAGGTCTTCGAGGTCGTATTGCATCGCGTGGGTGATGGGCACGGCATCGGATGGGCTGTTTGAATAAAAGCGGACGCTCGGATCGTCGATGCGGTGGTAG
>ERZ772932.1670-NODE-1670-length-10322-cov-8.468296_pt1 | contig 10322 bp, 8 predicted proteins | sample MGYA00511684_ERZ772932 | MGnify/ENA primary metagenome ERZ772932 (study PRJEB29015, sample SAMEA2738078) | human oral metagenome | biome: human oral; feature: human-associated habitat; material: saliva | place: China | collected 2210 ...
GAACTTGTTGTGCTTTTTTGTAGTATGCATCGTAGTATCCTGAAGATAATACGTAAGTTCCTAACATAATACGACGTTTAACCTCAGCTCCAAATCCTTCTCCACGAGTTTTTTTGTAGATTTCTTCTAGATTTGTTGCGTTTGGACTTCTATATCCGTAACGAATTCCGTCAAAACGTGAAAGGTTTGAACTTGCTTCAGCAGACGCTATTACGTAGTATGTAGAAATAACGTGATCTGTACTTGGAAGACTAACTTCTTCTACGATAGCTCCTTGACTTTCTAAGTATTTAACTCCATCAAGAACTGCTTTTTTAACATCTTCATCAATACCTGCACCGAAGTACTCTTTAGGAAGAGCAATTTTCTTACCTTTGATGTCTCCAGTAATAATTTTACTAAATTCTGGTACTTCTACAGGTGCACTAGTCATATCGTGTGCATCTAATCCTGAAATAATTTCTAATACACGTGCATTATCTTTTACTGTACGTGTCATAGGTCCGATTTGGTCTAATGATGAAGCGAATGCTACTAATCCAAAACGTGATACACGTCCGTAAGTAGGTTTTAATCCTACGATACCACAGTATGAAGCTGGTTGACGTACTGATCCACCAGTATCACTACCTAATGCAAAGCTTACTTGACCAGCTGCTACAGATGTTGCTGAACCACCACTTGATCCTCCAGGTACCGCATCTAAATCATGTGGATTACGTGTAAGTTTGTAGTAAGATGTTTCAGTAGATCCACCCATTGCGAATTCATCCATGTTTAATTTACCCATTAAAATTGGATTTTCTGCATTTAATTTATCCATTACTGTCGCACTATAGATTGGATTGAATCCTTCTAAGATTTTAGAAGCACATGTAGTTTGGATATCTTTAGTTACGATATTATCTTTGATTCCCATTGGTATACCGAATAATTTCCCTTCTACATCTCCCGCTTCTTGGCGACGGTCTAATTCTTCAGCTTGTTTTAGTGCTACTTCTTCAGTTACTGTAATAAATGAACCGATTTTATCTTCAGTAGCTTTAATTCTATCTAATGATTCTTTAACAAGATCACTAGGTTTAATTTCTTTATTTTTAAGTTTACTTTCTAAACTTTCGATTGATTCATGTAATAAACTCATCAAATTATCTCCTTACTAATTTTATTCTATGATAGTAGGTACTTTAAATTGTCCTGCTTCAGTTTCTTTAGAGTTTTTAAGAACTTCTTCTCTATTCATACCTTCTTGAGCTACGTCTTCTCTAAATACATTAACTAAATCTAGAACGTGATAAGTTGGTTTGATATTTTCTGTATCAACACTATTTAGCTCATTAAATAAATCTACAACTTTCTCTAATTTTTCAATATAACCATCAACTTCATCTTCTTGGATTTCTAATCTTGAAAGATGTGCAATGTGATTTACTTGTTCTTTTGTAATAGTTGACATAAGTTCCTCCAATTTTTATATATTATTCTATTCCATACTAGTACATAACCGATTATTTATCAAGGGTTATTAAGCTTTATAATAAAAAAACGCCCCACATAGTTTTAAAAACTACATGGGACGAATGCTAATTTCGTGGTGCCACCCTAATTTATATCAGAATACTGATACCTCTATAAATTATATTCGGTTCTACAAGAAGTGTTGCTTATTTCAATCATTAATATTTAACCTTTCAGCCTATGGATTAAACTCTCTTCTAAAAAAACATGAAATAAAAGTCTTCTTACTCTTAATTTTTTATGGTTTATTTATTTATATTATACTAAACCATTAGTATTGTCAAGGATTTTTAATAGATTTAGAGAAATTAGAAAAAGTTAAATTCAATTTTTTCTAATGAATATATAGATATATTAATAACATGTACCAACCCTATGCCTAATCATCTTTATTGGCTTTTAATATATTTATTATTACTAGCTTTACCACACCCTTTTCATTTGATAATAATGTTAAAATATTATAAGATGTTTAAGAATATTAATTACTGAAATTATAATAATTTTAGTACACGAAAACAAATTATAAATAATTGTGAGGTAAAAAATGGAAAATTGGATTGAAATTACTATTCACACTACTAATGAAGCTAGTGAAATAGTTGAATCTATTCTTTTAGATTATGGTTCTACAGGGGTCGCTATTGAAGACCCTACTACTCTAGAAGAAAACTTACATGATAATTTTGGGACTATCGTTGAACTTAGTCCTACTGACTTCCCTGATGTTGGAGTTATTGTAAAAGGATATATAAATGAACTTAACTTTGATGATGAGACTTTTACTCGTTTTAAAGGTGAATTAGAACAACTAGGACAAAATATTAACATTGGAGAATTTTTCAAAATAGAAACTACTACTATTAAAGATAGCGACTGGGAAAATTCTTGGAAAGATTACTTCGATATTCTAAATATCGGTGAAAAGTTTGTTATAGTTCCTACATGGCGTGAATATGAAAATGAAGAAAACAAATATGTAATCAATATTGATCCAGGAATGGCTTTTGGTACTGGTGGACATGAGACTACTTCACTTTGTATTAAAAACTTAGAAAAATACGTAAAACCTCATGACAATATTATCGATGTTGGTTGTGGAAGTGGTATTCTTAGTATCGCTGCAAGTTACTTAACAGATGGTGAAATAAAAGCAGTTGACTTAGATAAACTAGCTGTTGATGTATCACGTGAGAACTTCGCACTTAATAACTTAGAAAATAGAATAACTGTTGAAGAAGCTAGCCTTCTAACAAAAGAAACAAAAAAATATAATGTTATCGTTGCTAATATACTAGCTCATATCATTGAATTAATGTTAGATGATGCATATAAGTTACTTGAAGATGGTGGATACTATATTACTTCTGGTATTATTAAAGATAAAAAAGATGAGCTTCTTGAAAAAATGTTAGAACGTGGATTCAAACTAGTAGAAGAAACTTCTGATAATGAATGGTATTCATTCGTTGTAACAAAATAAATAAAATAAGGATAGATATATAACTTAATTGTTTATATCTATCCTTGTTTTTATATTAAATATACTGCAACTTATAAAGTAAATAACTAAATAGTGGTGGTATGAATAATAACAATGGTAATACTAAGAAAAATATTGCGAAAATATAATATAATGCTCTTAATGGTTCTTTATTGATACTTATTCTTATTTTATTATAACCTATAGTACACATCAAAATAGAACCATAGTTTAAGATTACCGTAAACGTATCACTTAAAAGCATACCCCATACATATTCTGTATACTTTTCAAACAATGTTAAATCACTTACTGAAGCAATAAGACCTATTATTGCAGAACCAACAGCTAATAACAAGCCTATAGAAAGCCAAATTGCTAAAAGTGTACAGGTTAAAACTACTTGGATTACAAGCAGTGGTTTCCATGGCATAGTTAAATCTACATCTAATCCCTTACGTTTTTTTCTATATCTCATAAAAAGTATTAATAGTATAAAAAATATAGGTACGGATATATGGCCATAATAAAATATCAAATTCATTCTATTGTCTATCATTACTTGCTTATCCTCCCTATAAATTATTTTCTAATATTATAACATATACTAATATTTGTATAAAATAAAAGACTATCATACTGATAGTCTCTTGAAGTATTTATTTAAAACTGTAATAACTAATTTTTATTATTCCTTCGTATTATTCTATTCTTTTTATCCATACCTACTGCGCAAATAACTATTATTACTATGTATATGAACATCGTTATATAACTTGCAATTACGGTAAATCTCAATGCATCAGCACTACCAGCAAATACACTAAGAAATAAACACATAAATATACATATCGGTGAAATTACTAACCCAATAATTATAGATATTACAAGGAATTTATTCCATGGCATTTCCAAATATACATTTTCTCCTGAAGCTTTTATAATTAAAATTGTTCCAAAAAATATTATAAATATAAAAATTGATATTATTAAATAACCTGTAAAAAGAAAAAAACCCATGATTTATCTCCCTCCTTAAGAATCTCTTTTCTTCATTATATCATATATTTACATAAAAAAGAGATTATCTTGTGATAACCTCTCATATATATTTATTAAATAACACATATTTCCAATAAAACTAATGGAAAATTCCTATAAAAAATCTTCCCGGAACCACTAGTACATATGCAGCAATAATAACATATAGCCACAATAGTGGTTGTTTATTTTCCTCTACTCTTTGCTTATTCAAACCTGCTGTAGTTATTATAAGTGCTATAACATTTAAAATAACAGTTGCAATTGAACCAAACATTGACGCATTAGCAAATAATGTACTACTTCCTGGCGCATCAGTAGTCATTATACCAACAAATACTCCCATAAACATCCAAATAGGCAAAATTGTAAAATCTAAAACAGCTTGTACAATAAGCAACGCTGTCCAAGGAATCGGTTTACTATCCCTTTTTGATTTTTTTCTTTTCATAAAAAATATTATTATTAAGAATACTAACGGAACTAATACATGCCCTGCTAATAAAAATAATAATACACATTTATCAACTAAGCTCATTAGCTTTCTCCTCCTAACTATTTATTTAATTATATCATATATGTTCATTATATTTATATAAAAAGAAAATAATATAAAATTATCCTCCTTTTCTTATATTTTTTATTATCAACATTTTATACTAAACTATAATAGTTTTTTTAACTCTTCTTTTGAAACAATACTATATATAGATACCGGTCTACCAGAAGTGCTATACTCAGCATCTTCACTTAACACATTCATATTAACCATATAGTTCAAATACTTTCTTATAGTTATTCTAGAAATATCTAAATCATCAGCTATTTGTTGGGTATTAAATCCTTCGTCTTTATTTAAAAGATTTTCAACAATTTTCTTTAATGTTATTTTTGATAATCCTTTAGGTAATTCATCAACATCTTCATGTTCTTTAGTAGTACTTAAATAATCATCTAACATTTCTTGATTAACTTTTTCTTTAGACATCAACGACTTGAAGTTTAACACTTTATTAATCGCTTGAGAAAATCTCTCATACGTAAAAGGTTTAACTAGATAATCTACTACTCCACTTGATAAAGCCGCTTCTACCGTTTGAATATCATTAGCTGCTGTAATCATAACTACAGGATATTTCTTTAACTTAGATAAAAGACTAACCCCTTTCCCATCAGATAAATAGTTATCCAAAACTACCAAATCTGGTATATTACTTTCTAAATATAATTCTGCTTCTTTAAGTGATGATACATGGTCTAGTGTAAAATCAACTTCTTTTCTATTAAAGTATTCTTTATGTATCATAGCTACCATGGAATCATCTTCAATTATTAATACTCTCACTTTTAATCCTCCAGTACGGGTATTTCTATATTAAACTTTGTACCCTTATTTTCTTTACTGTCTACATCTATTAAGCCGTTATATTTCTTAACAATCGTTTCAACGGCCTCTAAACCGTACCCTCTATTTTCTCCTTTTGTTGAATATCCTCTCTCGAATACTCTTTCTTTATCCACTTCCTTAATTCCTGCTCCATTATCTTCTATTGAACATAATAAAACTTTTTCCTCTAGATTTAGATAAAGATAAACAATTATTTTTCCATCATTTTTATTTTCCAAAGTATCTATTGAATTATCTATTAGTACGCCTAATATAATTAACAATTCATTATATATTGTTTCTAAACCAGTATGTTGATATAATAATGAATCTGAATCAACCACTAACTGGATATCTTTGTTTCGACTTTCACGTGCTTTAGCAAGTAAAAATCCAGCTATTGATGGTACTTTTATATTTTCAGTAATATGACCTATTTTTTCATGATAATCTTGTTTTAAATAGGTTATATACTTCTCAACTTCTTCATAAGACTTCAACTCTATCAATCCTTGAAGAACATGTAATTTATTCATAAAATGATGACTCTGTTCACGTAGACTATCATTATATTTTTCAGTACCACTTAGTTCTGTAATAAGCTGTTTCATTTCTGATTGATCACGTAAAGTTACTACCGCACCATATAACCTACCTTTATAGTAAATTGGATTTCTATTCAATAATAGATCCATATTATTAATTACTATTTGTTCATCTTGACTACTCTCTCTCGTTTCCAAAATGTCTCTAAATAATAAATTATAAATCTCAGTACTTAGAGTTTCATTGATTTTTATTTCACTAGACAGTTTAGCTTTTTTTAATAAATTATTTGCACTACTATTTATAATTATTATATTTTTGTATTTATCTATCCCAATTATTCCTTCTGAAACATGATCAGCTATTAACTCTTTTTCTATATAAAGTTGTGCAATCTCCTCTGGTTCTAAATTCAGAAGAATCTTTCTCAATTTTTTATTAAATAAAAAAGATAATTCTACTGCCACTGTTAGCCCAATCATTAATGAATAGAATAAATTTTTCTGTGCTTCTAAGATTTGATTTTCTACTGTTCTTTTAGTATATCCTACACAGACAACTCCTATATTATTACCATTTTCATCTTTTAGAGCTGTAAAAAATCTGACCCCTTCTCCTAGTGGACCAGTTTGTTTACTGTAATGATCTCCTTGAGTAAATGTTGCTTCAATATCTTCAATACTCGAGAACTTAGATCCTATCAGCTCCTCTTTTGGATGTGAATACCTTACAAAATCTTTATCAGTTACTACTATAAAATCCGTTCGTGTTTCTTCCATCGCAGCTAATGTAAAATGTTGAATAAACTTTTCTTGATTTTTATTTTTGACAGCTTCTTGAATACTCTTATCCATCGCAATTAATCGTGCTGTAGAACTAATTTTTTGACGAATAATCTCTTCTTCACGATCTTTTATATATCCTCTCATAAAAACTGTTGTTACTAATAATGAGATTGTTACTAACCCCATCATAAATATAATAAGTTTTACTAATGTACTTCTCCACTTTTTCAAAGTACCCTCAACTCCTTATATAAATTATAAAAACTTTTATAAAAATCATTATAGTTTATATCGAAAACGAATTCAAGGGGAAATTTAATATATTCAATCAAAACTTTTGAAATATTTTGGAATAATATTATATTACAATATCTATTTAAAATATAACTAATGGAGTGATATTGGATACAAATTTTTTTTGGGTTAGATAAATTTTGCTATATTTTACCCTTTTCTGTACTAATCAAAAGACAATAAAAAAACGAACCTAGTTTCCTAAGTTCGTCTTATTATATTATTTATTTGTTTTACGTCTTAAAGCTAACGCACCTAATCCGATAACTAAACCTGCTACAGCTAAGCTATTAGTTTCTACCCCTGTTTTTGGAAGAACAGCTTTTTTAGCTTTTTCTTTTACTACTGGTGTAGTTGGTTTACCAGGTTTATTTGGTTTACCTGGTTTTTCAGGTTTTCCTGGTTCATTAGGTTTAACCGGTTTGTTTGGAGTTGGTGTTGGCGGAGTTGGAGGTGTATCTTCTGGTTCATCTTGAAGATTAATAATTGAATTATTCTCACCAATTGTTACTGTATAAACAGTTGGATCTAGTTTATAACCTTTTGGTGCTAATTTTTCCATTATTGTGAACACTTTTCCTAAATAATCTTTTGATAATTCTTTAGAAACTGCCACTCCGTTTTCATCTGTAGTAACATCTTCAACTACTACTCCTTCTGGATTTATAATTGTGTATACAGCTCCTTGAACAGGTGTTACTTTTACTTTATCAGTTTTATTAATTTTGATTTTGTAAATTGGATTAGCATTAATCACTTCATTTAATACTGATAATCTCTCACTTACATATCCGTAAATTAAGCGATTATTGCGTTGAGGAAGTGCTTCAGTATTATTTTTTAGTAATGCAACTTTATTTCCTACTAAACTTCCATCTCCAGGAGTTGTAGTGTTATAAGTAACATAGTATGATTGTGAACCATCTTTAAAAATTACTTTTAAAGAAGTATAATTGCTGTTCCACTCAACTGTGTAGTCAGTACCTTCAGTTAGTTTAACAGCACCTGCTGGAACTTCAGAAGTACCATCATTAATAGTAGCTTTGTATACTGTTAATGATTCAGGAATATATTGAATAGCTGCATGTGTAGTATCAGTTACTATCTCATCTACTAATGCTAAGTTGCTTCCGTAGTCTTTTTTACCAGCATTAACGCGAACGCGCCATGGTGAGTAAATATTTCCTTTAGAAGTAGAACCTATAGCTGCTAATTTTTCAGAAGTCCATCCTTTATTCTCAACATCATTACCATTTTTAGCGAAGTTTTCATAACCTTTGTTTTCTCCGTCTTTAGTTGTTGATGTAAAAGTATGTGTTATTTTATTTTTCACAGCTAAGCTATCAAAAGTCACAGGTGTTTTAGTTTGATCTTTTTTGAATAAAAAATCAATAGTAAAATGACCTGTTATATCTCTTATATCATTACTTTTAGTAGTAGTTAGATATTCAGAGAAATTTTTAAGTGTTACTTTAGCATTACCACCTTGGTCGTTTGCATTTGATGTTACTTCTGATTCAGCAATAACGACTTGTGTTTTTGTATCTTTAATATCAGCCGAATGTTTTTGGACAGTTACTGAATTAGGAATTTTTAAATTAAAATAATCTCCTTCTGATAAGTTACCGTTGTAATTCGTTAAATCAAAGTTTGCTGAAAAACGGTATGCTCTATCAGTAGTAACATTATAATTGCCATTGGCGTCAGGTTTAACTGCATTATTTCCTGCATCTGTAACAGAAATATCAGTAACAACTTTTGTAAGTTCTTTACCTTCAGCTGCATTAGCTGTTAATGAAGATACAAATAGTAATCCTATGAATGTAAATATTGCGGTAACACTCATTTTAATTACTTTTGTGATTTTTTTCATTAATATACTTTTCTCCTTTCTTTTATCTATAATCTTATATAAATATATAAAATTATAAATGAATAATTAATAATAAATAATTACAATCTATTATCTACACATATATTACGATTAATTTATAACATTGTCAAGTTTTTAATCTTCTTGTATACGCATAATAAATTTAATAAACTATCGTTAATATCCAGCTTCTTTATAAAAATTTTAAAACACTATTTTAAAAATATATATGTTTATTAAAAAATGATTTTTTAGTTTTAATGTATATATTCATTTTCTAATAATTTTCATAATTTACAATACACCTTGGCTATCATCTATTATACTTAGAAAAATATGTATTTTAACACTATTATTTTAAATGAAAATCAATTATCCTTTTCATTATCAGAGATTCTAAATACCCTTATATTACTTGTTTTCTGTAAAATAATTATTCTAAAAAATGATTTTACATACATATTTTTTATAATTTTTCTAAAAATTCTTAATCTTAGTAGAAATTATAGATTAATTTATTAGAAAAATACTAATATTACTTGAATAATTGTATGTACTATGCTAATATTTTTATTAATGCTTAATGCAGAATTAAAAATTAAATATTTTAGGAGGAAGATTATATGGAGAAAGAAGCTAAAAAGATATTTTGGTATACGTTAGCGTTCATGGCCTTCTCTACTGTTTGGGCGTTTGGTAATATCGTTAACGGATATTCAGAATTTGGCGGACTTAAATCTATTTTCTCATGGGTTTTAATCTTCGTAATTTACTTTATTCCATATTCACTAATCGTTGGTGAACTAGGATCTACATTTAAAGATGCTGGTGGAGGTGTTAGTTCTTGGATTAAAGAAACACACAGTAAATTACTAGCTTATTATGCGGGATGGACAATTTGGGTAGTACATATGCCTTATATTTCTCAAAAGCCATCACGTATTATCGCAGCATTCAGTTGGGCTGTATTTAGAGATAACCGTATTAGTAAAATGAATATTACTTACGTACAAATTATTTCACTAGTTATTTTCATAGTAGCGTTATTCCTAGCAGCAAGAGGAGTTAACTTCATCAAAAAACTTGCTACTTTAGCTGGATCATCAATGTTTATTATGTCATTATTATTCATATTGATGGCTATTACAGCACCTTCTATTACAGGAGCTAAAACATACAGCATCGACTGGTCATTAGATACATTTATGCCAACATTCGATGTTAAATATGTTACGTCAATAGCGATTTTAGTATTTGCGGTTGGTGGTTGTGAGAAGATTTCGCCTTATGTTAATAAGATGAAAAAACCTTCTACTGATTTCCCTAAAGGAATGATGACGTTAGTTCTTATGGTTGTAACAACAGCTATTTTAGGAACATTCGCACTTGCTTTAA
>ERZ772932.1672-NODE-1672-length-10319-cov-3.181703_pt1 | contig 10319 bp, 9 predicted proteins | sample MGYA00511684_ERZ772932 | MGnify/ENA primary metagenome ERZ772932 (study PRJEB29015, sample SAMEA2738078) | human oral metagenome | biome: human oral; feature: human-associated habitat; material: saliva | place: China | collected 2210 ...
TGAAGGGCGAAAAAAGCATCGTTTGTGATTTGGGACTGTGGGGGCCAAGATGCGCCCGAATTAGTGAGGTCATCGATGTCCTCATCCTCCTTGGTCACGGTGACGCGCGTGGAGTTGCGCGCTTATGTGCGCTCAGTGCTGCCAATCCTCCACCTTGCCCAACGTATGCACTCATTGCTCCACGGGTAGCGGCTGTGGGGTTGAGTCGCGCAGCCAGTGTTGGCCTGATTTCGCCTTCACAAATCACACGCATCGTGCACACCAGGGCCCGTCCGGTCTATGCGGCAGGGATGCGGCCTCGGCAGGGGAGGCGGGGAAGGAAAGCGCGCGCACAACTGTGGGAACGCATGGAGGCACCACAATGAGTGTGACTGATGCGCTCTTGATGGCGAGCACTGCGGGAGAAGCCCTGGATGAAGCAATTGTCCGTCTTAAAGCCCCGGGGAAGGGCATTGAGGATGTGGGATCCGCGCTCGAAGAGCTCGATGCGCGCCTTAATGGACTTGGGGAAGTGCTTGCGCCCTTGCTTCATCTTCCAGGAATTACCGATATTTTGGTGAATTCCACGCGGGTCTGGGTCGATTGCGGGCAGGGCGTGGAGCCCATCGACAATGGGTTTTCTAGTGAGGAAGAAGTGCGCGCCCTGGCCATCACAATGGCGGCGATCTGCAGTAAGCGCCTCGATGATGCAGTGCCAATAGTCGATGGAATCTTGCCCATGGGGGTTCGCGTTCATGCGGTGATTCCGCCGCTTTCCGGCGAAGGAACGGTCATTTCTTTGCGTATCCCAGCCCGTGGTGGCCTCACTCTTGAACAGATGCGCGCGGGAGCGAGTATTGATGACACCACGCATCAAATTCTGAGTCGAATGCTTGATGTGCGTTGCAATGTCCTCATTTCCGGGGCGACGGGGAGCGGGAAAACAACACTACTGTCTGCGCTTTTGAGCAGTATCGCAGCAAATGAGCGCTTGATCTGTATCGAGGAAATAAGCGAGCTGCGCCCCGCTCACCCCCATGTCGTGCACCTTCAAGCGCGCCAGGCCAACACTCAAGGCCGAGGCGAAATTACTCTTTCCGAACTTGTGCGCGCTGCAATGCGAATGAGACCCGATCGCATTGTTTTGGGAGAGTGTCGGGGTAGGGAGGTACGCGACATTATGAGCGCCCTCAATACCGGACACCGCGGTAGTTTTGCAACGATTCACGCCAATACTCCCGCGGAAGTTCCAGCCAGGCTCAGCGCTCTAGGTGCGCTCGCGGAGATGAGCGCTGAGGCCACTCACGTGCAGGCCCGTGCCGCTTTTGACCTTGTCGTACACATGGAAAGGAGCGTGGGAAGTTCTGGAAATACTGGCCGGCGCGTTGCCCAGATTGGTGTTTTTGGAGTTGAGCACGGGGAGCTCACCTGTGCGTGCGCCTATCGCATTGATCGCCGAGGCCGCGGTTCGACCGGTCCTGCCTGGGAAGAATTGCGTCGCGTACTCAGTCGGGATTCGTAATGCGAGCACGGCAGTTCACTCGCGTTCAAGCCTGGGACCCGCATCCTGCGGAGAAAGTCGTGCGCTGGCCTCGTTCGGGAAGAAAGAAAGAGGGCGGCCAAAAGACATCCACTGACGCTGAAAAGCTTGCGCAGAAACTTCGCAAAGTCAGTGCTTTGCTGCAGGTCGGCATTCCCGCGCAACAAGCGTGGCAGGAAGTGAGCCGAGTGAAAAGTTGCGGGGAAGGGGAGTGTGACGAGTGGGGAATTCCCGGGGAGATCATTACTCAAGCGGGCGAACATGCTCGGAGTATTCGTGCGGCCTGCGGAATCTCAGCAGTTCTTGGAGCTCCTCTTGCTCAGGTTTTGGATTGTCTTGCCGATAGTTTCGATGACCTTCACGAGGCGCAAGAAGCTCGAAGAATTGCGGGAGCCGGGCCCGCGCTCTCGGCAAAAATCCTCAACCTGCTTCCGATTGTGGCTCTGCTTGCGGTGAGCGTGATGGGAGTTAATCCTTTTCCTGTCCTTGCCGATGGAGGTGCAGGGACAGTGTGCGGCGGCGTCGGATTGGCGTTTTTGCTTGCCGGACGGTGGGTATCGGTGTCGATGATCCGGACATCCCAGCGCAAATGGGATGAAGACGGAAGCGAGGATACGGCGCTTGCGTGTGACCTCATGGCAGTAGCTTTGGATGCCGGAGCCTCAATTCCAAGGGCTCTGGAATGTCTTGGACGCTGCTCGGACCGTGACGAGTTGCGTCTTGTCTCAAAGCGTTTGAGTGTGGGGCTCGAATGGGAACTGGCCTGGCAGGAATGCTCAGAGCAATGCCTTGAGCTCGCTGAGATCCTTCGCGAGGCATGGATGCGGGGTGCTGCAGTAGATGAACAATTGCGTCGTTTTGGCGCAATGGCTCGAAAGAAGCGTCTTGCAGATGCGCGGGCGGGTGCCGAAGAACTAGGGGTGAGGCTTGTTGTACCCCTTGGGCTTCTCATGTTGCCGGCATTTATCTGCCTAGGTGTCGTTCCCGTATTGATCACGCTCGCTCACAGTGCAATCTGACAGTTTTCAAGGAAGTTTTCCACAGTATTCGCGTGCTGACGATTCATCCACAGATTCGTGAGGCAGAAGAGATAAGCAGGCTAAAAAAGGGCACTCTCGAAGACGTGGGACAACACAGGAAGGAGACTCCCATGAATAAGAACATGACAACGCAGAGTGCTGAGATGCGGGAAGAAAATTGCGACACGGAAGAGGGCTCGACGACCGTTGAATACGCGATCGGTGCCCTTGCGACCGCTGGATTTGCCGGTTTGCTTCTCGTCGTTCTCAAATCCGGTGTCGTTCAGTCGGCTCTGGAGCACCTCATTTCAACGGCGCTGAGTTTTTCATGAGCAGGCGCACTCAGCTCACCGTGCCTTCACCTGATCGAAAGGGAGATGAAGGCATGGTGAGCGTTGAAATTGCACTGGGAACGTTCTCAATCGTCGTCATGATCGCAATAGTCATTTCGGTGTTTGCGGCATCAATGACCACTCAGACATTGTGTTCTGCACTGGGAATTGGCGTGCGTGAAAGCGCTCGCGGAGGTAACGGCATGCAAGCTGCCCAAGCAGTAGGCGCAGGACTGAGTAACCTTCACTTTGAATTCAGCAGCGATGAGCGCTGGATCTATGGCTCAGCTGAAAGTTCTTATCGGGGTCCTGCTGGAGTCCTGGGCTTTCACGCGCACTGTCGCTACCAAGGTTTACGTGAGAGCACGCTTGTCGGCGGTGAAGACTGATGTCTGTGGTGGATCAAGCTGGGGCCGATAGAACGAAAGGATGGAGCGCTGACCAGGGCTCGGGAACCGTGATGGTAATCGGAGTTGTCGCACTTGGCATGGTGCTCGCCTGTGCGGGAATTGTGTGCGCAGTTTTCCTTGTTTCCTTGAATCGGGCTCAAGATATCGCGGATCTTAGTGCCTTGGCAGGCGCGGATATTTCTGCGACTGCTCAGTGGGAGGACGTTGAGGACAAAGCGTGCCAAGTAGCGCAAGAAGTTGCAGAAAGCAATGGCGCGCAACTGAGCTCATGCCGGTGCGAGGGCGTCGATACCATCGTGAGGATTCGTCTTGAAGGTGCATGGGGATGGGTGATTGGGCGCTCTGCTCGGGCGGGTGTTGACCCCGTAGATGCACTTGAGGGGCCTGCCCCCCGGCTGGCCCCTCAAGTATCCCATCAACACAGTGCGAGTTTCCCGAAAAGTCTTTCGGTGTGGCATCCCCGCTTAAGCGGGGTCCAACTCTCGATGACTTAAATATAAGAAACCATGCTGTGTGGATACTATTTTGTATCTGGAAGTTTTCTGGGAATTTCTTCGAAGGGGGAATGCTCACAGAGGAACTCCAAGAGGCGACGCGCCCCTTCCTTCGACAAGGGTTCATTTCCGTTGCCGCACTTCGGAGATTGGATGCATCGCGGGCAGCCATCGTGACACTGGCACTCTGCGACAGCCTGGTAAGTGCGCTGAATCCACTCTCTGGCATGCTTAAATCCAAAATGCGCATAACCCGCGCCACCAGGATACGAATCGTGGACGAAAACCGTCGGCAAGTCCGTATCCGCGTGCAGATTTGTTGACAATCCGCCCAAATCCCATCGGTCGCAATTCGCACACAGTGGCAGTAGAGCGATAGATGCGTGCTCGGCAGCGTGAAGAGCGCCCAAGATGCTGCCTCGATCAATTCCTAGAGAAGCCATCGTTGATGGCGAGAGGGTGTACCAACACGCTTGGGTACGCAAAGTACGTTCGGGCATAGCAAGTTGAGTATTGGAAATAAACTCCAAACCGGGTAAGCGAAGCAGGTCAAAATCGGTGACCTGGCGAGTCACATCGACGCTCCCCCGGTACCAATGAACCAAGGTATCTGCACTCACCCATTCTTCATCCACGTCAACAATGCGAATGGAGACAGCGTCTTGTGCTCTGGTTCGTAAGGGGGTGCGAACTTCTTCAACGTACGCCAGCCTTGCGGGTCCCTCCTCAAGAGAAAGGACATGGAAAGTACGTCCCTGATGAACATAAATCGCATCGGGAAATACTTGAGAATCCGCAGAATCTTGAGGGACCGACCCGATGATGCTTCCACTTCGAGCATCAACGATTTGAACATCCCGACCACTGCCACGGATCTGAATTCGATCCCAGGGTTGCTCACCGGAGGTGATATTCCAGCGCCAGCCACCACTGCGGTTTACAAGCTGGCCTTCGACGCCAAGCTGCGCTAAAAGTGCGGGCGCTCGGGGTCCAAATACTTCGGTGGCTTCCCTGTCAGAAAGAGGAATCTCTCCAGCTGCGGCGCACAGGTGATCGCGCAAAACCCAGGGGTTATCGGGGTCAAGAACTGCGGCCTCGACAGGGGAAAAGATCTCATCGCTGTGGTGCACAAGGAAAGAATCAAGGGGGTTATCACCAGCAATCAGAACGGAAATACCCTCCGCCCCGGCTCGTCCCGATCGACCAACCTGCTGCCAGAAAGATGCTCGTGTACCCGGCCAACCGGCAGTGATTGTGACATCCAAACCGGAAATATCAATCCCCATCTCCAAAGCGGAAGTGGTTGCCAGGGCACGCAGCTGACCCGAGCGGAGCGCGGCTTCCAAGGCGCGTCGTTCCTCGGGGAGAAAGCCTCCCCGGTATGCGGCAACTGTAGAGGCAAGCTCGGGACTGTCGTGGAGATTCTCACGAGTCTGCGCAGCGACAGTTTCTGCACCGCCTCGAGAGCGGACAAAGGTCAATAGGCGGGCATTGTTGCGGACCAGCTCGGCCGACAACAAAGCGGCTTCGGTTTGCGCAGAAAGGCGCTGAGTCGGTGCCTCCAGAACAGCTTCTTCACCCGCCTCGGCGGCTTGCAGGGCAGAAAGGAAAGACTCAATTGAAACGTCATCTTCGCGAGGAACCTCGCGCCCCTCCCACATGAAAACGTGGTGAGTTCCGCGCCCCGATGTGTCTTCGGTGATGGCATCGACCTTCTCACGTCCGATCATCGTCTGCGCAACAGACTCTGGATCTGACAGGGTCGCCGACATCATGATCACCTGAACGCGTGCGCCAAGGTGTCGTGCAATACGCAAGAGTCTGCGCAAAACCAAGGAAATATGGCTTCCGCTCACGCCGCGCCACTGGTGCATCTCATCAACAATCACGTAACGCAAGGATGCCAACACACGCATCCACCGTTCGTGGTTTGGAAGCATGACGTAGTGCAGATAGTCCGGATTTGTTAGGACAATGTCGGCGTGAGCGCGCGCCCAATTCTTGGCCTCACGAGGAGTATCCCCATCAGCAAGCGCGACAGACAACTGCTCGGGGAGCGCCCCAATGAGCTCATTGAGCGCGTGGAGTTGATCCGCTGCCAGGGCCTTCGTCGGCGAGAGATACAGGCACGTGGGTCGATGGTGGATATCGGAAATGCGGCTCGAGACCTCGGCGTTGAGGAGCGCAGAGAGGATGGGTGTCCATGCGACCAGGGACTTACCTGAACCTGTGCCCGTCGCAATGACAACATCGTGACCGCGGTGAATTGCCTGGAGTGCTCGGAGTTGGTGAAGCCACGGAGAATCTACGCCCTGTTTCTTCCACGCGGAAACAAGAGAGGAGGGGAGCCAATCAGGCCAGGAACCATACTCAGCCGCGCGCGGGGGAAGAAAACGGTAATCAACGAATTGACCGTTGTTTCCGCGAGCGCGAATGATGTCAAGAAGGGCCTGCGAGTGAGCGCTCATCCCAAGCCGAAAGCCGCACCGGAGCGGGCGGGTGGAGCGCCGGCCTCGTCAGTTTGAGAAGGGAAAGGCGCGTCAGTATCAGAGTGCGTATAGGGAGCACTTTCGGGAGCGCTCCACCCAAGAGTCTGAGTTGCTGCCTCTTGCATGTAACGGATCGCGTCGATACCCGTGGAAATTCCGGCTCCCAGGTGGTCGGTCAATTGCTGATCCGACAATCCCGCGGAGGTATCAACGGCAAAATCTGCGCACACCTGAAGGGAGCCCTCGGGGTCGAGCATCCAATACACGGTCGGGAAGTACTTCTCGCGATTCCAGGAGTCAGCCGCAGCGAAAAGCGGGTGTCCTGCGGTTTCGGCATCAAAATCCGTGTCCCAAACCGCGCGGATTGACAAGAAACGCTCGGCAGAATCCATGCTCAGCAAGAAGGGGATGCCGTCAAAAACTGCGCCGGCAGCTCGGTTTTCAGCCAAAACATCGGCTTGGAATTGGAGATCAGCCAAAGCGCGCATCAGACGATCGAAAGTCACTTTGTATGGAGTCGTTGAATCGTTCGGAATTGCGAAGGGGCCTGGAAGAGTGCTCATTCGTGATCTCCCTCCTCGTTCCACGTGACAAAGTCGGAGAGAGTCTCCTCAAGGTCGGAGAAGAACCCCATCATCATCGACATTGAGGTTTCAAAAAATGCATCAAGCTGAGCTTCGGAAAGTCCATTCGTCGCCACAATGTCGCATTCGGCTATCAAGCCGTATCGGTGGCCGTCCTCGAAAGGAGCGAGATACGCCTTTGGGCCGGTTCGCGTTGAATTACAGCGTCTCACCTCTTCAACAAGGGAAGCGAACTGAGCGTCATCGGTTGCGATCCCACGCCAATGTGCGCGCAACTGAAGGATGTGGGGATTTGAGGTGTTCCAAAAATAGACGGCATTACGCGTCGGTACGGCGAGTTCCTCTTCCGAAGACTGACCGAAATTCAGATCGTGGCCGTGGAGAACGGTGCGAATGCGGTCGGTGTTGACCGGTGAGAGCGACACGTAGCACCCCTGATCCGAGTCGTAAGGTAGCGTTTCGTCACCGTGACTCACGCTTGTTGACTTCTCCACTGTAACCGACGCGCGGGGTCAAAGCTCGAGATAAGGGACGGGAAAAATTTAGAAAGCTCATCCCGATCAACCAAGCGAAAACCAAGCATTCAGATAGATAAACCTCTGTATTGATGAGTAAAATAAAGCCTTCGAAGACGGTGTTGAGAGGGAAGGAGTAGCCGATGGCAGAGCGTCAGCCGCACCCTTCCGAATCTCCCTCCACCAACGATGAAACCGAAGTCTTTTCCTCACCTTCCCCCGGCGCGCCATCCGCGGGGGAGAGCGCAACGCGCACCCTTCCCGAGGCCTCGGCTCACCTTGAAGGATCCCGAGGCGCACGTCCTGCATTTCCGCGCGTGAACCGCCCGGCCTCGCCCGCGCCCGCAAGAACCGCTTCCCGACGCTACCGCCCTCGCCTTTTCCGGCGCATCAGTGCCGCAGCAGGGTGCGTGCTCCTCAGCGCCGTTATCGCTTTCCTCGCGATTTTTACCGTCAAGGGCCAAGCAATTGACACCTTGTCAATGGAAGCAGCAATGCGCTGGGCTGATCCGCTCGGTTCTCTTGGCCGCACGGTCACCCACATCATTTCTGTTCCGGCAATGGTCATCATCGGGGTAGTGGTTGTTGTTATTGCCTGGCTGCGCCGTCGCCCAACGCTTGCGGGCCGCGCGCTCGGAATGGTGATCGCAGCCAATACGACGACCCAGGTTGCCAAGCTTCTGATTGAGCGCCCGGATTACCATATGTCAGCTGCGACAGTGAATTCTCTTCCCTCCGGTCATACGACTGTTGCGATGTCCCTTGCCTTGGCCTTGGTGATGATTGCTCCTGAATGGTTCCGAGGCCCAGCGGCGTGGATCGGGTACCTGTGGACGTCGCTTGTGGGTATTTCCGTCATGGTGTTTGGCTGGCATCGTCCCTCGGATGTGCTGGTCGCGATGGCCGTGTGCGGTTTTTGGGCGTTGATCCTGTGTCCTCTGGAAGACCGGCCCCGCCACGGGGTTCCCGTGCAAAAAGCGATGGTCGTTATTGCGCTTGCGAGTGCGATTGTCGCTGCCTTGGGCTTGGTGTACTCGTTGTGGGCATTGACTCCCAATGATTTGGCGCAGATGGGGTCCGGGGGCATTACCTACGCGGAGTTCTTGGATGCTTTGCCGCGCAGAGCGCATGTGCTTGCGGGGATTTCTTCTTTTGCGGTGATTGCAGTTGGTGGCCTCGTGATCCACGAGGTTGATCGCCTCTCAGGCGAGTAAATACGAAACACTTATTCACAGCCTGTTCAGGACTTTGATCCAGGCGCGCACCGTCGCGCGTAAATTGTGCATTTTGCGCGAGTCGCGACACTCCGCATGTCGCCACTGCCTCTCCCGTATCGCCACTAGATATTGTGGGATGCGTTCGTCTCAAGCACTAGATATTGTGCCCCCACAGCAATGATGCCAAGTAAGCCGGAAAGGTCAATCGTGACTACGTCTCCCACAACACGCTACGAAATCGACGCGATCTCAACGATCGAGGAATACCTCGACCGCTCTGACTGGCGCGTCAACGCAAACGCCAACCAGGGATACTCACTGGGTGGTCTGATCCTCAACTCCGCCGGAAAGATGATTGCGAACTACTGGCTGGAGCGCGTCTACTCTCCCGAAGCGGGCGTGGCACACCGCAACGGTGACATTCACATCCACGACCTCGATATGTTCGCCGGCTACTGCGCAGGATGGTCACTCAAGCGCCTCATTCAGGAGGGCTTCAACGGGGTCAGTGGCGCGATCGCCTCGGCACCCCCGAAGCACTTCTCTTCCGCCTGCGGCCAGATCGTGAACTTCCTCGGCACGCTTCAGAACGAATGGGCCGGTGCCCAAGCCTTCTCCTCCTTCGACACCTACATGGCGCCTTTCGTTCGTCTGGACAATATGACCTACGACGAGATCCTTCAGTGCATGCAGGAACTGATCTACAACCTCAACGTGCCTTCGCGTTGGGGAAGCCAGTGCCCCTTTACAAACCTCACTTTCGACTGGACCTGCCCCGATGATCTGGTTGACGAGCACCCGCTGATCGGTGATGAGATCGTTGATTTCACCTACGGTGACCTCCAGAAGGAAATGGACCTTGTCAACCGTGCCTTCATCGAGGTTATGACCGGGGGAGACGCCGATGGCCGCGTCTTCACCTTCCCCATCCCGACCTACAACATCACTCCCGACTTCGATTGGGAGGGCGAAAACGTTGAGGCCCTTTTCGAAATGACCGCGAAATACGGTCTGCCCTATTTCCAGAACTTCATCAATTCTGACCTGGACCCGCACATGATCCGCTCAATGTGCTGCCGTCTCCAGCTGGATCTTCGCGAGCTGCTCAAGCGTGGAAACGGACTTTTCGGTTCAGCCGAACTGACCGGTTCCATCGGTGTCGTCACCATTAACATGGCGCGCCTGGGTTACCGTTTCGCGGGAGACATGGAGGGCCTCGTCAAGGAACTGGACCGACTGATCAACGTCGGCTCGGAAAGCTTGGAAGCAAAGCGTGAAACGATTCAGTACCACATGGATCACGGGCTCTTCCCTTACTCGAAGCGCTACCTGGGCCACCTGAATAATCACTTCTCCACCATCGGCGTCAACGGCATGAACGAGATGGTCCGCAACTTCTCGGGCGATGCCTACGACATCACTGATCCCGCGGGCTTCGACATGTGCTGCGCAATCCTCGACCACATCCGTGAGCGGATGGTGGAACTCCAAGAAGCCACCGGCCACATGTACAACCTCGAGGCAACCCCAGCCGAAGGCACGACCTACCGCTTCGCAAAGGCCGACCGCCAGCACTACCCGGGAATCCTCCAGGCCGGAACCGAGGAACAGCCCTACTATACGAACTCCTCGCAGCTTCCCGTGGGTTACACCGACGATCCCTTCCAAGCTTTGGAAGATCAGGAAGTTTTACAGGGTAAGTACACGGGCGGTACGGTCTTGCACCTGTACATGGGCGAG
>ERZ772932.1683-NODE-1683-length-10267-cov-4.221406_pt1 | contig 10267 bp, 8 predicted proteins | sample MGYA00511684_ERZ772932 | MGnify/ENA primary metagenome ERZ772932 (study PRJEB29015, sample SAMEA2738078) | human oral metagenome | biome: human oral; feature: human-associated habitat; material: saliva | place: China | collected 2210 ...
GCTTACCCAAATGACAAAGCTCCGAAATAGTACTTGCACCAGCACGAGACACTACAAGGTCTGCCAATGAATAAGCATAATCCATTCTATCAATAAAGGCAGAGCAATAGATTGAACCCTTGTAATTGGATAGCTTCGACTGCGCTTCATCGATATAGCCTTTACCTGTCTGCCAAATAAGCGTTACACCCGAAGCCTCCCACTCATCTAAATGCTGAGCAATACTATCATTGATTGTTCGCGCACCCAAGCTTCCTCCAATAACAAGGACAATAAATAGCAACCAAATGATTTTATGTTTCTTCATTTTCTTCCTCCTAGTCATTAGAAGTTACATATGTTGCGATGCAAGACCACTGAAAGGAACACATTAAATCTACATAGAAATTATAAATGATTGTTAAATTGCTTTCACTCAAAAATGTCTCCTCCTGCTCGTAACGGACTACCCTGCATGATAGAATCAATATCTACTTTCCCATCTTTTACATCAACTAAAACACTCCAACTCGAGTCTTCGATATGGTTAAATCCTCCAAAAATTCTTATCACTTCTCCTCCTCCCCATGGAGTACCATTGCCTACTTCTTCCCAATTTGTCTGGTTCCAATCCACCTGAACAGATTCAATCTTAGGATTTTGTGACTTGATAAAATTCTTTATTTCATCTTGGTGCTTCTTCAAATAATCCAGCTGCTTTTCTTTTACCGTTTGCAAGTCTGGCTTTTTGGTTATAATTTTATTTAAGCTCTCTTGATTTCCAAGAAAAAAGCTCCACCAATGATTCCTAGATTTACTAAAGCTATGGCTATTGTTTTCTGCCTTTTCATTTCTTATTCCTTTTAACAGTCATTACCATTATTATAGCACAAAAAAAGAAGCCAAATTGACTTCCATATATTGAGACTAGCTCAGCTTAATCGCTTGATAAAATGATATTTGGTAATGCCCTTTTGTGGGACATCTGATAGACTGGCGTAGATTTCATAGCCTTGCTTGATGTAAAAATCCTTGGCCTGATACGATTTAGTGGACAAGGTAATGCTAGTTACTCCAGTTTCTGCAGCCTTTTCTTCTAATTCTGCCAGCAGACTGGCTCCCAAACCTTTTTTCTGATGTTCTTTATCCACCACCAAAGCCTTGATATGAATGTTTTCCAACACCTGTTGGGCATGGAGCAAGGCAATTAACTGGCCATCTTCCTCCCGCCTTAAATAATAATCTTGAGGTTCAAGTTTTTCAAGCATATCTGGACCAAAATAGGCTTCATATTGCTCATCAAAAACACGCTTAATAAAATCATGAAATTTTTCCATCTTTCTCCTCCTCCACGAAAAAGCAGGGGATATGCCAATCCTCCTGCTCTAAGTTTAGTATAAATCTAGATAATTATCCACTTCCCATTGGGAGACAAAGGTTGCATAGCTAGCCCACTCGATGCGCTTGGCTTCTAAGAAGCTCGTATAGATATGCTCACCCAGAGCCGCTTTAACGACTTCGTCTTCTGTCAAGGCCTTCAAGGCATTGTGAAGAGTTGATGGAAGGTCTGTAATTCCAGCTTCCTTACGCTCCTCTGGAGTCATGATGTATATATTCTCTTCAATTGGGGCTGGAGCTTCGATTTTATTTTCGACACCGTGCAGGCCAACTTCCAAGAGAACTGCCATAGCGATATATGGATTGGCCATCGGATCAACCGAACGCAGCTCCAAGCGAGTACCCATACCACGAGAGGCTGGCACGCGCACCAACGGTGAACGATTGCGTCCTGCCCAGGCAATATAAACTGGTGCTTCATATCCAGGAACCAGACGTTTGTATGAGTTGACCGTTGGATTCATGATAGCTGTGTAGTTATAGGCATGGTTAATCAAACCACCCAAGAAATGGTAGGCTGTTTCTGACAGCTGCATACCCTTTGGATCTTCTGGATCGAAGAAGGCATTATTGCCGTCTTGATCAAAGAGGGACATGTTACAGTGCATACCAGATCCTGCAATGCCAAACTTAGGCTTAGCCATAAAGGTTGCATACAAACCGTGCTTACGAGCAATAGTTTTCACAACCAGCTTGAAAATCTGAATCTTGTCACAAGCCCGAAGCACTTCATCATACTTAAAGTCAATCTCGTGCTGGCCGACCGCTACCTCATGGTGACTAGCTTCTACTTCAAAGCCCATCTTGGTCAGGACATTGACGATTTCCCGGCGGGTATTGTCTGCCAAATCTGTCGGCGCCAAGTCAAAATAACCGCCCTTGTCATTTACTTCCAGCGTCGGATCGCCATTTTCATCCAGCTTAAAGAGGAAAAACTCTGGCTCTGGGCCAAGGTTAAAGGACTTGAATCCTAGCTCTTCCATATGCTTGAGGGCACGCTTGAGGTTGCTGCGAGGATCCCCTAGAAACGGTACATGATCTGTCGTATAAACATCACAAATCAGACCCGCTACACTGCCATTTTCATCCCCCCAGGGAAAGACTGTCCAAGTATCCAAATCAGGATAGAGATACATATCTGATTCATTGATACGGACAAAACCTTCGATGGAAGAACCATCAAACATGGCTTTATTGGATAAGACCTTGTCAAGCTGTTCATCCGTGGCAGGAATTTCCACATTCTTCATAGTTCCTAAAATATCAGAGAACATAAGACGAATAAAGGTAACATTTTTCTCTTTTACTTCGCGACGGATATCAGCTGCTGTAATAGACATTAAATTTCTCCTTGTAATTCAAACAAAATAGCTATGGTCGACGCATCTGACCAAAGGTTGGCAGAGAAGAAGCAAAACGGCCTTGCTGCAAGATGTCATGATGCAGGGCACGGCGGACATCTTTGTCACTAATGGTCTTGCGGGACTTGGCTTCACGCTCAGCATATTTCCTCTTAATCGCAGCGATATTATAACCTTCTGAAATATAATCCTTTATTTCTAAAAGGCGGTCCATATCATTCAAAGAATACATCCGACGATTGCCCTCATTCCGAGCAGGGGTAATCAGATTCTGGTCTTCATAATAACGGATCTGACGGGCAGATAGGTCCGTCAGTTTCATAACACTGCCGATGGGAAAGACTGCCATGTTTCGGCGAAACTCTTTTTCCTTCATTCAAATTCCTCTCTACGCACTATTATAGGACGAAATAAATCTTATGTCAAGAAATAATGTTAGATTTTCTTACACAGATTTTATTTTTTCTTTTCAAAGATGGCTCGCAGCCGATCTATATCAGAATTTACCAGAATCGCAACAAAGACTCCCATGAAGGTTTCAAAGATTCTAGCAAAGACATACAGGATGGTATCTTCCGGCCGAATGGACAGGGTAATGATCAGCATGGCAGATACCCCGCCAATGACTCCCGCCTTGTTGTTCATGGCAACATTGGTCATGATTGTCAGCATGGTACAGACCGGCACCAAAAGGAGGGTGACCCAATACTGCTCCTTAAAAACACTATTGACAATGAAAAATAGCAGAGCGTAAAAACCACCGATGCTGTTTCCCAAGATTCGCGATGTCCCGAAGTGGACACTCTTATCAAAATCCTCACGAAGACTAAAGACTGCCGTCAAAGCACCGATTTGCAGGCCTTTCCAACCAAAAAGCCCAAAGAGCAGTAGGATGATGAAGACAGCCAGACCGGTTTTAAAGGTACGCATACCCAGACGAAATTTCGATTTATCAAACTTGTACTTATTGAAATAACTCATTAGTCTCCTTCCAGGAAATCCTCCCTCTCTTCATTTTAACATATTTCGCCTCAAAAAAACTCTTTCTGCTCAGGACTTTTCCCGCACAAAGAAAAAGCTCTATCAGCTACCGCATCAAGAGCTATTGACTATTTAAAAGCTGAGACATTATCTGTCCCAGCCTCGTTGTTATTATCTTTAGTTTGGATAAATGTAGGTAACTCCACCCATAAATTCATTCGGGTTAAAGTAGCCACGATAGTTGTTAATCTGCTTTTGGCGATTGTAGTTCGCTTCCAAGACTTGGATAGAGCTGTCGCTTTGCACATCTGTCACATAAGCAACGTGTCCGTATTCACCGCCATCCCAAACTGCAATAGCGCCTGCTACTGGGACATTTCCTGTTGCATAACCCTGAGCACCAGCATTGATCGCCCAAGTATTAGCATTTCCCCACCAGTTGCTTGCCCAAGGAGCCATTTCTTTCACACCCCAGGTACATTGACCGATTGGGTAAGAATTGCCATAGTCAGTTGGTGTATTTAAGACAACATCTTCGGTATCAGATACCAAAGCAGCATCGCTTGTCGCTTCATAAGCTGGAGCACTGTATGGATTGTAAGTCTGTGCCAAAGCTGTACCATTTACTTGCAGCACATCTCCTGGGTTAATCGTATCAAAAATTGATTTTCCATTATTGGCAGCAAGTTCGTAAGGATTCATCCCATTGGCGCTAGCAATGGCAAAAAAAGAGTCCCCTTGCTGGACAACGTAAGAATCTGCATTGACAGCTTGAGCGCCGATTGTCGCCAAAAAAGCTGTAGAAGTTAAACCAAGAGTTGCTTTAGCAAATGCTTTTTTCATAACTGTATTTCTCCGTATAATTTGATGATAAAAAAATCATACCTCATTTACATGTCAGTTTTTTTAGAGTTATGTTTTTGTCATGTTACAAATGATTTAGACTTTTGCTACATGAGATTTAGCAGTATTTTTAAAGATAAAAAGGCTAGGGATTCCCTAGCCTCATCTATTATCAGTCTTCTTTACCTTTCAATTTTCCTAGACCTAAAGCACCAATAATGGCTGCTAAACCTAGATATGGCAGATAGACTGTATCTTTGGCTCCCGTTTCTGGCAGAAGAGAAACAGGAATCTTTTTAGCCACTGCAGTTGGATTGGCTCTTCTTGGATCGTTTACATCTGAAACAAGCAGATGCTGTGCCTTAGGAGTGACTGTTGTAACTGTATTTGAAGCATAGACTACATGGTTGACCGTATTGATGTAGGTATTTTCAAAAGTACCTGCAGCAATCCGCTTCATCTGTAGATAGGTTTCAGCCTGAAAAGCTGAATCCAGAGAAATAGTCTCTAAGAATTCTTCCTTGAAACGAATAGAAATCAAGCCTTTCTCAAGATCAAGATTCGCAGCTGTATACTCAGTCAAATCTGTACCAGCCTTTATCACCTTACCATCTTTGAGCGTGATGTCCACTTTGGCAAAGGTTTTGTAAGCACCCGTGTACTCATCTCCTCGTTGGTCATAATCATCCACAAAGCTATAGTCTGTCAAATCTTCAGAGTGGTTAGCAGGGATCAAGCCTCCGATGAGACGATAGTTAAAATGCCGTCCCAAAGTCAGTTCCTTGCCATCCAGGTTTTCTGCACTTGTCGGATCAAGGCTCAGGGTAATATCTTTTTCAGGACTGATTTTAGGAACATTGTTGACGACTACGTCTGTCGCATAACCATTTCCAAAGTCAATTTGATAAGCCCGGTTCTCGAATTTACCGCCTGTGCGACCCATTCCTTCTTTGACTGCCATAGGGCTTGTTATGGTCAAAGACTTACCTGTTACGACATATTGGTCATAAAAGACTTGGGCATCGTCTGCTGCAAAGAGTTGGAAAGAACCTTTAACAGTGATATTCGCCTTTTGAAGGAGCTCTCGAACTGCTGCAGGGGCTTTTTCAAGGCTCTCGTAGTGGGTCACTGTCACACCTGCCACAGCCTTGCCATCTACATCTACTAGCTTGACTAATTCCGGACGAAGTTCAAGTGCTTCTTCCGGATAGTCATCTACATAGTAGAAACTTTTTTGAATCGTGCTCTTAGATGACTTGTCACCCTTATACTGATCCAAATCCCAAGTCAGCTCGTAGTAATTGGTCGAACCAGCCAAGACTTCCTTACCATCAATCACCAATCCTGCCTTATTTTTATTGACCTTGGTTGGCTTGATGTAATTATTGCTAGGATTATCTGAATCATCAGGCTTGCCTGGCGTAGTCACGCGTACTACGTTTGAGCGGACACCATAGGCATCATTGACTGTAAGGGTGAAATTATTAGTATAGGTTGCGCCATCGTTGAGCACTCGGCCGACTACTGTTGGAAAGAGCGTAGCAACTTCTTTGGTCCTATCAGCGTTATAAGTAGCTAGCGTTGCTGCAGTTGCTTTAAATGTCACTGTGTGACTAGCCTTATCATAGCTGACGTCAAAACCTGCACTAGCAGCTTTTGTTGCTTCTAAGTCAACTTCATAACCACTTGGCAACGGATCAGCAATGACAAATGAAGTTGTTTCACTGCGTCCAGCTGGAAGAGCTTCTGTCTTTAAGGCAAACTGAACGACGGACTGCTTAGCCACCAGAGTCTTATCAATATTGGTGCCTTGGTCATTTTGAATCTCTTTATTAATCTGCGGTTGAGATTGCAAGAGATGATAATGATAATGCACAGTCGGAGATACGGGCGCTGCTGGCTCTTTTTGATAAACAGGCTCTGCTGGTGAGGTTGGCAGCGGGCTATAAGTTGGTTCTACCGGCTTATTAGGCTCCGGTGTATCTGGTGTACGAGTTGGCGCTTCCGGCTCCTTCTCATAAGTCGGTGTTGCCGGAGGTGTTGGCTCCTTTTCATAGGTCGGTTCTACCACTGCTGGCCGAACAGTTTTTTCCACTTCATAGCTTGGCTCAGATGGCTTACTAGGCTCTGGTGTATCCGGTGTACGCGTCGGTGGCGTCGGATCTTTTTCATAAGTCGGTGCTGCCGGAGGTGTTGGAAGAGCCTTCGGTGTTGGTGTAGTTGGAGCTGGATCCAAAGGCTTAAGCGCTTCTTCGCTTGGCACTGCAGGAGCTGTAGGAGCTACGGGCGCTTCCGGTTCTTCTACTGTGATGATTGGCAGATCAGTCGCTCGAACATCACCATTAATCGCAAACCAAATATTTGGTTTCTTAGGAGCTAGTTTGTCAGCCCTACGTGGATCAGTAGCTTCTGGCTGGCCTAACACTTCAGAAGAGGAAATCGTTCCAATCGTCATGCTGTTGGTTGTACCAGAAATTTCCACCGCTCCTGCCCCATACCATGAGTTAGGAGCATCTGTAGTGTCCCAGCCTGAGTCCGGCTGAGCATTCTTATACATGGTAAAGCGAGATCCGCCAACTCCTTTTTTGAAGTTTTCAGACTCGGTCGCATAGATTTGGCCGTTCTTTTCACCAATAGATGAACCCGAAATCTTGTTGAAAGTTCCGGTATAATCTTTGGCCATTTCGATAGAGTTAGCTTCACGGTTGAGGGAAGCCACGGACATCAAGGCCTGGTCAAAATTAATCGGTTGGCCTTTATCATCATAAAAGACAAATTCCGTCTTCACAAAGAGAGAGGTTGCATCTTCAAAATTTCCTGTATAAGCTGAAGCAAACACTCCCATTGTCGGGTCTTTAAAAATACCTAACCAGGCCTTATCATTGCGGAATTGAGAGCTTGGATCAAGGGTATAAGTATAGACAATTTTAGAAACTTTTTTCCCTCGATAATAAGTCCCCTGGAGATTTGTATAGGTTGCTGTAGCAGACTCACCACGACGCAACAAGACAGAAGACCATTCAGTTGGCCCTTTACCACTTGTTACGTTAGAACTATAGTCTGCATACTTACCAACCGTACCAAAGCTTTCCTGCTGATTGGTCTGATAGTTAGCATTTTGAATATCTGTTACTTTGAAGTTGTCCAACTGGAAGAATTTCTTAGAAAACTCTGCAGTGTTCTTCACAGCGGCTTCCATGCCAGCATAGCTGACGAACTCACCATTTGTAGTCAGTGACAGATCAGCATTAGGTTCTGATTTGAAAACCAGACTTTGCGCAATTGGACGGCTCAAATGCCCGTCTTCAGTTTTCTTTGTTTCTGCGAGAGCCAGACCAGCCTTAATCTTGGCCTGTTCAGCATCATATTTAGCCTTATCTTGCTGATACTTGGCTAATTTTGTGTTATAGACAGCCAAATCAGCATTATACTGGGCTAGCTGAGCTTGATAGTTTGCTTGGGCTTGAGCATTACGCTTCTTGATTTCTTCATTTTCAGCTGCTATAGTGGCATTCTTAGCTTGATTCTCTGCTAGCTTTTGCTCATATTCTTTTTGAGCTGCTGCATTTTCAGCTTCAATTTGAGTCTTTTTCGCTTCATAAGCTGCTAAATCTGCTTCATATTGAGCTTTTTTATCTTGATTTTCCTTTTGGATACGGGCCAATTCTGCCTGATAATTTGCCTGAGCCGCTTGATATGCCGCTTCATTATCCGCATTCGTCTTTCGGACAGTTGCTAAATCTGTTTGATATTGGGCAAGTGCTGCCTCGTAGGCCGCTTTTGCAGCCGCATTCCTCTGTTTAATAGCTTCATTATCAGCAACAATCTTAGCATTGGCAGCTTGAGTATCCGCTAAAGCTTTTTCATACCGGGCCTTAGCCGCCGCATTCGCCTTCTGAACACGATCAAGCTCACTTGCATAAGCCGCCATAGCCGCATCATAATTAGCCTTTGTTTCGGCATTCAGTTTTTGGACACGGGCCAACTCTGCATCATAGGCCGCTTTTGCCGCTTGGTAAGCTGCCGCATTATCCGCATTCGTCTTTTGAACCGCTGCTAAATCCGTTTTGTACTTGCTCAGTGCTGCTTCATAATCTGCTTTCAGCTGAGCATTTTCTGCTGTGATCCGAGCTACTTCTGCTTGATGATCAGCCAAATCTTTAGCATATTGCTCCGCTATCGCTTTGTTTTCTGCTGTAATCCGAGCTACTTCCGCCTCGTAGGCCGATACTTTGTCTTTGTACTCCTTGACTTTAGCATCAATCTCTGCTGCTTGTACCTGATAATCTGCTGCAATCTCTGCCTTTTTGTCTGCTGTTTCTTGAGCAGTCTGAGCGACTCCTTTGTCAACAGCTGGGTCTTTGACCACTGTCAGCCCAGCTTCTTGAGCCTTTTTGACGCTTTCATCTAAACCAGCTGTTGGAACAGTCACTGTCACACCGCCATCTGCCTGACCTGCTCGCGCCTGACTCTCTTGAGATGCCTGACTGGCTGGCCCTTGAGCTTGAGGCAGATTGGTCGCTGCATTTCCAGTACCTACCATTTCAATATTGACAGGACTATTGGTATCAGATACCACTTCATCTGCTCTTACTTGCATCGTTGACGTTAAAAAAGCCGCACCTAGAACAGCACCGCATAAAGTTTTAACAGCCTTATTTTTCCGAAAACCAAAAACTTCTTTTTTCTTCATTTTTCTCCTCCCTCTGCTAACTTTTACAGTCTGCAGTTTTCCCAAGCCCTCCGAAAATCAAAAAATAATTGAAACCTCCTATTGGAAGCTCCATTCTCATTTTGACTATCTGTAAGCATCAGAATACATACCTTTATCCTATCAAGTTTTCCCTTGTTTTGCAAGCATTTTTTCCTCAGTTTATTTACCTTTTTTGGACATTAATTGTATAATGTCTATTTATGATTTTCTCTTCTTTTCTACTTTCTGTAATAAGATTTACTATATTTTATTTTCATATTGAAAAAATGAAACGATTGCATTGTAATAAAAATAAATATTGCTGTTAATAATATAGGTATGTGAATATTCTTGAGTACAAGCAATATTTTAATTGGCAATGAATATTATATAGGAATGAGATATTTATCTTATGTAAAAAATATTTTTTGTTGGAAGATGAAGTCAGTTAATAATAGCGTAGAACTAAGGAGGAAAAAACAAGAAAATGATAAATTATAGACGTATTTTAGATTTTTTAACTGAGTATGGTGGGAAAGAGTATAAAGCTCCTGCGAAATTATCAGGGGATGAAAAGAAAAAATGAAATAATAAAAAAGGAAAAGTGATTACTCTGTGTAAAACACCTCTCCTTTTTTTATTGAATTTAACTAACTCTGTTTAGCTCTTTTTTTACTTCTGCGCAGCTTCCCAATTAAAAATCCAGTCCCTTGACCACAAAGGCTGAAGAATATATATCCTAAACCGTATATAAGAATATCGAAGTTTAAAATAATTAAACAAGATATAATGTAAAAAATTCCTATAATAAATGAGAAAATATAGCTAAAGTCTTCTTTATTATATGCATATAGAAACGATATTAGAAAACTAATAACAGGGTATAGGATAATCAATAGTAATATTATCATACCTGATCTATTTGATATAAAATAAGAACACAGAGGGAGTATTATAAATAAAAAGAAAGAAAAAATTAAATATGGTACTTTTTCTAAAAATTTCTTCATCA
>ERZ772932.1686-NODE-1686-length-10259-cov-3.845551_pt1 | contig 10259 bp, 5 predicted proteins | sample MGYA00511684_ERZ772932 | MGnify/ENA primary metagenome ERZ772932 (study PRJEB29015, sample SAMEA2738078) | human oral metagenome | biome: human oral; feature: human-associated habitat; material: saliva | place: China | collected 2210 ...
TAACAAAAGGCTAAAACATTGCGCAGACTATGAAACTCTCTCAATAACAAAAGGCCAAAACGTTTCGCAGACCATGAGATTTTCTCAATAACAAAAGTCTGAAACGTTTCGCAGACCATGAGATTTTCTCAATAACAAAAGGCTAAAACATTGCGCAGACTATGAAACTCTCTCAATAACAAAAGGCTGAAACGTTGCGCAGAACATGATATTTTCTCAACAACAAAAGTCCAAAACGTTTTGCAGACTATGGGGGTATCTCGGTGATCACGCCCCTCCCTTTGGGGGAGGGGATGGGGGAGGGGCCGACACCTGGGGCTGTTGAGTCCAGTATCTGGGGCTGTTTTGCTCCCTTCTCCCCTAAAACTCCACAGTGACCCTACCGTTTATTTGTCGGCCAGTGAGGTAGTTTGGCACAGCATACTGCTGTCCGGCGATGTCGGTAACCCAGTAGTATGAGTTGACGTTGTTTATCCCGAAGAGGTTTAAACAGTCTATTCCAAGCCAGATGTTCTTAAAGACTGTATTGCTGCGACCGTCATGGTTGTCTAATAGTCGGTAACTCATACCGATGTCGGCACGCTTATAAGCAGGTGCACGAAAGGTGTTGTTCTCCAGTTCCTTGTGTGGTGCAGAGAACGGCAGACCGTCGGCATAGGCCAATTTGAGCGACATACGCCATCGTGTAGTCCCTGGGAAGAAGTCTGTAAAGTACAGGTTTAGCGCATAGCGTTGGTCGGTTGGGAGTGGAATACGCTTACCATTCAACTTCATACTCGTGTTCATCACGCTGAGTGTCAGCCATGAGTCAGCCCCCGGAACAAACTCACCAAAGAGCTTGAGGTCGAGTCCTGTGGCATGACCCGAGGCCGTGTTCTCACCGTAATAAGTCACCTTCACATTATCGACCGAGTAAGGGACGAGGTGTGAGAGTGCCTTGTAATAAGCCTCAGCAGTGAACTTAAACGGCCTACCCATCATCTCGAAGCGATAAGTCATGCCTGCCAACGCATGGATAGACTGCTGTGCTCGTATCTTCTGGTTCAGTGTTGCGTAGGTGACACCATTGACGATTGACGTGTCGCGAAGCTCCTTATAGAACGGAGCTTGGTAGTAGATGCCCCCTGCAAGACGGAAACTTAGGTTGCGGTTCCTGCCCGGTGTGATCGTCAGCGAGGCTCGAGGAGAGAACAGACTCTCCCCATTAAAGTCCCAATGGGCAAAGCGTACGCCATAGTTCAGCGTGAACAACGTCGGAACAGAGTCACGTGTTTGGAAGTTCCACGTGTCTTGTAGGTAGCTCTCGAAGCGTTTCGCATTCAGTTCGTTACGAGCTCGAAGCGAATAAATCATCTTTAAGTCGCGCCCAGTATGCGGTACGTTATACCCTGCCGAGTCACGGTATTCATATTCAGCCGAGTTCTCCTTGATGCGTTCGAACTTATAGGTCACCGCCCCTTCGAGCTTGTGTTTACCCATGCGGTGCTGCATCATCAGTTTCAAACTGCGCACATTCGCATTAAGATAGTCGCGAGAATGCTGCATATACGTACCCACCCCGAGGTTCTCAGACGTCTCCGTCTGTGTGAGCCAGTACTGTCCTTGGATGTCATAGCGTTCCTGCTCCTTCGTTGTGAAGGCCGATGCGAGGAGGGAAAGGTCGGTGTTTGCACCCAAATGGCGTGTGATTGCCAACGAACCAAAGAATGTTCTAAAGAGGTCTCGTTCCTTTCCATCGAAATAGACACGGAACTTCTTGACGTTCTGAAGCGTTCCAAAGTTCGTTTCTCGGTCTTCTGGCTCAAAGTCATAACGGTTTTCTGATATATTACCGATAAAGTCCACCTGCCAACGCTTGTTGGGTTTCCATGAGAGATAAGTCTGGTAATCGAGGAACGACGGCCGATATTCGCCCTTAGTCTGTAGTGATCCAAGGAGATAACGATTAGTTTTATAACGCACACCATTGGTCCACGTCAACTTCTTCGCAGCCAGTCCGAGGTAGGCCGAAGCCCCTAAGAGAGAGGCCGAAACCGTTGCCTCGGTCCTCTTCGGCCGTTTATAAGTGATGTCTAAGGCCGAGCTCATCTTGTCACCATACTTTGCTTCGAAGCCACCCGTTGAGAATCCGATACTCTCAACCATGTCGGGATTGATGATGGAGAGCCCCTCCTGCTGTCCACTTCGCACTAAGAAAGGTCGGAATACCTCTATGTTATTGATATAGACAGAGTTCTCGTCGAATGTACCTCCACGCACATTATACTGCGAGGAGAGCTCAGAGTGCGTCGAAACACCCGCCTGTGTCTGTACTAACTCTTCGACAGCGTTGCCCGAAGTAGAGGGTCCTTGCTTCGTCTTCTGAACGTCTAACTCCTCCGTCGTACCGTGCTGCTTGGTCTTTCCTTGCACTACCACCTCTTGCAGTTCGTTGTCGTCAGCAAGCTGAATGAGCATTGTCTGCTTCCCTTTTGGGCGCACGAGAATCCTCGTCTTAGTCCTGTAGCCAATCATAGAGAAGCGCACCTTCACGGAGTCTTCACTCTGTAGTTGCATATTGAACTCGCCTTTCAGGTTGGTCATCGATAGTTTTCCTTGCGAAACAACCATGACAGAAGCCAGCTCGATAGGGTTCCCGTCCTTGTCAGAAACCTTCCCTTGCAGCGTAAATGATTGTGCATCTGCTATCTGCGCAGCCACGATGAACAATAGTAGTAATATGTATTTCTGAATGTCCTTACGTCTCATACCTTATATAACGATGATGTTTTGGTTTTATTGTCCTGCTCAGTTGCTTAGAAGAGAAAGACTTATCGCATAGCTCCCCTCGTCCTTCACGATTCTTCATCAGCCTATACAAAAAAAGTGGATGCGCCTGTTCGACACATCCACATCTATCATTAATGTTTTGTTGTAGCCTTTTCTTAGCCCAAGTACTTCATGAGTACGCGAGCATTACCGCTCTCACGAATCTTCTCGATAGCCTTCTCACGAATCTGGCGAACACGCTCACGGGTAAGACCCATCTCTGTTCCAATCTCTTCCAGACCCTTCTCTTGACAGCCAATACCGAAGCACTCGGTGACAATCTTTATCTCTCTATCCTTAAGAGTGTTCTGTAGAACGGCCCGAAGGTCGTCTGACATAGACTCGAAATCGACGCTGCGGTCGGTGCGAGAGTCGTCACCTGACGAGAGCATATCACTCATTGAGTTATCGTCATCATCACTGAAAGGAGCGTCGATACTCATGTGGTGGTTGTCAGCACTTTGACTTTGACGGATGCGAGCCTCGTCGATACCAGTCAACTCAGCCAACTCGTGGATAGAAGGACGACGGTTGTGTTGCTGCACAAACTCGTTCGTCACCTGATTAATCTTAGATATAGCACCCACCTGATTGAGCGGTAGTCGCACAATACGGCTCTGCTCAGCGATAGCTTGCAGAATACTTTGACGGATCCACCAGACAGCATACGAGATAAACTTAAAGCCACGAGTCTCATCGAACTTCTCAGCCGCTTTAACCAAGCCAATGTTTCCCTCGTCGATAAGGTCGGTCAGGGAGAGACCTTGGTGTTGGTATTGTTTAGCCACAGAGACGACGAAACGGAGGTTAGCCTTAATCAGTTTCTCCTTCGCGCGTTCGCCTTTTCGGCCGCCCTTATGGATTTCCTGTGCCAGTTCAATCTCCTCGTCAACGGTAATCATCGGCTCACGTCCGATCTCAACAAGGTACTTATCGAGTGCCTCACTGGAACGGTTAGTGATACTTTTTGAAATCTTAAGTTGTCTCATGAATGGTTTACTATTTCCTCCTAAAACTATAGCTATATTCCGTTATCCTAAGTTGATACGGCTTGCAAAGGTACATATAAATATGTGAATAGCCAAATCTCCGTGCGTTTAGTTGTGCTTTTTTATGCTTTTTTATATGTTTCAGGGAGGGAGGGGGGCTACGAGGCAGTGCCTCGTAGAACAGGGCAGCAGGCGACGAGAGTAGGGACAGCAGGGGTCGGAGGCTACGAGGCAGTGCCTCGTAGAACTGAACAGCTGGGGAGGGAGGAGGAGCCATCACCAGCAGGTGTGCTAATTATGCGAGCAGGAAATGTAAGTTTTTTTCGCTAACCAATCCCTTCTACAATCGAAGGGGAGCCGAGTTTGGGACAAGAAGAGGCCCTTCTCCGTTCGAGAACATGCCTTTCAACGTTCAAGAAGGGCGTCTTCTCCATGCAAGAAGGGCATGTTCTTAAATGCTGTATGTAATAGGCTGATTCCTTGTGGGTTATGAGTTTGGTGGAGGGAGGTGCTTAACCCTTGTTCGGAGGGACTGTTGCTCGATGAGATGTAAAGATGTTTTACGACTTTGTTAATCCTCCGAAGGGAAAGAAAGCAGCCGGGGGAATGGCGAGTATTTCGTCTTCTTTACTTATTCACAACGCATCCCCACGCTCGTAAACGCTATTTCCGCCTATTTGTGGCAGCCATAATACCAATCGTATGGAGGGTTCGCACGTTATAGGAAAAGGGCGAATTGTTAGAGAATCAGACGTGAGGGGTGAATAAGGATAGTCTGATGAACGAAAATAGACCATGTGTGCGGTAGTAGAAGACAGGGGCCAGTCTGCAGTAGTTAGACTACAGTAGCTTATTAGGATTGCGTAGTTCGTCGACTAATAAGTCAACTTCTGTACGTGGGTTATGCTTATCATAATCTGTGCGAGAGCCATAGTTTTGTCGGAGTAGCTTTGCTCTTTCTCCCGCTTTCAGCTCATCTCCATGTTCACGGATGAGCATATAGAAATCTTTAGACGCCTTGTCGTAAACAAAATCTTTGTTTTTAGAGAGCTTTCTTACACATTTCTCTATCATATCTATATATTGGTTACGCCTTAAAGCAGCCTTGATGTCTTGGAAGTGCAAGCAATACCACAGTTCGAAAGACTCATTACTCCATGCGCACATCATACCTTTCTTTTTGGCTTTCGATATCGCTTGATTAAAATCATTGAACTCATCTTTGTCAAAGACGAGCCATACACGGTCGAAAGGAACTTGTCGGCTCTTTTCTAAGTCGACCCGAATTTTCCCAGCTTCAGCCACCAATTGGCAAGTACCCCTTGCACAACCTTTGATGACAGGACCCACTGTTCGGACCTCAGACCAGCGGTCTTTGACAAAAGCCTTAAAGTAGTTTGGTTCTGTTTCAGTCCCTTCGCAAACTATCAGAAACCTTACGTACTCGTTTCTCGTACCCTGTCTGCGTCGTCCGCCGGCTAAGGCTTTATGGTTTTTCATACTTGTTCTCATGGGTGTTCGTATTAGTCTATTTGATAAAAGGTATGGCACCGTATCGTCCATTGATATAGTCATTTTCAATGTCACGGTCGTTACGGACTTTGAAGTCGAGTAGTGAGTATAGGTCGCTGGCCTCTGTTGGGTCCTTCTCAGTGAACCACACTTGGTCTCTGCGTAGATATTTCGTGTCAAGCAGGTGTGTGTCATGTGTGGTAAAGACGAGCTGTGCACCATGAGGGTTGGTCTCTTTGTCCATGAAGAGACGTACGATGGCACGTGTCATCATCGGATGAAGCTTAGAGTCAAGTTCGTCTACAAAGAGTACTTTACCGCCAAGGAGCGTGTCAAAGATAGGTCCAGAGAGTGTGATAACTTTGTTCGTACCATTCGACTCCTTGTCGTCTGCGTCGAATCTCACGGTGTTGATAACCTTCCCTTGAGCGTCATATACGTTATGAGTCGTCAGTGTTTCGATGACCTTAGCATTATTGAATTTATCGTTGGAGATGATGGGTAATGTTGCTAACGTCTCTTTTAAGTCATTAGGAATATCCCTTTCTTCAATCTCAATGTTCGTAAAACCTAAGTCTAACCGCCTAAAGAAATCGATTGCCTCATCGCATCCTCGTAGATGCTTCTTAAGCATGTCGATCATAAGACGCTCATATCCATCATCTTTAAGACCCGAGATAGCATTATAATCCCTAAGGTGCTTGATGAGCTTTTGGGCTATTCTACCGTTTAGTTGGGCGACGAGCGAGAGGAAGAGACGGTTTTCTGTGGTAGAGCTCTCTTTCCCCTTGCCCTCAGAGAAATAAGTAGCCGACACAGAGAAGGTCTGCCGCTCTCTGCGGAAGAGATAGTGCTCCTTGGCGCCGGGTCCTATTTTCTTCTCATAGAGCCACTCGCTAATAATCGTATTCTTCGTGTATTCGAATCCATAACGATAGACAGCACCCTCGAACAAACACTGAATTTCAAAGGTCGTCGGCTCGTCCTTTGAACAATCATCAAGCAAGAAGGGGTCGTAAACAAGGTCTTCACCAGGGTTTAACTTGATGTTCTTGTCCACAATATTCCTAAACAAGCCCAGTGCCATGATGACGTTTGTCTTCCCACTGGAGTTTGCTCCATAGAGAACTGCCGTTGGTAAGAGTCGAAAACCATCTCTTTCGATGACAGAATCAGATAGTTCTTTAATCTGAACAGCCTCCATACGTAGACTTTTCACAGCCCGAAAGGAACGGAAATTACCAAAACTAAAATTAATCAACATAAGCTTTTATGATGTTCGTTACGGTTACAAAGATAGTAAATAATATTGTGTTTTGGTGTAATTTGCGAGATATTTTCTCAAAAAATACCATGTTTTTGTTTTTAGAAGGGGCTTAGGTGGTATGTATGAGTGGTTTGACAGTATGATAATAGAATAGGTGAAAGGATCGTTTGGGTGGTTTATTAGGGCTTACGTTAGCCCTTTTAGTCATACTTTTTATCTCTTTGACTGTCCTTCCCTCCGTCCTGTTTCCCCTTATTTGCGTGTCACTTATCGAGCATACAAAGCCATTTATTTGCAGACAGAGTGCTTAACGGTGTATTATTTACATAATATCCTTTCATTCATGTGGGATATTTGTTTTTTTTTATTAACTTTGCCTTCGATGGAAGAAGGGTAAGATTTGCGTTCTGAGTCACGACCTTATAGCGTTCTGAGCAGTGTCGATGTGGCATGTAAGCAATGTCGATGTAGCATGCAAGCAGTGTCGATGTAGCATGCAAGCAGTGTCGATGTGACGTGTAAGCAGAGTCGATGTAGCGTGCTAAAGAGTGTCGTCACGATAGGGCGCAAGAGCAATCTGATAAAGTATAACACCTAACTATTATGCATAAACAATTTTTATTCGGATTATTATTATCGTCATTAATGGCTGCACCTGTGCATGCTGACGACCACCCAACAGGTGGTTATCTCTTCGGACAGGCGGCAGCGCCAACTGGTAATGAGTGGCAGGCTCCGGGCGAGTTAGGCTATAACAAGTTGCCAGCACGTGCGTTATTCTCCTCTTTCTCATCGGTCGACGAGGCGAGGAAGGTATTACCAGAGTTTGCAAAAGACTATCTCTCGCTTGACGGAGAGTGGCGTTTTCACTTCTCAAAGAACCCTGATGAGCGTCCAAAAGATTTCTTCACAAGGGGCTACGATGATAGTCGGTGGGACCGTCTGCAGGTGCCTGTAAGTTGGAATATGGCGGGTATTCAGAAGGACGGTACGCTGAAGTATGGTGTACCTATCTATGTTAATCAGTGGGTTATATTCAAGTATAACATCGAGCCGGGCGACTGGAAGAAGGGAGTTATGCGTGAACCGCCTAAGAACTACACCACATACGAATACCGAAACGAGGTTGGCTCGTTCAGAAGGAGCTTTGACATCCCTGCTACATGGGATGGTAAGGAGGTCTATCTGAACTTTGATGGAGTCGACTCGTTCTTCTATTTGTGGATTAACGGCCGTTATGTTGGTTTCTCAAAGAACTCACGTAACACGGCGCGGTTCGATATCAGCCCTTATATCAACAAGGGTAAGAACGAGATAGCAGTTGAGGTTTATCGCTCATCAGACGGTAGCTTCCTCGAAGCACAGGACATGTTCCGCCTTCCGGGTATCTTCCGTAATGTCAGCGTGACGGCTACTCCGAAGGTACATGTTGCCGACGTGAAGGCTATCCCTGCCTATACTGACGGCAAGGGAACCGTGAACCTCAACACAACACTGCAGAACCTTACAGCGAAGACAGCCAAGGACTTGCATATACGATGGAGTCTTTATAAGAACAGACTCTTTGCGGATGACAACGAGTTGGTGGCTACCTTCGAGGATGCTAAGGCTAAGACGACTTGTAACAGCAAGGGTCAGGCTGCTATCCGACAGACTTTAACGGTCGACAACGTGGCTGCCTGGACCGCAGAAGCGCCTAACGTGTATGTTGTCGTGGGTGAACTGATGCAAGGAAAGAAAGTTCTTGAGACGATAAGTTTCCAAACTGGATTCCGAACAGTGGAGATTAAGGATACACCAGCAAGTCAGGACGAGTTCGGACTGGCTGGAAGATACTATTACATCAACGGTAAACCCGTTAAACTCAAGGGTGTAAACCGCCATGATACGAACCCATTAACGGGTAAGGTCATCTCTCGTGAGCAGATGGAACATGAGATTATGCTGATGAAACGGGCTAATATCAACCACATCCGTACCTCGCATTATCCTAATGACCCTTATTTCTACTATCTCTGTAATAAGTATGGTATCTACTTAGAGAGCGAGGCCAACATCGAAAGCCACGAATACTTCTATGGGAAGGCATCGTTGTCTCATGTGCCAGAGTTCCAAGCGGCGCATGTAGACCGTGTAATGACTATGGCGCATCAGTTGGTTAACAATCCTTCAATCGTTATCTGGAGCTTAGGCAATGAGGCTGGTCCTGGGCATAACTTCGTTGTTGCCTACGACTCTCTGAAGGCTTACGACGCTTCAAGACCAGTGCAATATGAGCGCAACAACGACATTGTCGACATGGGTTCTAACCAGTATCCAAGTATCGCATGGACCCGTGATGCGGTCAAGGGAAGGATGGGCATTAAGTATCCTTTCCATATCTCAGAGTATGCTCACTCGATGGGTAACGCTGTAGGCAACCTCGTTGACTACTGGGAAGCGATGGAGTCTACGAACTTCTTCATGGGTGGTGCCATCTGGGATTGGATTGATCAGAGTATGTATAACTACACGAAAGAGGGCAAGAGATACCTTGCCTACGGTGGTGACTTTGGTGATACGCCTAACGATGGACAGTTTGTTATGAACGGTATCATCTTCGGTGACGAGCAGCCTAAACCGCAGTATTATGAGGTGAAGAAGGTCTATCAGTATATTGGTACCAGTTGGAAGGATGCTAAGACGGCCACGTTGGATGTGTTTAATAAGAACTACTACACAGATGACCTCAGTGGTTATGATATGTCTTACGTGTTGACAGCCGACGGAGTAGCCGTTAAGAAGGGCGAACTTGACTTGGGTAGCGTACCTGCAAGGACGCATAAAGCAATCACTATCACTGGTCTTAACGAGGGTCTCGACCCTAATAAGGAGTATCTCCTACACATTGTCTATCGTCTTAAAGAGGATATGCCTTGGGCGAAGGCGGGCTATATTCAGGCCGAGGAGCAGCTGCCTGTGCAGGTTGCAGCGGCTCGTCCAGCTATCGCAACGGCTGGTAAAGTGAACATGTCGGCCGTGAAAGACAATAAGATAGTGCTCTCTGGTAAGACCTTCACAACCACTTTCGACCTCACGAAGGGTACGATCTATAACCTTCAGTACGATGGTAAGACCATCATCCCAGACGGTTGTGGACCAGAGTTGAACGCCTTCCGTGCATGGGTCAACAATGATAACTGGGCTTACGAAGGATGGTATGCGAACGGATTGAATAATCTTCAACACAAGTGTACGAGCTATACTACCCACGCTAATGCCAACGGCTCTGTCTCTGTTGTGTGCAACGTAGAGTCGCAAGCACCCTATAGCTATCGCCTTGAGGGCGGTAATGCCAACTGGAAGAAGCTCATCGAAAACAAAGAAAAGCCTTTCGGTAAGGACGACTTCCACTTTACGACGCAGGTTGTCTACACCATCTTCCCTGATGGAAGTATTGAGAGTGAGAGCGCAATCACCAGCAACAAGCCTAATCTGACGCTCGCTAAGCTCGGTTATACGGTACGTCTTCCAAAGGCACTCAGACTGTTGAATTACTATGGACGTGGTACGGTCGATAACTATCCAGACCGTAAGACGGGTCAGATGATTGGTATCTATGAGCAGCAGGACGTTGAGGATGAGTTCGTTGCCTTCCCTAAGCCACAGGATACGGGTAACCATCAGGATACTCGTTGGCTCTC
>ERZ772932.1704-NODE-1704-length-10171-cov-2.663800_pt1 | contig 10171 bp, 8 predicted proteins | sample MGYA00511684_ERZ772932 | MGnify/ENA primary metagenome ERZ772932 (study PRJEB29015, sample SAMEA2738078) | human oral metagenome | biome: human oral; feature: human-associated habitat; material: saliva | place: China | collected 2210 ...
TAGAATATTGGAACTAATAAGCGGGTGATAAAATCATATTTCTTAACGATTTTATCACCCGTTTATACTATAACCACTATATAAATTTTAAGCCATATCTAGTTGAATAGCGAATACCTTGCTCATCAATTATAATGAAATCATTCATATGATACATGTAATCTTCTCTAAGATCTATGAAATTTAAAACAATCCCTGCCTACTCGGGAAACACAAGCTTAATGCCCATTCCTACTTGCGAGTTGAGGAATCACCACTGCCCACGCGGGGAACACTTCCATCTAAGGCTTTCCTATATGACAAATGTTCCCTTCCTAAACTCTTCGAGTATCTTTAACTCTCCCAGCTCTCTTAGCCTATCTTCTACCTTTTGAGAACTCTCATTAAACTTAATGCATCCAAGGTTCTCAGAAATAAGCATTCTTATTTTTTCTTCATTTTTTCTATCTTTTATCCAATTGCTAGGAATATATATCATCATAGTCCCCCCATTTTTTGCATTACACACTCCAAAATATTACTATATATTATCTGTTAATTACCCGAAAGTGTCCAGAAGTCTTTTCCTATTGCTAATTTTAATTCAGCCTTTAGGATCACTACCACCTACGCGAGGAACACATACAGTGTACTTCATTTTGTCTCCTTTCTTAAGGATCACCCACGCCTACGCGTGGAACACGTTCACTATCGCAAGAAGACCTGTCATCCCCTGGGATCACCCCTGCCTACGCGGGGAATACAGGGGCCAAAAAGAAGGCGACATCCGAAAGTGGGGATCACCCCCGCCTACGCGGGGAATACTTTTAAAAATGTCAAAGTGGTTAGAAATTGGAAGGATCACCCCCGCCTACGCGGGGAATACCATGGCAAAATGTCCTTTAAATCAATTTCAAAAGGATCACCCCCGCCTACGCGGGGAATACTACAATATGGAATGACAACCAGTATACGGACAAGGATCACCCCCGCCTACGCGGGGAATACCCATAGAAAGGCCAAAAGCAACTCCGGAAATGGGGATCACCCCCGCCTACGCGGGGAATACCACTCAAGGGTATAATAAGGTTTGTTCGGTTCAGGATCACCCCCGCCTACGCGGGGAATACTATACTTCACTATTTATAGCCTCCATTATTTCAGGATCACCCCCGCCTACGCGGGGAATACAAGCCCTTTGTCGCCACTCCCGATGCTAGTTCAGGATCACCCCCGCCTACGCGGGGAATACCAAAAATTACATCAATCATTTGTATTGATACAAGGATCACCCCCGCCTACGCGGGGAATACGTTGTGCCGTTTATTGAAAAGATTACAGAGCTGGGATCACCCCCGCCTACGCGGGGAATACTTTTTCATGATTTATGTTAAACCACTCATTTGAGGATCACCCCCGCCTACGCGGGGAATACCAACATACTAAGGAATGTGACTACTTACAAGAAGGATCACCCCCGCCTACGCGGGGAATACTTTACTTTGTCAAGTATAAATTCAATCTGCGGGTGGATCACCCCCGCCTACGCGGGGAATACTTTTTAAAAAAGAGGAGGGAATAGCTTGACTTGGGATCACCCCCGCCTACGCGGGGAATACCAACCAAAACAATGTTACTGGTTGCGATGTCAGGGATCACCCCCGCCTACGCGGGGAATACTTGCCCTCAGGGGTTGTTTTAGGCATAGTACTCGGATCACCCCCGCCTACGCGGGGAATACGCCTTTTCTTATAATTGCGTTACCTTGCTTATAGGATCACCCCCGCCTACGCGGGGAATACAAGCGTTCCCAACGGTTAAATAGTGCGTATACAGGATCACCCCCGCCTACGCGGGGAATACAGTAATACGATCCCTTAAATACGCTATGTCAGACTATATAAATCCCTGAATTTATTTACTTTTAGAGCAAGTTTATATATTAGTCTTGCATCTTCCAATGCTCTATGTGGTACTTCGTCACCAACCCCATATTCCTTTATTACAGTTTGTAATTTATAATTTGACAAAAATAGTTTTTCGTTTTTTACAAACTTCATTAAATCATATCGTTTATTTTTTAGTTTTTCAAGCTCAAATTTTGACAGTGCAATATCTATAAATTCAATATCAAAACTTATATTATATCCTATGATATCCAAATCCCCTATGAAGTTTTTAAAATCCTTTAATACTGCTTCCTCACCCATACCATTTGTTTTAAGCATATTAGTGGTTATACCTGTCAGTGTAACTATATGTTTTGGCAATATGCCTTCACAGCTTATCAAGCTTTGAAACTCACTTATTCTTCCACCTACAGACTTTACTGCACCTATTTCGATAATGGAATCTTTATCTTTATCTAAGCCGTCAGTTTCTATATCTATTATCACAAAGTCCTTACTGTCCAACTTAGTCTTATGTGCCATATATCTTTTAGCATTTCTAAACTTGGCTGCATTGCTGAAACCATGTTTTATTTCTCTTTTTTCATCTACATTTTCATTTGGAATGAAAACCAAAGGTAGGCCATCCATATCAATATTTGAAAAGCTTGTATTATGGGTATCAAATTGATAACCAAGTTCATTTCTGTAAGAAAAGCTCAAAGTCGCCTCTCCATCTTTGACATTCTCCTTCACCCTCTTCCAAAGCTTTTCTCTCACCTTTGTGTTGAAATTTCCGATATAGACTCCTGTAGTTATCTCCTGCATCCATTTGGTCAAATCTCCCCGGAGAGACTGTGGTACTTTTTTTAATGTAATGACTGTAAATGGCATATCACATTACCTCATTATAACTCACACCATAGTTTACAAGTTGCTCCTTATTATCCCAAAGTCCCAAAAATTCTCCTTCAAGCTTTTCTTCATCACCTACATCCAATAAATACTGCAAGTCTGATACAATTTGCTTTACAAGATTTTTTTCTTCGAAAATATCCCTTGCCTTCCTTCTTGTAATACTCCCGATATCATCTTCTTCTCCAAACTCGCTTGCTATTTCAAATGCAAGTGGAATAGTCGTATCCGCTTTATATAAATCTGCGATATCGTATACAAATGATAGATCATGTCCTGTATGTACAAATCCAAGTCCGGGAGATATTCCAAGTGCTGATACTACACTGTATACAAGTCCGTATAATGCAACATTACCGGCTGACAATGCCTGGTTCACTATATTGCTACTTGCAAAGTCATCTACTTTATAATCTCTTCCGGTCCATTCCACATTATATTTTTTTGATAATCCTGCATAAAGTCTTCTAACTCTGGTACCCTCATGTCCTCTTAACTGCTGCATAGTATATGATGAAACATCCTCCCCTTGAAATCTCATCATATACATTTTTCTTGCAACATCTATTCTACTCCTAACATTTGTGACCAACTTAGCCTGACTTTCCAAAAATCTGGTGGAATGAGTCAATGCCCTACCATGTGCATAATGTCTTACACCTTTTTCTCCTACCCATACTATGCCTGTGCCCATATCTCCTATCATCTCCATTGCTCTATGGGTAATATCAGTTCCCGGCCCAAGCATTAATGCTCCAATCATTGCTACAGGTATTCTGACAGTACCCCTACTGTCAGATACCACTATAGCTCCATCTTGTCTGTTTACTTTAGCATGCTCAATATAGATAAATGTAACTCTGTCACTTATTCTAGGTAATTCATTTATTTCAGCTTTTTCCATACTTTCACCAACTATCACATAGGTATAACGGTCATAAGTCCAAAGCCATAGGCTTTTTTCTTACCGAAGCCATTCTCTAAAACAGTTTTGAACTTATCCTCATCAACTACAGTTAATACCCCTTCAAACGTAGCTTTTACTACTTTTACCGGCTTAGTTCCGTATTTTCTTAGTAGCTCAAATCCCCTCTCTACAATATTCACCTCATCTTCATTTACTTCAAAACCATTTTTTATAGTTCTTTCCATAAAAAACTTCTTTTGAAACTCTGCTGTAATATGTGGCTTTTCACTACCTCTCTTACCACCTTCCATCACTGCATGTACCGGATTTGTTACAAGCCTAAAGCGTAGCTTCATACCGGTTTTTATCTTGCTTATATATGCATCATAGTCCTTTGTTACTGCACTACCTGCCACACCATATTTTTCCAACAATTTTAGATCCGGCTTCTCTCCACTTACCAACAACAAATACTTCTTATCATTTATCTTATCAAGTCTCCAAAGCTTCCTTCTTCTTACTCCGCTCTCTTCTCTAAAGCTTTGTTCCACCCAATTATGATAAGCTCCCAAATGTGTCAAATCTCTTATCTTCTGTCTATTGTATATATCTAACTCAACTCTTGAAATATACATATCATTCACCTACCAAATCAAAAATATTGTGGTCTGTATCTTCAGCTTCAAACATACTATTTTTTACATAGATTTTTGTATGTGCCTCATATCTGAAACTGAACTGCCTATTCTTCTTTGAAAAAGATATAACCTTATCTTGCCTCAATGCCTCTCTGTCAGTCTTATCAAAAACACCTTTATCACAATATACATCCAACGATTTCTGACTTGTATTATATCTTTTCTTATAATAATCCTTTGCCTGCCACTCACATTTTTCCAATGCAGTCCTTATATCACCATCAAAATTTCCAAGAATAAAATCTGCCAAAACAGGTATCGATCTTCTTCCTAAGAACATTTGAAAATAGGGTCTCTTCAAAGCTTCATATATTTTCTCTATAAGATTACTATCTTCATGTGATATTGCAACTACAAATACCGCATCTTCCAAATAATATCTCTCTGTGACATAAGTCCTGTCAAAATCTCCGGTTGGCTTATATTTTCTTGCAATATGATAATCTTTTAAAAGACTGCCTTCTTGGTCAATCCTTATTGCAAATTTTATCTTTTCCAGCTCTTTGATAGCCTCATCATCTCTCCTTATCCCGAGTGCAGCCCCTATTAATCCTACCACTGCACTTTTTGACGGATAAAGATCTGTATGTCTGGTTTCAAAATGTGAGTCGGTTCCCCAAGACTGCATTGGTCCTGCAAACTTCAATAATATAGTTTTCACATTTTCACCTCTTAGCTAAATTGATAATTTTCTATTTCCTCTCCAAGTTTTGTCAGTAATCCATCAAGAGAATCCATTTCCTCTCCCTCTGCAATACTTACACTGTCTATTGACAGATAAAGTGTCTTTACAGGCTTCTGTACGAACTTTTGTACTCTTTCCATCTCATCTGACATTCTTTTTATAGAACCTGCAACATACCCTTCTTCTGATTTCACAGGAGATTCAAATGCACTTACAAGACTTACCGGTCTGTCTTCTCTCAAATTAATCACCAATATACTTGGCAATGTCTGATTGGCAAATGTATTTACCTTTCCTGTAGGCAATGACTTGGCAAAAGCTTCTACAAATAGCTTTGTAGCATTTATCATACTACCCTTGTCCTTAAGTTGATGTAAAAATTCATGAAGTGCAACATTTGCATACCTATACAATGTTGATGAATTATATTCAACATTTCCAATCATACCTGCACCGGCATTGTCCTCAGGTGAAAGGTCATCTGCTGCAGTAAAATAATCAAACTCAGTCTGTACTCCATGTGTTGAAATTGCATGAGCTACCTGTGAAGATGCATCTTCATTCAAACTTGGGTCATCCGCCACCATTCTTCCAAATAATGCTATATCTATCGCAACGTTGTCGTTTAAAACTTTTTGCAATAAATCTTTATCCAGTACCAACTTGCCCTTTGCATCTTCTTGTGCTTCTACTGCTATTTTAGCAATATCTCTTGCCTGATTTTCTCCAAGGAAAAACAGAGCCTTAGCTTCCTTTGCACTCTTATCTTTATTATCTTTTAGCTTTATTCCGGCTTTTTCTATCGCCTCTGCCGCTCTGTCCATAGCTTCTTTTTCAAGTATTGTACTGTTTATTTTCCTAATCTTTCCGGCAACATAGCTTACTATATCTTTTGTTCTTACACCTACATTAGCCACTTCACCACTTTCCTTGAAGTAATTTCTCATGGCGGCCTTCCATGACTGTGAACTCACTCTTGCTCTTCTTACCCCGCCATATAGAGCAGTCTTTGGACTACCTGTATCATCTCTATTGATATTTGAAGGTGGTAATGTCTGTATAATATGCATATCCAAAAATAATCTACTGTTCATTTGATTCTCCTTTACTGTTGAATTTATAATATTCTCTTGCCCAATTTAAGATAATATTGTCTTTGTTTTTATTCTTTCTTATATAATACAAATCTTCTGCAAGCCTGACATAGTCAATCCTTGCACCCTTTTGCTTTGACTTTAATAACCTTATTAAATGCCTTAAATGCACTATTAACTCATCAAAATCAGTTGATGTTATCATTGCATTAAATCTTCTATCCGGTGCTGTAGAATCATCACCTACTCTAAGTGATTTCAAGCTTGTTCCTACATTACTGTATCCGTCTTCAGTAGTGGCAACACAAAGTTCTTCCCCCTGTTGATGTATTGCATATAGCTGTAAACAGCTCAATATGCACATTTCCTCATCAGTCATCTTCTTACTGTTTCCAAGAAAACTTTCAGGCAATTTATCAAAGACAAATGGCATTATATCCACCATATCGGCATAGTCTCTTCCAATAGAATTCCTCAGTCTTGAAAGTATTGCCTTTCCTGTGGAATATTCCTGCATAGCATACAACTCTTTAAGAATTCTCCCACAAACACTTTTTACACTCTCCATCTAACCTCCTTAATCTTTTTGATTTAATCTATATAGGAATGAATTATATATTGTTGCAATGTTTTTTATACCTTTACTTGTTTCTATTCCTTTATAGTCTCTTAAACCGGCATTTGATACTATTTCATCTACATACTCTTTCATAGATTTTTTTAGTATCCCTTGCCATTCAATTTCTTTTATATCCTTATCATTATCAATATCGATACTTTCAATCCATTTTCTAAACGATAGATCTATTCTGAAATAAAACTGTTCCACATATTTTGAATCACCTGACTTGTCCATATTTCTTATTTCTAATAAATCCGTTATGAACCTTTTTAACACTCTCTCAATGGCATCTATCGTATCTGTAATAGTTTTATTGATTCGTATTATCCAACCTGTGTCTACCAACACCCTTTCTTTAAGGTTGAGAGTATCTTCAACCTCATCTATGGGTGCCCAGGATGTTGCATTTCCATCATCCAACATACATACTGCACATAATGTAATATTTTCCTTCGCCAGTCCCAATTCTACAGAATCAGATATATCATCTAATTTATTCAGCCACTCTATAACTCCGGGCTTTCTTGTACCCTCTCCCACGCCTGTCAATAGTCCAAAGTTTCGCCACATTGACTGATTTGCATTATGTTTTCTTGGTCTATATTTATCCTTATACTCTCCATCTTTATTATACCTCCAAACAGTCATCGGCTCTAAGAAAGCATCCGAATGTTCGACCTCAGGTAACTTCGCTATACAACATACAAACTTGTCTTCTTGCATTCTACCGGGATCTATAAATATCTCTCTGCACCAGGCTGTATAAAGTGAAGCAATATTGTCAATTCCATTATGAAAATATAACTCTATATTTTTCTCTATTGTTTCTGCCTCCCAAGAAGGTTTTTGAATCTTTAGTAAATTATTATTTTCATTATGACCGATTGCAAAATTAAGCATCAATGTTTCAAATAGATTATTGCCTTGAAGATATACTCCACCCAAATCATACAGCCATCCCTTGGAATAAGTCTTTGCAGCTCCGACCTTCTTCTTATCAGATGTACCTATATATCCCTGCAATGTTATAAGCCACCTTGCCAATTCATCATCAGTCATATATTCTTTATAAGATTCATCTTTCGGTGAAAAATATGCCTGCTTATTATTACTCTCTGAAACAAGCCTATTTATATTTTTTCCATAAAACTCACCACCACCGCCGGCATCCTTTTCTATAATCTCTTTTGTCACCTGAAAGAAAGGGTATTTATTATCATATAAGAAAAATCTATCCCTCCATTTTTCCAAATATTCATCCACTACTTTTGAAAATTCTTTGGCATTCCATATATCAATCCAAGTCTGATATAATGCCTCCTCGTAGTCATCCAAATCGCTTTCTTTAAGTTCGCCGGTCTGTAAAAATTTCTCTTTATCCACCTCAAAAAATCCATATGGCTCTCCGTTTGAATCAAACCTTGAAAATACTGTATGAAGAATTGCCAGCATAACCCTCATTACAGCAAAGTCCTGAGTCTTCATATCTCCTGCCAATTCTTTATACTGCCCGGCACAAGCAAATAGTTCTTTTATAGAGACCTTTTCTACAGTATCTTTACTTATGACCTGAATCCATTTTTCATCCAATAAATTATACCTTGGCATCATCTTCCCCCTTTAATATCAAACCATATTTTTTGTCATATACCATGCTTACTCCATTTATACTGCACTCATTGTTCTCATCAAATATTACACATAAAGTTCCGTTTAACCACATAGAATCATTCCAATTTTGTAATTTATCTATATAAAAATCTTCTAATTCCTTTATAGTATTATCTATATTATAGGGCTTTGATAGCATATTTGGAAGTTTTATTGTAGAACTTGCAATCTTTTTTGCAACTTCCACATTATCAATTCTTTGTGATATATCTTCATTACCGTCAAATGTAGTATAACCATCTTTAAACTTCTTTAGTGCAATTACTTCTATAGTCTCCTGGGTATCTCTAACCTGTGAATTGCCTTCTTCCTCACCGGAAGCCCTCGACTGATTATTAAGCCAACCTATAAGATTAGGTTCCTTAGATATTCGTTTTTTTAAGATAGGACTACTTAATCTATACGTACCGGCTCTACTCTCCTTACTGTTTACCAGTGCTTTATATTCACTCTTATATTCACTATATTTCTCACGTAATTCATCCGATAAATCCGGCTCTATACTCTCATCATATACTACTTGTACCAGCCTTGAGATGTCACTTGGAAGATTTATGTTATCTCCCAGAAAGTATCCTGTCCTTGTCAATAGATATCCGCCATAGACTGCCTTTGATCCGCTTTCAAAATCCAAATTCTTGTTGTTTCCCAATACATACAGTACAGGTTTTTTATGTTTATCCGGTCTATTGTCTCTATCATGTCTATGTAGCCTTCCCATTCTTTGTATCAGCAAATCCACAGGTGCAATATCACTTATCATTACATCAAAGTCTATATCCAGAGATTGTTCAATAACCTGAGTTCCCACCACAATCATCTTCTCCGGTCTATTCCCGTTTTTGCCGAGATATTTCATAAGCTTTTCTTCATTTTTTACTCTATCTGTAGCAATAAACGAAGAATGAAGCAACATGACATTTTCATCACCAAACTTTTCTGAAAGCAATTTAGCAATATCCTGAGACTTTTTTACTGTATTTACAATAATGCCTACATTACCTCCCCCATACAATAAAGAATCAATTAATTCCATCATATTTTCGGTAGCTGTATATTTTATCTCAATGCTATTATCTTCTATTGGTGCAAAGTCCTTTACATTTAATGCTTTATCATTATCAGTGTAGGTAATCAAGGGATAATCATCCACCTCTAAACGAGCTGTATCATCTTCACTTAGTTTACCTCCCTTTCCCATCAGATAATGATTTATAAAATCCACTCTACTTTTCTTTGGTAGTGTTGCAGATAAAAGTATCACCGGCACATTGTAAGCTCCCAGCCATTCAAGTGCCATATTCAGGTATTGATCCATATACGCATCATAAGCATGTACCTCATCAATTACTACAACCTTCTTACTAACTCCAAGATGTCTAAGTGCCAAATGTTTTTGCCTAAGTGCCATCATCAAAAGTTGATCTACAGTACCTACTACAAAATCATCCAATATAGCTGTTTTCTTACCTGAGAACCATTGATTTACTACAAATCCGTCATTACTGTCAATATCTATATTTGAAGCATTTGTTAGATTATTATATTCTTCATTTAAAAAAGCCTTGCCATGTACCAGCCTTAATCCTCGTCTTTCACCCATATCTACACTCAGTTTGCCTATCCAGCTGATTATCCTAGGGAAAATGCCATTAGATGTAGCCTGTGTAGGAAGGCCAAAAAACAGTCCGCTCCTACCTGATTTTATAGC
>ERZ772932.1706-NODE-1706-length-10155-cov-3.748515_pt1 | contig 10155 bp, 18 predicted proteins | sample MGYA00511684_ERZ772932 | MGnify/ENA primary metagenome ERZ772932 (study PRJEB29015, sample SAMEA2738078) | human oral metagenome | biome: human oral; feature: human-associated habitat; material: saliva | place: China | collected 2210 ...
TCATCAGTTTCACTATCAATTACTTCGAGCCTAAATTCCAAATAATCATCTTCATACCAATTTAAAAGTTCTTCTTTAATGCGGCTTTCAAACTTGGCTAATTTTTCATTTAAATCGTCATTTTTATCTATAACATATGTTCTATATAGACCAGATAATCTGTTATGTAAATTGATTATATACATATAAATCACCTTTATTTAAATTAAAAGCCTCCCAATTAAGGGAGGCTATTATTAATTATTTATTAGTATAAGTTTTAGTACCATAATCATCACGTTTCATATGAGTGAATGGATCATCGTTTTTATTCACACGTAAACGTTCTGTTTTATGAACAGAGTTATCTTTACCAGCTACAGTATCGATACGATAACGCATGATTTTATTTACTTCTTCAAGTTCTGGTTCAAATTCTTTAATAGCTTTAGCCATTTGAGCGTCGATAATAGCACCATTGTTTACAGCTCTCCAAAGAGCGGCAGCGAATTCGTAACGAGTCATTTTAGCATCGCCTTTAAATGTACCATCTGGATAGCCATTTAAATAACCTTTATCAGATAATTTTTTAACGAAATCATATGCCCAATGATCTTTAGGAAGATCGTTATATTCGAAGTCTACATCTTGACCTGCTTTTTGAGCAGAAAGATTTTTAACTAAGTTGTCATATTTTTGAGAAATAGCACTTAATTGTAATTTAAGATCTTGAACTTCTTTAGCGACAGCTACTTGTTTATTAGTAGTCATAGAGCTATGAGAACCGAAACGAACAGTTGCACCGGCATTAATCATATTTTCACCAGTGCCTAAAGTAGTACCAACACTTAACAATACGTTTTCGTTAGGTTGGTAGAAAGCACCTAAAGCAGTAGCATTTTTACCTTTATAGTTACCAAAACCTACACTAAATTGCCATTTTTCATCGGCATTAAAATCTAATGGATGTAACGCACTTAAAGCGGCCGCATTAGCGCCAACTTTAGCAACTTGACTATCGGTATAAGATTTAGATTGATTTAATATATTACCAGCAGTAGAATTAATTTTGTTATCTAAATCCTTAACGTCGCTTTCTAAAACAGTAATTCGACCTTCATGATCAAGAATTGTATGTTCAGCTGTACGAATATCATTAGCGTTTGTAGTCACTCTTTGGTCTAAACCATTAATACGACCTGTTAATTGATCTTTAGCATTATTAAGTTGAGACACATTAACTGCGTCAGTATCATTTTGACCAGCTGTTACATTAGTGATTGTTTTATTGCCAGCGTTAATGCCGTTATTATTAATAGCTACGCCATTATTAAATTGAATAGAGTTCATATTAGTTAAATCTTTATTGACATGAACTGCGAATTCTTTACCACCATCAATATTTTTTGTTTCTGTAACAGTTGTGTTAGTTCCATCAACAACAGTAGTAAATTTAAGAGCATTAATCACTGCGTTAAGTTGGGAACCATTAATTGCATCAGTAGATGTATCATCTATTCTACCTGCTGCAACATTTGTTAATGTTCTTTTATAATTTTGAACACCACTAAAACCAGCTTTTCCATTAGCACCGATAGACACAGTACTATTAGCTACAGCGCCAGCAAAATTATATTTTTCACCATTAATATAAATGCTGTCTGTAGATACTGCTTCTTCTGTCGTAGAATTAGTTCCTAATGCTACAGAATTTTGTACATCAGCTAAAGTATTATTACCAATTGCAACAGCATCTTGTGCAATTGCTTGACCATGGGTGCCAACTACAATGGCACCTTGATTGTTAGTTGTAGAATTAGAACCAAAAATAAGTTGTTCTGGTTTCTCACCTTTAACTGTGTTATTATAGCCAAATACAGCAGATTGGGCAGATTTAATTTCGCCATTATTGGCACCAACTACAACGGTATTGTCTGCATTAACTTTATTAGTTCTACCAAGTACTACACTAGAGACACCGTTAGCTTCAGAACCATTACCAATTGTGATAGTATCATGAGCAGAAGAAATTGCTTGAGTACCAATAGCTACAGTATAATCTTGATTAGCTTGAGCATTGCTACCAAATACAAAAGTATTTCGACCTAAAGCTTGAGCATTTTCACCGCCAACAAAAGCATTTTCGCCATGCGCTTTATTACTTGTACCACTAACTAAAACATTTTTAGCGGATACTTCATTGCCATAACCGCTAACTTGAACACCAGAAGCATTTTCTTTGATAATGTTTCCATAACCAGATACATTATTGTATTGCCCATCTACTTTATTTTTATAACCACTTACAGAAGAACTTCTTGCAGACACATTGTGTTTTTCACCATTTACTAAGGAATTTTCAGCAGATTGTTCAATAGTATTATTCATACCAATAACTAAAGAATTATTAGATTTATTTGTATTTTTATGGCCACTTACTAAAGAAGATGTTCCACTTACAGTATTTTCTGTGCCAACAGTTAAGTTATTTGCATTACTAATAATGTTAGAATGACCTGCGGTAAGAGTATTGGCACCAGATGTATGGTTTTTATATCCAGCAGTAAAAGAACTTGTTGCTGTAGAATCTGCTTGATTCTCTACACCAAGTACAAATCCATTATCACCATTAGATGTATTACCAATACCAATATTAGATCCTTGAGCAAATACATTACCAGTTGCTAAAGACGCCAATACTAAACCTGTTAATAAAATTTTGTTATTCATGATTTTTTTCCTTTTCTTTCATTAATTCAATAATATCATTTACTGTTTTTTTATGGAACTCATTATCAGCTACATACTCAAAAAATATTTTATTGTCGCCACTTTTTAAAATTCTAATACCATTATTAAAATCAATTTCATTTTCAGTGGTATGAATTAAAAATTCAAGGACTTGATAAAACAATGTATTTTTAAAGTCTTCGAACCATTGATTTGAATCTTTTACGAAAATCCCTTTTCTTGTAATCCTCATTTTGTTCCTTGTTCATTTAACAAAATATATAAATTATCTTTATCTTCTTCTGTTGGTAATTTATTTATTAATACATCTATTTCATGTTGAATAGCAGATGCTTCAGACAAATAAATACTATCGGTTCTTATTAATTGACCTGGACGAATACCTTTACCATAACGAGCAATTTCTCGGCCATGTTCTTCGATACGATTAGGATAAAATTCTGCATCGCCAAAGCCCAACAAAGTTGTTTTCCAAATGTAGCTAGAATTATCAAATATTAATTTATCGACAATATTTTTATAGCTATATTTTTCTTTATTATATTCAAACATAATATCTTTTTTTACATAGTAATAAATTCTTCTATTATCATAACTTTGTTATAATGCTTCCTAATAAAGTGTTCTTTGTATTGATATAGCAATCCCATAATATCATCTTTATTAGAACTAGAAGAAATAACAATTACATTATTATAAATTGATACATCAATTTTAATTTTTTCATTGTGTTTGTCTTCATAAACAAATACCTTGGTAAAAAATCCAACATTTTCATTATAAGAATAACCATAACAATTTCTGCTATTGTCATAAAGTAATGGATAATGTTTTTCATTTTCATCGACCAAATCAAAGAACGTTTTAGCCAAATCACCATTTTTAAATGCTAATGTAGTTCTTTGAATTCTTAATCTTTTTAACAATTCATCTGACATGTTATTTAACCTATTATTCCTTTTACTTTGTTATTGATGTCGCTAAAAACAATTTCGAAATCTTTATCTGATATCCATGAATATAAGATTCTATTCTTTTTGAATTCTTCTAACTGAAAGTCTTCAACATAATATGTCCCACTAATATTTGCTTTTTTAAAGACTTCTATCATAATCTCAAAAACTTTTGTTAACTTATCGTCATCAGTATTTTCAAGAACATCAACAAGATTAGGAGCATACTTTTCAATTAATGACCATGTAATAGAATCGTTTTCTTGAATATATTCAAACAATATTTGTAAGCCATATTCTGTTTTAAAATCGAAGTAGTCAAAACCGTCATCATGATTATTAATATTTTCAGCCGTATATTCTAATACATTTTCTTCACTTTTAATGATCGTCAATACTGTTTTAATCTCGTTGTTTGCTTCTTCAACTCCTGTTATTTCAATTTGACCGTTAAAATCGGCTAAATATTCACAGCCAGATTCAAAATCGCGACCTTCGACGATAGCACCAAAACCGATATAATCTTGAATACTATCAAAAGTAATAGGCATTTTGGCACTAGCGTCTTCGATATCTTTTTGACTAAAGCTTAATATCCATTTAAAACTATTTTCATATGACCATCTACCAATCGAAGTAAAGCTTAAAGGTTCTGAATGGACATAATCAAAATCTTCATCGATTTCAATATCGCTAGAGCCTAATTCAGTATTGCCATAATATCCAGGATATACTTCGCAGAATTCTTCGATAATTTTCTTAAATTTTTCTCGATTTTCAGGAGTATCTTCTAGACCTTTATGATAAAAAGTAATATCGCCATAAAAGCTCGACTCATTTGCCATTAAAATCCCCCTATTAAAAAATAAGCGGCATCCTTAATAGAATACCGCTAATTAATTAATTACGCATTAACTGCGTCTTTAGCAGTTTTAGATGCTTTAAATTTAAATGTTTTAGTTGCTGCAATGTGAATTTTTTCACCAGTTGCAGGATTGTGGCCCTCACGAGCTGCGCGTTCACCGCGTTCAAAAGAGCCGAAACCAGAGATAGCTACTTTTTCACCTTTAGCTACTTCGTTAACGATCGTAGTAAATACTTCAGACACAATAGCTTCTGCAGCTACTTTAGTAGCTACTAATTCTTTTTCGACAAGTACTGCTGCAATTTCTTTTTTAGTCATGTGGATTTCCTCCATTAAAAACAAAAATAGTATACATTTAATATACATTAAAAATTGGTCATTGTCAATTTTTTATTATGTTTCTTAACAAAATTCTTTAATCGAAGATTCTCTTGATTGAGATCTTTTGCTAAAGAAATTAAAGTATCGACCTTTGATTGAATATCTTCGTTATTTTTAATATATTTATTAACAAGCTCGGAAAGACTAGCAATTTCTTTTTTGAGTCTTTCATTTTCTAATTGATACATATTAAGTTCTGCTTTAATATTATTTTTTTTAGAGCCAGACTTAATAATTTGTTGTAAATTATAAGAAATTGCTTGTCTCGATACTCCATATTGATTAGCAATATATTCTAAAGTGTGTCCTTCCAAATAGAGCTTAGCTCTATTTTTTCGAACAGGATCTAAAGAATTTAAATCGACATATTTCATTCGGTCTTTTCTTTCTTTAAGTTCTTGTTTTGAGCAAATATCTTGTTCTGATAATTTTTGTTTGCATTTCAAGCAAACATTGCCTTTGCTATTAGGCCCAAGCAAAGTTCCACAATCTTTACAATATTTAGATTCTTTTTTATACTTTACAATAAGATTATCTAAATCAGTATTTTTATTATTTCCATCTTTAAAACTGATAGAATAAATTGGTTTTCCTTCGGCTAAAAAAGCTTTAGCTTTTAAATGAGATACAGCAAAACGTTTATTATCTGAGTTTCTCATTACGATATAACCTCGCCTTTGGTCATATGTTCCTTTATTAACAGTATAACCAAAATGACGAGTAAATTGTACTATCTTATCTTTATAAACATAAAAGCCATCGACAATAATACAATTTTCGTTTTTAAGATCGTCACTAACCTGTAATGGCGTTAATCTAAACATTCTTTAACTCCATCATAATATTCTTTTGGCGTAATGCCTCGGATATATTTATAAGTAATACTATGTTTAATTGCTTTATTGAGTTCTTTAATTTTCTTATCGTCTAAATTAATCAAATCGGACCAAGATACTTTTAGATAACGAGTTATTCCACATTCTTTTACCATATAATAGAAAGAGATTTCTTGGCCGACAGTTTTTCTAATTATCGATACATTATTTAACTTTTCCATTAGATTTCTTTTCCATTTCTAGCATATTATTATAATCAAATTCGTCGTAAGTATCCAACGCTACTCTGAGAATTGTATCTAGTTTATTCTTAATATGAAAATAAGCTGGATCATGAATCTTAGCATAATAGTCTTTTTTGTGCTCTTCATCTAACCAATCTAATAAATTAGCAGAAATGTTCTCGATAATTTCTAGACGAGTTTCTTTATTCACCATTATCTTAATCTTCCTCGATATTTGAATTTAATAGGAACGAGATCATATTTCATAAATGGACGAATGTGTCCTTCTAATCTTAGCGCTTTTTGTCGATTTCGAATTCGGCCAAAACTATAGTCACTAATTTCTAAATAACGAGATGCTCTAAAATATGGAGATGGCCATGTCCAAGATTCCCATAAGAATTTTTCTCTTTCGTATTCATTATTTAAAGTTTTAAACACTTCGAAGAAATCGTCATATAGTTTTTGTTTTTGTAACACTTCGCACTCAACTGGTTCACCATCTGGATATGTATAAGCACCATCAATGTTTTCTAAGCTAGATGCATTTGTTCCGTATTCGGCTCCGATAATGATAATATATTTATCATTAGTTTCTTTATCAGTGATAATATATTTACATAGACGACCATCATAATTTTTAATACCAGGAGTTTCTGTTGTCATAATAACATGAACATCTTCATTTTCATATTCAACAGTATATTCTTTTTTATCACGATATTTTAACCATACGAGACTACAGTCTCGATTAAGTAAACTATCTAAACGATTTGGAATTAAAAGTTTATTTTGATGATCTATCAAAGTTAAAAAGCAACAATCATTTTTTAAAACAGATAGAACAAAGTTTTTTCCAAAAACTGCTCCATGCCCATCAATAAGCCTAGCATCTGGATTAAAAGCTTTTACAGAATATCCTTTCTCTTTTAAAGAATCAATATATTCTCTAGCTTTATTATTTTGATTTTTAGGCAATAATAGTTCGTCATTTTTCCAAATATAACAGCCATAGTCAATAAATGCCATTATGGAATCTCCTTTCTAATATCCTAATAATGTCATCGTTATTTTTGTCATTAATGCAATTAAGAACATGATAGTTATAATAATACAAAAACCAAATGATACTATCGACACACAAAAAGAAATATGTCTTAAATATGTAAATATTTTTTCTTCAGAATTTCTTGTTATAGTATAAATAAGAGAAAAGACACTGCCAATTAAAATAATAAGTAGGAAGCAAAAAACAAACATTTTACTTTGCATTTAACAATCCTTTCTTTAGTTCTCTATATTTTCTTCGCCAGTTTAAATTATGTTTTCGTTCTCTTATAATGCAATGAGCTAGCTCATGAACAAACGTATCTTCAACTTCGCCGGCGTCGAAATTAATATTAATAATTGCTGGACCATTTTCAAAGAATATAGATTCTCCGTATACAGAATCTTTTTTAGTTTCTCCGATCATAATCTCCAAATTGCAGCTATTTTTATATTTTTCAGCAATATACTGAAATTCTTTTATTCGTTTTTTTCTTAATTTATGATCGTAGTATATTTCCATTACTCAAAATTCCAGCGCTGAATAGTATAATCTCTCTCATTAACATTTTCTTTATATTCTTTTTGAGTACAAATACGAACATCATGAAGACTCTTTTCTTTTGTAATTGCTTCAATAAGATTATCACTGACTTCTTTTAATGTTTCATAATCAAATTTTTTTGCAGAATCTAGATTAAATTCACAATAAGACCATTTTTCGTTACCCGGCTCTTTGCCAGAACAATAAATGTGAATATTTTTTGTTCCGTCTTGATTGTCTTCAAGAACAATATTTTTTAATTCTTTCATTTTTTCCTCTATAATCATAATATATTTCTATTTATTATTTTCAACAACCACGATCATACCCTTTAGAATATCCATCTTTATAACCAGATTTATATTCTTCAGTATCAGTGCCAGCTTCATAACCTTCGTTATAAGCATCTTTAATTTCTTCTTCGGCATGCCAGATCATTGCATCGATACCTCTTGCAAGAAGCACACCGACGAGATATTTTCTATCCATTACATTTCTCCTTATGAATATCGAGTATCGGAATCACTACAGCCATCGAAAAAGCCTTTATTATAGCCGTCTTTATAGCCGTCGTCATACGTAGCTTTTTTCTTTCCTTTTTTAAAGCCTTTTTTATAAGAAGCATTAACTTTTTCTTCGATGACATCTAACATTCCATTTAATCCATTAGACCATAGCTTTTCTATAAGTTCATCTTTATTGATTTTAAGACTATCTTCTTTTTTCTTTTTGCTCATATTATAATCCTTTTATAAACAAAAAAAGACGACCCATTGAGGGCCGTCTTAATTGTAACCTACTAATTTATTGATACTATTTTTAAAACTCGCTGGGAATTTATCTAAAATCAATTGAGAATATTTATAGGTTTTATATTCCCAGAATATATCATGCCATTCTCGATATGGTACTTTAGTAAGTAAACTTAACTTAGTTAGCATACAAAATGGCATATCTTTTTTGCCGTTACAAATTCTTTTTAATTCGAACGGGCTTACGTTTAATAGCTTAGAAAAATCTTTTATATTATATCCACACGATTTTATATATTCATTTAGAACAAGACCAGGATTAATAATATCACACATTATCGTTGATAAGCTGTCCACATGATAGTGCCACCATCGATGTGAGCAGGGTTCATATCTTTTGTATGCACAATACCTTCGACACGTTTATATTGAACGCCATAGTTCACATAAGCTTTATTGTCGAGATATGTTGCACCGACTTTAATTTTTAAGTTCTTTTCATGGTTGATCTTATAAACGTCGACAGATTTTTCTTCTTCGATAATTTTAGTTTCGTCAGATTTTTCTTGAATCTTATTTTGAGTATCTTGAGAAATATAATCTGAACGTCCACCGCGAGCAACATGTTGAACTTCTCTTACGACAGTTACTGGCTGTTCTCCTTGAATATATTGAGTACGAACGACTTCTTGTACGATAGGAGTACTACGTTGCGAGATAAGATCTCTTCGTTCGTTCTCAAACTTTAATTTGGCGCCGCCTTTTAGCTTTGCCTGATCTTCTAAGCTATATGTTGTAACATGGTATTTACCATCATAAAATTTTTCTTGTAATTGATCGTATTTTTGTTTAAGACTTACTCCCCATGTAAGGATAGCAACAAAAACGGCTATAACAACCAAACACGCAAATACAAGCTTCTTATGTTCTTTAACCCATGTTACAAAAGAAGTAAATGCAAACATAATTCTAATCCTTATTTAAATAAAATATAAACTTTTATTAGGCACTATTTATATTACCAAGGAATTAGAATACGTCGTTTAACTCATTTACTTTTTCGACTTTAGGAGTTTCACTGTTATAAGATTTAAATACTTTATACTCAGACGGAATTTCTTTAACGAAGCGGCTTGGTTGCATACGTTTAGGCACGCCACCAATTACGCAATAATTAAAATAGCTAATCATCAACATTTCTTTAGCACGAGTCATAGCTACATACCATAAACGACGTTCTTCTTCGATACCATGTGGTTCATCGTAAGAGAACATATGCGGAACTGAACCTCACATGACTAAAATCATATGATTCTAAAAGGAATATGAAATTCCTTTATTAAGAAGTTTGATCTAATAGATCCTTATTCTTTTAGGCGTGTCCAGGGCGCCTCTACCGTATAAGACACTAAGATCTACAACGCTACTTTTACGAAGAATATTCAATGCTCCATTACAATCTGCATTAAAAAGATAACCATCTTTAGTTTGATACAAACCTCGTTTAACACGACTACCGCTAAACTCATAAGTTTGTGGATTATCCATGTTATATGTCGGTAAATTATCATTATCAAAGAAACTAGCTTTAGATGTATAAGATTCCTCTTGCAAAACATAATTAATATCATATCGTCTGCAAAGATATTCTAATTTTTCTCGAATTTTACCAAATGGTAACTGAGTAAAAATTTGATTATTTCTCTTACCTAAATTAGCTTTATTTTGAAACGATTGATTATATCCAATGACTAAAGTTCCAATATCGTTAGACAAACAATAATTAATAATATATCGACAAGTTTTGTTGATATAATCATCAA
>ERZ772932.1709-NODE-1709-length-10147-cov-15.828577_pt1 | contig 10147 bp, 6 predicted proteins | sample MGYA00511684_ERZ772932 | MGnify/ENA primary metagenome ERZ772932 (study PRJEB29015, sample SAMEA2738078) | human oral metagenome | biome: human oral; feature: human-associated habitat; material: saliva | place: China | collected 2210 ...
TCACCAAATCATTTGTTCCATAGGCTAATGGGAAAGAATTTGGATTTTCATACACGATATAACGCTCATCCTCATAGACTTTCTTCGTGAAATAACGGTTCATATCAAAACGACTGGCAAAGCGAGTGAAATACATTCTCTCAGGATGGGCTTCTTTCTCAGTAGGATCCAAGTCTTTGACATCCATATAGTAACGAACACCGTATAAGGCATCTGTCAACAGGGTCCCATTTTCATACTCAGTTGCCGCATTAATCCCTTGGTCACCCATATAGGCAAATTGATCCATGGTTGTACGCTCTAAGCTTGAACTAAAGGTACTCAAACCTGGATAGGAAACAAGCGATGGCACTGTTTTTGAATAAGCAAAGGTTGTTGCGATTCTATAAAATGGTTGATCTGCTTGTTTCTGAACATCATCTGTCACTTGTTTTACAGATACTGTCGCATCTACAAATTTGTCTACATCAGCATACCCAAAGGTCACTTGAGATAGATAGGCATTGTAGCCTAACTCAAAGATTGTTAGAGCAGACAAGGCAAGAATGGATAATCTGGTCATTCTTGTGCGCAATAAGAAGATAACCGCCAAGTAGACCAGCAAGGTTAATACAACCTGAGATAAGAAATATCCTGTTTGAAGAAGAATTCCTAAAAGAAGTACGATAGACCCAGCTATCAGAAGCATGATTTTTTTCACTTTTGGAGCTTTACGAGACCGACTCCAATAGAGATAAGAGAAGGCTGCAGTGATAGCTATGAGTAAAACCCAAAACACAACAACATTCTTTGATAGGAACTGAGTCAGTGCTTCTGGCTGTGTTTTTGGAAGATAGGTAAATTTCTTTGTATAGAGATAGATAGCTGATAAAACCAGTAATACAACTGAAAGCAGCTTCCCTTTGCGAGAAATCTCTACTTGTCCCTTAACTACTTGATAAGCTAAAACGAGCATAAAGAAAGAGAAAAGCCATGAGAAACGGAAGAAGAATCCAGCTGGATTTTGCCCCATATGCCAGATTTTACTTACAAATTCATTGACAAAGGAAATGAAGAAGACAAGGGTGACCGCACCTGCAGCCCAACGTTTTTCCTTGGCTACCTGTTTCGATGTGAAATAGAGGATGAAACCTAAAAATCCTAAAGCACCAATATAGATGTTTGGAAGATTTGGCCCAGTCGACCAGCCTGAAGCAGTATCAAAGCCACCGATAGCCAACTTCGATAAGATATCCACAGGGTTGATCTGAAAGGCGAAGGAGAACTTCATGGCATCTCCAACCTGCCCCTTACTCTCAAGGAGATTATAAAAGACTGGCACGATCAATACCGAAGCCGTCGCAACCCCAATGACAGAAAAGGCAAATGTTTTTACCAAAGGACTTAGGAAGTGTTTCAGTTTCTGCTTCCAATCTCCTTGGATAGAGAGACGTGGTGAACTATAATAGCAAGAGTATAGAACGATAAAAATCGAAATCATATAGCCCATATAGAATTGTAGAAAGACTGTTAGCCCTAGAATAAAAGCGTAACGATAGGGTCTTCCACCATCCAAGAGTTCTTCCAGATAAACGATGACGAGCGGTAACATAATCATGGCATCATAGAAAATAACGTTCATCTGATAGGAAACGAGCATCCCAGAAAGAGCATAGGCTGTTGAAAATAAAGGCACTAACCACAAGCGTGACTCTGCTCCCTTATAACGCTTGATAAGGAAGTGAGAGAAAGAAAGGCCAATGGCTCCATATCTGAGCCAAATAGTCAGGAACACTGCTAGACCATAGTGTTTGAAGGGGATAAGAATATAAAAAATATTAAAAGGACTCATCAAGTAATAGCCTAAAACCCCTATCATGTCCCCACCGAGAGATTTGGTAAAGGAATAAGTCAGGCTACTCAAATCACCTGTCAGTATTGCATTTTTAAGTAAGCCAAAAAAGCTGATATACTGCTGACCAAAGTCAACTGCCATCAGACTTTTATTCCCAAAGGGATAGCTACCCATGAAGAACCAAACAACTAACATGATGGTCATCGGTAGTAAGGTACTTATCGTATAAAGCAAAGCTTTGGGATGTTTTCCCTTCAACTCTTGCAACTGCATTAACCACTTATCCATGTTTGTTTTCTCCTATGTCATCTTAACCAATCTTATCTTTTTCAGCTTGGTCAATATTGCTTTTCGCAATGATAAAGTGAGGACGTTGCTTCACCTCGTAGTAAATCTTTCCGATATACTCTCCAAGCACACCGATGAAGATCAGCTGCACACTGCTAAACAAGATGATGGCTGCTATTGTGGTGAAATATCCACTTGTATAGTCGGAAGAAAAGATAAATTTACAAAACTCATAAACAATATAGAGAAGAGACAGAGCCATGCTGACAAATCCAAATTGGATACAAATTCTAAGAGGACGATCATTAAATGAGATAATCCCCTGGAAAGCATAGTTCATAGACTTCTTAAAGCCAAATTTACTTTTTCCTGCTTTCCGAACTTCATTTTTATAAGGGATGACCTTCTCTTTAAAACCAATCCACTCATAGAGCCCTTTATTAAATCGATTGTACTCTGGAAGTGAAACAAATACATCAATAGCTCTCTTACTTAGGAGACGCAACTCAGACTTCCCGTCGGTCAATTTGACGTCCATAGAGTGGTTCGAGAATTTATAAAAACTACGAGCAAAGAAGCTGCCTAGGAAAGACTCCCCTTCTCGACTTCTCTGACCACTGACGATATCGTAACCCTCCTTATACGCTTCTACAAAGAGAGGGATTAGGTAAGGCGGATGTTGCAAATCACCATCCATCACCATGACTGCGTCACCAGTAGCATACTTAAAACCAGCAAGAATTCCACTCTCACGTCCAAAGTTTCTACTAAAGCTGATATATTTGACCCGTGGGTTTTCGTTCGCAATAGCATCGATTAACTCTAGAGTGCTATCGCTGCTCCCATCATCTACATAAAGAATTTCATAATCAGACAGTTCTTCCGATAAAATCATACTATCTAACTGCTCAGAAATGGCTTTATGCGTTTGAGCTAGAACTAATTCTTCGTTTAAAAGAGTGATAAGAATTGATAGTTTCATCTAAATGCTCCATGTACTATTTACTTTTAAAAAAGGAGAGAACCTTGCTCTCTCCCCTTTAAAGAAACTTAACTATTACTTGTTAGAATATTTACGTTTCATTACAACGGTACTTGATAAGATAACGATTCCTGCAAATACCAAGCCAGTCCCCATAGATTCTCCAGTTTTAGGAAGTTCTGGTTTTTCCTCTGTAGTCGTTGTTGCTGGAACATCTGGTTTTGAGGTTGTCGTAGTCGTTGTTGAAGTTGTTGTTGGCTCTTCAGTCGTTGTAGTTGTTGTCGAAGTTGTTGTTGGCCCTTCTGTTGTTGTGGTTGTTGAAGTGGTCGTTGGCCCTTCTGTTGTTGTGGTTGAAGTGGTCGTTGGTGCTTCTGTCGTTGTAGTTGAAGTAGTCGTTGGCGCTTCGGTTGTTGTTGTAGTTGTTGTCGAAGTCGTTGCCGGCTCTTCTGTTGTTGTAGTTGTTGAAGTGGTCGTTGGCCCTTCTGTTGTTGTAGTGGTTGAAGTGGTCGTTGGCTCTTCTGTTGTTGTAGTGGTCGAAGTAGTCGTTGGCCCTTCTGTTGTAGTAGTGGTCGAAGTAGTCGTTGGCCCCTCTGTTGTTGTGGCCGAAGTAGTCGTTGGCTCTTCTGTTGTTGTAGTGGTCGAAGTGGTCGTTGACTCTTCGGTTGTTGTTGTGGTGGTGGTTGTCTTATCTCCACTACCCTCACCTGAAGCTGTTTCTAAACGCGTCAATGCACTGACTGAACGAGATTTTTGGAAGTTGCTTGCTGACCATTCCAAAACATTGGCAACTTTAGTACCTTCTGGAAGTGGTGAAGTCAATTCTGTTGTGTACTCAATGTACATTGCCCAGTTCCAGTTATCTCCAAAGTTAATGGTGAATCCTGTGATTTTACCATCTGCATTTCGAGTAAATTCAGCTTTTTTGCTAAAGTTATCGATTGGTTCCAGTTTAAGAAGTGCTGCTTCATTTGGAATTTTCTCTGGTTGCGTTGCATAACGAACTGCACGGAAAGAGCTTTCCACCAAGACTTGTCCACTATCGCTAAAGTCATCTTTAATGACCATGTTGTTCAATTTGTCCTGAACAGCATTCAAGACAACACGCCACTTGATTCGGTTAGGATTCTCTGAATCTTGGTAACCATATTTCATTTCATAGTCACCAGCTTCACCATCTGTTTTATTGTAATTAAGTGTATAGTTTTCTGTCCCGAATTGGAATGTATATTTACCTGTTTCTGGTAAGTTCGTTACGTTTGGACGAACAGAATATTTTAAAGACATTACCTTATCTTTGTAATTCTTAGAGAAATAATCTGTAAAAGTAATCGTTACTTTTTGAGTACTTGGATCTGTCACTGCATTTCCAATCACTTCACCACTACTATGTGTAATTGGAAACTCTAGCTTAGTAATCAAGCCCAACTCTTTAGGAAGGTCAAGCACCAGTACATCACCTTCGTTAATTTGTTGAGTGTCAGGGAAAGAAATGGTATTGGTCGCTTCCAAAACTTTACCTGTACTGATTTGAGTTTCATCTGTCAGTGGTTGACCATCAACAGTGATTGTTGTTTTATTTGTATAGTCTGTAACATTAGCTGCAAATACTGTCGTCAGTACTGTCAAAGATAACACAATTACACCTAAAAAGGCAAACATACGTATCGCGTTCTTTTTAAAATGATTCATGATTGACTCCTCTTTATTAATCAAATATATCATAGCATTTTTTGAATTCGTTTACAAGTGATTTTATAACATTCCACTTTTCCTTCCAAAAACGTTCAGTTTTTCTCACCCTTTTATATAAAAAGAGACCTCAATAGTCGTATTTTTTATTAGCAAGTAAAAACCAGGGATAAATCCCTGGCTCATTACTTTACGATTAAAATCCTAATTTTTCAAATACTTCTGAGAAATTTTTGCTAATAGCTTCAAGTGAAACTTCTAGTTCTTCACGAGTCTGATTGTTCTTAACCTTGACTTGTCCGCTTTCGACTTCGCTCTCTCCGAGAGTGATGAGAGTTTTAGCCGCAAAGACATCGGCTGACTTGAACTGAGCTTTGAGCTTGCGATTGAGGTAATCACGCTCTGCTTTAAATCCTTGTTGACGAAGAGCCTGTACTAATTCCAAGGCCTTGAGATTAGCTCCCTCCCCTAGAACCGCAATATAGACGTCTAGGGCATTTTCGATAGGAAGTGCTACACCTTGTTTTTCAAGGATGAGAAGCAGACGCTCAACACCAAGTCCAAAACCAAATCCAGCAGTTTCAGGACCACCGAAGTAGGCAACTAAGCCATCGTAGCGACCGCCTGCACAGACTGTTAAGTCGTTGCCCTCGATTTCTGTGATAAACTCAAAGATCGTATGGTTGTAGTAGTCCAGACCACGTACCATATTGGTATCGATGATATAGTCTACTCCAAGACTTTCCAACATCTGACGAACAGCATCAAAGTGAGCTTGACTTTCTTCATCCAGGTAATCTAAGATAGATGGTGCATTCTCCACAGCTACCTTGTCTTCCTTTTCCTTCGAGTCCAAAACACGAAGAGGATTTTCCTCCAAACGACGTTGACTATCCTTAGACAAACTATCTTTGAGTGGTGTTAAGTAATCAATCAAGGCTTGACGATAGGCCGCACGGCTTTCAGGATTTCCAAGAGTGTTGAGGTGTAGTTTGACATCTTGAATCCCGATTGCTTTCAAAAAGTGGGCTGCCATCGCAATTGTTTCTACATCGGTAGCAGGATTACTAGAGCCAAAGCACTCCACACCAATCTGGTGGAATTGGCGCAATCGACCTGCTTGTGGACGCTCATAGCGGAACATTGGGCCTATGTAGTAGAACTTGCTTGGTTTTTGAACTTCTGGTGCGAAGAGTTTATTTTCCACATAAGAACGGACAACTGGCGCAGTCCCTTCTGGACGTAGAGTGATATGACGATCTCCCTTGTCATAGAAATCATACATTTCCTTTGTTACGATATCAGTTGTGTCCCCAACGGAACGACTGATGACTTCGTAATGCTCAAAAATAGGAGTGCGCACTTCTGCGTAGTTGTAGCGTTTGAAGATTTCACGCGCAAAGCCTTCAACGTACTGCCATTTGGCAGACTCAGCAGGTAAAATATCCTGCGTTCCTTTTGGTTTTTGTAATTTCATAGGGAATCCTCTTTCTAACTTAATAGTCCTATTTTACCATAAATAAAGGGATTGGGACAGTCAGAGGAGTAAAGAAATAGCTTTAGTCTATTCCTCTTTCATCTAGTTTCCGGACAAATAGCAAATGTCGGCCAGCATTTACAATCTGAGCCAGGCATGATACAATGAAAACCATCAGATATACGAAGGAGAACTTATGAAAAAGAATATCTTGACAACCCTTGTTGCTGCCCTTGTCTACTTTCTCTGTATAGGAGTAGGGGTTCTACTAGGAAATCTTGTCGACAACACTGGAAATATGTTTTACGCACCTGCCTTTTCTGCTCTTGTGGGTGGTAGCGTCTATATGATCCTTTTAGCAAAAGTACCTCGTTTCGGAGCGATTACAACGATTGGGCTTGTGATTTCTCTCTTTTTCCTCGGAAGCAAGCATGGTGCAGGGGCATTTCTCCCAGGAATTGTCTGCGGTCTTGCAGCAGATGGCATCGCTCACCTAGGCCACTACAAAGATAAGGTCAAGAACCTTCTTTCCTTTCTAGTCTTTGCTTTTGGCACTACCGGTCCCATCCTACTCATGTGGTTGACCCCTCAAGCCTATATCGCAACTCTAGTCGCTCGTGGAAAATCTCAGGACTATATCAACCGCATCATGGTTGCACCAAATCCTGGTAATATCCTACTCTTTATCGCAAGCATCCTTATCGGCGCTCTAATCGGTGCCCTTATTGGACAAGCACTTAGTAAGAAAGCTGCACAGAAAAGTTAGATAAAAAAAGAGCCAGAGGCTCTTTTTTATTTATGACTTAATTTCTTGGTCAAGAAGTCCCCCAAGAATTGGATAGAAAAGATAATCAGGATAATGATGAGTGTCGCAAGGACTGTCACATCATGATTGAAACGGTTAAATCCATAGGCGATGGCTACGTTACCGATACCTCCAGCTCCAACTGCTCCTGCCATAGCTGTCTCACCGACAAGGGAAATCAAGGTTACAGTCGTCACGCGGATCAAGTCTGGTAGACCTTCTGATAGGTAAACCCCTACAATATCCCAGAATGTAGCGCCACTGGCTTGAGCCGCCTCAATCACACCGCTATCAAGTTCTGACAAAACCACTTGAACCTGACGGGCAAAGAAGGCAAAGACTGCAAAAGATAGCGGTACGATAGCCGCATTTGGACCAATGCTTGTCCCGACAATTAGATGAGAGAAGGGCGACAAGACTGCCAAGAGAATGATAAATGGTACCGCACGGAAGATTGAAGTAATCTTATCCAAAACCCAAAAGACAAATTTATCTTCTAAGACACCACCAGGAGCCGTCAAGACAAGGAATAGTCCTGCAACTAGTCCTAGGAATCCTCCAATAATAAAGGAAAGAACTGTCATATAAAGCGTTAAGTAAATAGCTGTCCCCCAGCCTGCTTGGCCTAACCAGCCCATCTTATAGACGTTTGGTAAATATGTTTGAATTAACTCTGCCATCTTACTGTCCTCCCTTCAATACTTTTAGTTGCACACCAGCCTGACGAATAGCGTCTTGAGCGTTCGCCAATGCTTCTTTTTCTCCAGATAAAACAACCACAAGCTCACCCACCGGAGTACCATCCAAAATTTCAATGTTCCCATAAAGAATATTGGCTGTTACTTGGTAGTGTTTGTACAACTCATTCAAAAGTGGCTCATCTGTAGAAGCTCCTGCATACTTGAGTTGTACCAAAATGCTGTTTTCAGATAAGTGCTCTACAATTTCTTGTTTCTCAATCTTGACCATAGCTTCATCAATACCTGTCGCAGTTGAGATAAAGTCCTGAGTCAATGGTTGCTTAGGATCTGAGAAGATTTCAAGAACACTGCCCTCTTCAATCAAGCGACCATCCTGCATCACAGCTACACGGTTAGCAATGTCTTTGACAATCTGCATCTCATGTGTAATCAAGACAATGGTCAAACCTAGCTTACGATTCAAATCTTGCAAGAGCGATAAGATTTGTTTCGTTGTCTTAGGGTCGAGAGCTGAAGTTGACTCGTCTGAAATCAAGATTTTTGGATCATTGGCCAAGGCACGTGCAATAGCCACACGTTGTTTTTGCCCACCAGAAAGTTGGGAAGGATAGTTTTCGGCACGGTCAGCCAATCCGACTAAGTCTAATAATTCAGCCACTTTAGCCTTCTTATCTTTCTCACTAAGTCCAGAATGTTTGAGGGCAAAGGCTACATTTTCCTCGGCCGTTTTTTGGCTCATAAGGTTAAAGTGTTGGAAAATCATCCCAATATCTTGACGTTTGCGACGTAATTGCCCAGCAGTTAAGGTTTCTTTCCCATCAAAAATCACATCATCATCTACAGTAATTCGACCTGCAGATGGTTTTTGCAAAAGGTTGATAACACGAACCAAGGTTGATTTCCCTGCTCCAGAATATCCAACGATTCCGTAGATATCCCCTTCTTGGATGTGAATGGTCACATCTTTAACCGCTGTGATGGTTCTTTTCTTTTGATGAAAAGTCACATCGATTTGATCTAACTTGATAATATCTCTACTCATAGCTTCTAATCAGCTCCTCTACTAATTCAATATGGGTGTAATAGTCTGCGATTCGCACGTTTTCATCTCCACCGTGGTCTCGGCTGTTGGCATTTCCTAGCCCAAAAGCGACCATAGGTACTTCCAAGGCATCGAATACGGTATGCATGGGACCTGTTCCAGCCGTTGTCGGCAAAACAGATACGCCCTGTGGATAGAATTTCTTGGCCAGTTCAATGACATTGAGAATAGCTGGCGCACTCATGTCACTTCGATAGCTCATCTCACCCAAAGTATAGTACAATTCTACCTTATCAAAGCCGTTTTTGTCTAGTTGTTTTCGGATTTTCTCCAAAACATCATGAGGTTCGAGGCCAGGAACCAAACGAACTTCTAGCTTGGCACTAGCTTCTGCTGGCAAGATTGTTTTGACTCCCTGACCTTGATAGCCCGACTGGATCCCTTCGATATTTAGTGCTGGTTCAAAGAAAAAACGTTTTAGAAAGGCAGTACGTTCCTCTTGTAAAAGTGGCAATTCCAAGCCATAAATCTGGCTGATTTCCTCTGGATTGCGTTGAGCATAGGTTTCAACCAAGGCTAACTCGCGTTCGTTCGGCTCCTGCACATCATCGTACAAACCTTCTACCAAGATACGGCCATCCGCAGCGCGAAGACTAGTCAAAGCTTGGATCAGATACCATGGAGCCGACTCGATGACTCCTCCATAGCTAGAATGGATGTCCACGTCTGCACTCTTAATCTTGGCATCAAAGGTTACAATTCCCTTATTTCCACCTGAGATTTCTAACTGCTCTAAGGCATTTTTGGTTCCTTGTTCCCAGACTAATAGATCTGCACCTCGGAGTTTGTCCGCATGTTTTTCTAGGTATTTATCCAAATCCATAGAGGCCGATTCCTCTGCCCCTTCCATGATGAAGCTGATATTGACAGGAAGGTCGTCATGGTGTTGCATGTATTTTCTAAGAGCACTCAAACGAGCAGTAATATGACCTTTGTCATCATCCACCCCACGCCCATACATAATACCATCACGCACAGAAAGCGTGAAAGGATCCTCTGTCCAGACTTGGTCACCATCTGCCGGTACAGTATCGTAGTGGTTATAGAAAATGATGGTCTTAGCATCTGGTCGCGAACTTTTGAAATGTGCCATAACAAAAGGCGCCGTATAACTCTCATCAATCTCAACTTCTGCGCCAACACGTTTAAAAATTTCACCTAGATAACGAGCCACCTCTTTCAGCCCGACTTGTTGGGCAAAGACTGATTTTTTTGAAATCAAGGTACGCAAAACTTCAAAGTAATGTTGCGCTACATGATCCTTTTCAA
>ERZ772932.1712-NODE-1712-length-10134-cov-4.128683_pt1 | contig 10134 bp, 8 predicted proteins | sample MGYA00511684_ERZ772932 | MGnify/ENA primary metagenome ERZ772932 (study PRJEB29015, sample SAMEA2738078) | human oral metagenome | biome: human oral; feature: human-associated habitat; material: saliva | place: China | collected 2210 ...
TATATATTGCATAGGTATTTTCTGAAGTCCCTAAGATTAATTCAAAATCTTCATCTGCAAATTCAGAAATTACTTGTCGACAAACGCCACAAGGTGGACAATAATTCTCTAAATTACCATTAGGGCCACCTACTACTGCTATTTTTTTAAACTTTGTAACACCTTCACTTACAGCTTTAAAAATTGCTGTTCTCTCTGCACAGTTTGTAGGAGAATAACTAGCATTTTCAATATTACAACCAGTGTAGATTTTTCCATTTTCAGCTAATATAGCAGCACCAACTTTAAAATTAGAGTAGGGAACGTAAGCATATTTTGTTGCATCAATTGCTGCTTTTACTAATACTTCATTTATATCTTCTTTAATTTTATTGTTTTGTTCTATTAATTTAAATATAGTATCGCCAACACCGCCTTCAGAATTTGTTTTTTCCGTTATGTATTTAGCTTGTTCTTTTAATATTTGATTACCATTTTTCATAGCAACACTGTATCCAACAATATCTAGCATTGCTTGATCATTTAGATTATCTCCAATTGCCACAATGTTTTCTAACTTGATATCGTAAATTTTAGCTATTTCTTTTAAGGCTTCTCCTTTAGTAGCATCTTTATGCATTATTTCTATATTATTCGCGCCAGATGATGTCACACTTATATTTTTATTAGCAGATAATAGTTTAGTAGCATTTTTTAATTTTGATATATCGTTAGATATTGCTATTACTTTGATTGGAGGATTTTCTTTTTCGTTAAGGTATAATTCTATATTGTCAACCTCAGTAATATATCCCATATCTAGTTTGAGTTGTGCCTCTGCACGTAAATGATCTTCATCTGGTTCATAGCCATTGGACCTAATTAAATCTATATACGCGTTTATATCTGTTTCTATACTTGTAGTATATATAGTATTTTTTGTATAAAGTTGATAACTTATATCAAAACTTTTTAATATTTCAATTGTATAGTATAAATCTTTAGGTAACATTGGTGTAATACTGATGATATTACCATTTTTATCATAGACAATACCACCATTAAAACTAATCACATCACAATTAATATTTTCTTCATTTAATGCTGGTAATGCTTCATAATAAGCTCTCCCTGTTGCTACTACAAATTCTATTCCTTGCTTTTTAGCAAAATTAATAAGTTTTACATTTTCTTTAGGAATTTTATGGTTATGATTTAATAAAGTTCCATCCATATCACTAGCTATTAATTTAATCATAAAAAATTTAGAAATACGATAGTAAATCGTATTTATCCCCTTTCTTAAGTGTAATTTGATTATAACATATATATATGAATATTGTAAGGGAGTATTGAAAATTGCATTAGAGTTGAGTTCAATTTCTATTATTAATTGTATATTTATGATAAGATAGTAGATAATTATACTGTTAGTAGAGAGTGATGTAATATGATAATTAAAGATATAATAAAAAATAATAATTTAGAAGAATTATTTGCTAATGTAAAAATTGGTATAGAAAAAGAAGGACAACGTGTTTTAGAAAATGGGGAAATAACTAAAACAGATCATCCCAAAATATTTGGAATAAGACACGAGCATCCATACATTCAGACTGATTTTGCCGAATCACAGGTTGAGTTGATAACAACACCAGAAAATAATGAAAAAGATGTTTTAAGGATTTTAAATGCTATACATGAAGTAACTTTAAAAAACTTACCAAAAGATGAATATATTTGGCCTTTAAGTGTACCAGCAATATTACCTAAAGAAGAAGATATAAGAGTCGCACAATTTGAAAAGCAGTTTGATATAGAATATAGAGAATACTTAGTAAAAAAATACGGCAAGTATAAACAAATGGTATCGGGTATACATTATAATTTTCAACTAGACGATACATTGATGCAGAAAATTTCTGAAATTACTCATGAGGATATAGTAAAAGTAAAAAATGATGTTTATTTAAAACTTGCTAGACAATTTTTAAGATATCAATGGCTTTTAATCTATCTTTTAGGTGCTTCACCTTTAGCAGAGGATAAATATTTTACAGATGGTATAAAACCAACTGATTTTGTAAGAAGTTTAAGAACTAGTAGATATGGTTATGTAAATGATGATGATATTAAAGTATCATATAGTTCATTAGAAAGATATATTAAAGATATAACAGGATATGTAGAAAATAAACAATTAATAGCTGAAAAAGAATTTTACTCTAGTGTCCGTTTTAGAGGTGCAGATACTATCAAAAAATTCCCAGATCAAGGAATTAAGTATATTGAATTTAGATTATTTGATTTAAACCCATTTGCACCATTTGGTATTTTAGAAAAAGATATTAGATTTGTACATTTATTCATAAAAACTCTAGTTTGGATAGAAGAAGAGGATAAAAATACTTCTGAATCTTTAGGGTATGAATATAGTGAGAATGTAGCTCTTTCGCATCCAATGGAAAAGGTTAAGTACGAAGAAGAGGGATTATGGCTATTAAATCAAATGAAAGGTAGGAAAAGTAGGTTTCTTGGAAAGTGATATTGATTTAATAGATGAAAAGATTGAAGAATTAAAAAATCCTGAACTTACTATAGGAGCTAGACTTTTAAAAGAATATCAAAAAGAAAATGATATGGCTAAAGTAGGAATGAAGTTAGCTAAAATATATAAAGAGGATGCTTTAAGAGAATATTATTCATTAAGTGCATATTCTAATATGGAACTGTCTACACAAGCTGTAATTGAAGATGCAATAAAAAATGGAATAAAAGTTACTGTTATTGATGAGAATGATCAGTTTATACGCTTAGAAAGTAATGGAAGAGTAGAGTATGTTAAAAATGGAAACATGACAAGTAAAGATAGTTATATTTCTCCGTTGATTATGGAAAATAAAGTTGTTACAAAAAAAGTATTAGCTGAAAAAGGTCTTAGAGTTCCAAAAGGATATGAAGTTTCTAGTTTAGAAGAAGCATTACAAAAATTTAATTATATAAAAAACAAACCGATTGTAATAAAACCTAAGAGTACTAATTTTGGATTAGGAATAACTATTTTTAAAAAAGGGACTAGTTCAGTAGAAAATTATTCTAAAGCTATAGAATTTGCCCTTAAAGAAGACAAAGATATACTTATTGAAGAGTTTATTGAGGGGACAGAATATAGATTCTTTGTTATTGAAGGGAAAACTGAAGCTGTATTATTAAGAGTACCTGCAAATGTTGTGGGTGATGGTAAACATACAATAAGAGAATTGGTTGAACAAAAAAATTCAGATTCACTAAGAGGGGATGCAAAGAAAACTCCTCTGAAAAAAATTGAACTTGGAGAAATTGAAAAACTTCAATTATCTGAACAAGGATTAAATTTTGATTCTATATTAGCTGTGAATGAAGTAGCATATCTTAGAGAAAATTCAAATATCAGTACAGGTGGAGACTCTGTGGACATGACAGATGAGGTCCATGACAGTTATAAAGAGCTAGCAGTTCGGATTTCTGATGCTATGATGGCTAAGGTTTGTGGTGTAGATTTAATAATTTCAGATATAAAAGAAGAAGTTAGTGAAACTAATTATGGTGTTATCGAAGCCAATTTTAATCCTATGATGATGATGCATATTTATCCACATTCAGGTAAATCTAGAAGATTGTCATTAAATGTATTAAAAATGCTATTTCCAGAAAAGAATATAAAGTAAATTATTTAGTTGATAAAATAATAGCGTAATGTGTCAAAAGACTGTTACGTTATTTTTTTTATTGTGCTATCTAATAAAAAAACAATTGTAATCTTATGAAATTATGAAAATAATATTTTCATAATATATTTTTTAAAATTAAAATTAACATAGCGAACAGGGAAAATATAATAAAATTCGCCTTACATAAGTTAATTAAGCTGGTTATATATAGTTATAGTAAAAAAAAATATATAACATATTAAAAATAAAAAAATGTAAATCGATTGCAATGTTTGTAAAGTAAGAAACTAAAACATTTACAAAAAAAATAATAAATGATATAATTTATTTGTATGCAAAGGTATACACGTCATAATAAATAAGAATTAAATAAAAGGAGGTACTAAGATGGTAGGAATTATCATCGCGAGTCACGGTGAATTTGCTGCAGGAATTAAACAATCAGGTTCTATGATTTTTGGTGAACAAGAAAAAGTAGAAGCAGTTGTATTTATGCCAAGTGAAGGGCCAGAAGACTTGCAAAGAAAACTTCAAGAAGCTATTGCTAAAGTAGATTCTGAAGAAATTCTTTTCCTTGTCGATCTTTGGGGTGGAAGTCCATTTAACCAAGCTAATAAGTTATTTGAAGAAGCACCAGAGAAGAGAGCAATCGTAGCAGGATTAAACTTACCAATGCTTATCGAAGCATATGCTAGTAGATTCACTATGACAACAGCTCATGAAATTGCAAAAGCAATCACACCAACAGCTATTGATGGAGTTAAAGTTCGCCCTGAAGAACTACAACCAAAAGCAGAAGTAGCTGAAAGTACAACAGCTGCACCTCAAGGAGAAATTCCTGAAGGTACAGTATTAGGAAACGGGAAAATAGACTTTGTATTAGCCCGTATCGATACTCGTCTACTACATGGACAAGTTGCTACAAACTGGACAAAAGCAACTCATCCAAACAGAATTATTGTAGTTTCAGATTCAGTATCAAAAGATGAATTACGTAAAAAACTTATTGAGCAAGCAGCTCCTCCAGGAGTACGCGCACACGTAATTCCATTAGATAAACTTGTTCAAGTTTATAATGATCCAAGATTTGGTGATACAAAAGCGTTATTATTATTTGAAACACCACAAGATGCACTTGCAGTAATTGAAAAAGGAGTAGAGATTCCAGAATTAAACATCGGATCTATGGCTCACTCAGTTGGTAAAGTTCAAATTAACAATGTATTATCATTAGATCAAGAAGATGTAGAAGTATACAAAAAACTTCGTGATTTAGGTGTGAAATTTGATGTTCGTAAAGTATCAAACGATTCTCCATCAGATTTATTCAAACTTATTGAAGCTAAATCAAGTGAAGGTTTAAAATTATAATTTAATAGAAATTAGGAGGACACTATGGAATTTAGTATTCTAACAGTTATATTAGTCCTAATTGTTGCGTTATTAGCTGGTATGGAAAGTATCTTAGACCAATTCCAATTCCATCAACCAATTATTGCTTGTTCATTAATCGGTTTAGCAACAGGACATTTATCAGAAGGTATTATTTTAGGTGGAGCTCTTCAATTATTAGCACTTGGATGGGCTAATATTGGGGCAGCGGTTGCTCCAGATGCAGCGTTAGCATCAGTAGCATCTGCTATTATTTTCATTAAAGCTGGAGATTTCTCAGCTGAAGGACGTATTATCGCTATCGCAACAGCTGTTACATTAGCTACAGTTGGTCTTGTACTTACAATGGTTGTTCGTACATTATCAGTAGTTATCGTTCACCAAGCTGACCGTGCAGCAGAACATGGTAACTTCCGTGGAGTTGAATTTTGGCATTACGTAGCACTTGCAGCTCAAGGATTACGTGTTGCTATTCCAGCAGGATTATTAATGTTCATTCCATCATCAGTAGTTCAAAAAGCTCTTGAAGCTTTACCAAAATGGTTCACTGAAGGTATGGCAATCGGTGGAGGAATGGTAGTTGCAGTTGGTTTTGCAATGGTTATTAACCTAATGGCAACTAAAGAAGTATGGCCATTCTTCTTCTTAGGATTTGCATTAGCACCAATTAGCCAATTAACACTTATCGCAACTGGTATCATCGGATTATGTTTAGCAATTATCTACCTAAACCTTTCTAAAAACAAAGGTGGCGGCGGTGGTGGAAATGCCTCATCTGGGGATCCACTAGGCGATATCTTAAACGATTATTAATAAGGAGGAACTACAAATGTCAGAGAAAAAAATTACATTAAGTAAAAAAGATCGTCGTAGCGTTATGTTACGTTCTCAGTTCCTTCAAGGTTCATGGAACTATGAACGTATGCAAAATGGTGGTTGGGCATTTGCTTTAATCCCAGCTCTTAAAAAATTATATCCAAACAAAGAAGATGCTACTAAAGCATTAAAACGTCACTTAGAGTTCTTTAACACTCACCCATATATTGCAGCACCTATTCTTGGGGTTACACTTGCTTTAGAAGAAGATAAAGCAAATGGAGCTGATATCGATGATGCAGCAATCCAAGGGGTTAAAGTTGGTATGATGGGACCATTAGCAGGTATTGGGGATCCAGTATTCTGGTTTACAGTTCGTCCTATCCTTGGAGCTATCGCAGCTTCATTAGCAACTGGTGGTTCAATTATTGCACCATTATTCTTCTTTATCGCATGGAACTTAATCCGTATTGGATTCTTATGGTATACACAAGAATTTGGGTATAAAAAAGGTTCAGAAATTACAAGTGACCTTTCAGGTGGTATTTTACAAACAATTACAAAAGGAGCTTCAATCCTTGGTATGTTCGTAATGGGTATCTTAGTTCAACGTTGGACTAACATCAGCTTCCCATTAGTTGTTTCTAAAGTACAATTAGATGAAAAAGCATTTATTCACTTCCCAGAAAAAGGTACACACATTACTGGTGAAGTATTACAAGATATTGTTACAAAAGCAACAAGTGGTAAGTTCTCATTAACACCAGAAAAAGTTACAACATTACAAGATAACTTAAATCAACTTATTCCTGGATTTGCAGCGTTATTATTAACATTCGTATGTATGTGGTTATTAAAACGTAAAGTAAGCCCAGTAGTAATAATCTTTGGATTATTCGCTTTAGGTGTAATTGCTCACGTAGCAGGTGTAATGTAATAAAGTTTAGGAGGTTGAGTCGAAAGGTCTCAACTTCCTTTTTTAAAATTAATTGTGGAAATCTATAGGAGGTGTAAGTTATGGTGATGTCGATGAATACAAAAGTGATTTACACGACGAAAGCTAATTGCCTTACGGGATCAATTGGTAATAAACATGGAGATGTAATGGTAGGTGATAAAGCTTTTGAGTTTTATAATTTTAGAAATCCTGAGGATTATATTCAGATACCTTGGACAGAGGTGGATAAAGTTAGAGCTCAAATGTTTTTTAGAGATAAATATATCAGAGGATTTTTTATAGATACAAAAAGTGCTGGAAGTTTTAACTTTATTGTAAAAAATTCTGGGAAATGCTTAAAAGAAATGAGAGAATTCATTGGAAATGAAAAAATAGTTAGAAATAAACCTATATTATCATTAAAAAATCTATTTAGGAAGAAAGATTAATACTTTGATATTAATCTTTCTTTTTTTGAAAATAATTCCATGAAAATGTATTGCAAAATTAACTTTTTTCTTGCATTTTCATATATTTTATATTAAACTATAGTTGAAAATTAAAATCAGTACTATAACAGATTGGTGTTGTATTACTAAATTATAAAAAAAGAGGTATATAAATGGAATTATCTACAAATTCACCTACGCGAAAGCAAGGAATTCTTATGTTTGCTATCCTAATTGCGGCATATGTAGTATTTGCTACTAACTGGGTAGCTGGATCAAACTTGTCAAAACAAATCACAGATCACTATTTTAATGGAGAAAAGGTTTCCCCTATAATTTCTGAAGTAGTCAATTATACAATAACTATAGCAAGAATTATTGCTAATCTACTTGCTGCGTTTATTTTAATTAAGTTACATCCAAAGAAAGCTGCAATATTAGCATTATTTTGTTTATGTTTTTCATTCTTTGCTATATTCACCCACAATTACTGGTTATATACATTCTCTAGAATGATTATGGCATTTGGAGGATCAATGATAATTGTGTTTATAAACTCATTTGTTGCTAAGTTTATACCGAATGATAAGAAAATAATGACCAGTGCAATTATCACTGCTGCATACAACGTCGGGGCTGCATTAGTAGCTATCTTATTTTTATTATTTAAAGAGCATTTTGTAGATGATTGGCGTTATACTATGATAGGATTTAGTATTTTTAGTATAATTCTATTTATCTGTTGGTTAATTTTCTCTCATGATTTTGAACCAACAATTACTTGGAAACACCCAAATTATTTTGTTTATAAATTATTGATTGAATCAAAAGAAATAGTGCACGAAGAAGATGCAAAAAAATACACTTATGCTGATGGCTTTAAAGATAAATTTATCTATGTATTTTCATTAGGTTTCGGTGGATTTTTATTCCTTTATGTTATGCCATTAGTATCACTACCTAGAGTTGTAGCGGAACATGTACATAATACAAGTTTTAAACCAGAATTTATGATATTAACTGTAACACTTGGTGGAATAATTGGAACTTTATTTAGCTTAATGGTTACTAGAAAATTAAACTTTAGAAGAAAACCATTTTTAATTGCTCATGGTGTGTTGATGATTGGATTTATGGGCTTAGGATTATATTTTGTATCATCAAATGTTATTTTAGCGTATACTATGTTTAGTTTATCTGGATTTTTCATGTACTCACAATATCCTGTGTATCTAAACTTACCTTATGAGTTGCCAAATATGAACTCGCAAAGGCTAACAATAATGTTTGGTATTTTCTGGGCATTTGGATATGCAATTTATACATTATTTAACTTTACATGGAGTTTAGTACTAAACCACATGGGATACATTTCATCAATTATATTCTATTTATTAGGAAGTGTTATCTATATTATTTTTGTTTTTACATTCCCAGAAACAAGACCAAAGAAATAAAAAAGAAATCTTTAGAGGTGAAAAATATCTCTAAAGATTTTTTATTTTAGAAATTATGTTAACTAAAATGAAATAATTTTGGTATGATTCTGTAATTTTCACATTAGCTATAATTTAGTTAGAAATAATATAATATTTATTAATGCAATTTAGTAGGTCATATATTAAAAATATGGTATATTATCCTTAAAAGCATAGAAAATATAGGAGAGATAACATGAGTAAAATAAAGAAAACAGCATTAATAGGAGTAGTAGGTGCATCTGCTTTAACAGCAGGGTATTATACCTTTGTGAAACCAAGTATACAAACTACACCATCAAATCAAAAAATGCAGAACACTAATCAAGCAGAAAATAAAGAATCAAAAAATACAACAAATAGTAAAACTTCTTCAACAAAAGAAGGTGTAACGTATAAAGATGGTACGTACACGGGTGTAGTAACTAAAACAAATAAAGGTGATTTTCAAGTAAGTGTTGTTGTTCAAGGTGGGAAGATTTCTAATATAAATGTACTACTTCAACCAGATGAAGAATTTTCACAAAGTATTAATAAGACGGCGCTTCCTAAGTATGTTGAAGAAGCGATAGAAGCACAGAGTAGTGATATTGCATTAGTATCAGGAGCGTCTGAAACTTTTGAAGGATTCAAAGGTTCATTACAGGATGCATTAAATAAGGCTAAATAAGATGGTTAAATATAAAACTTATGTTTTAAAAAGAATGAATATGCCTTTTACAATTGCCTTTGTAAAGAATACTTTCGATGGAACTTTAATAGAGGCATTGAATCAAGTTATCGATGAGATTGATAAATATTTGAAAAAAGTAGAAGAAAAATTTTCACCATTTCTACCTGATAGTTTGATTAGTAAGCACACCGATTTAGGTGAAGTTTTACAAGAAAATTTTTTTGATTTAGAATATCAAGAAGTTTACAGTCGTTCAATTTTAGCTAAAAAAGAGACACGAGGCTTATTCAATCCATTTTTTGAAGGGAAATATAATCCGACAGGATTTGTTAAAGGTTGGGCTATAGAAACTGCTTTTATGAAATATATTAAGCCATTAATTGATAATAATATTATAGAAGCTGGTGCAATTAATGGAGCTGGAGATATGCAAGTAGGTACTAGTCTTGATAGTGATTTTTCTTGGGAAATAGGGATTGAGAATCCTGAAGACAAGGAGAAAATAATTGCTAAGTATAGTATAAAAAATGGAGCTGTGGCAACTTCGGGGCTTAGTAAAAAAGGCCAGCATATTAAAAGTGAGAATGATATTGAGCATATCCAAGTTACAGTTATTGGAAGATACTTATCAGATGTAGATGTAATGGCAACAGTGGGTATAGTATCTAATAAAAAAGTTTGGACTGAATTTGTAGAAAAT
>ERZ772932.1713-NODE-1713-length-10125-cov-16.408640_pt1 | contig 10125 bp, 6 predicted proteins | sample MGYA00511684_ERZ772932 | MGnify/ENA primary metagenome ERZ772932 (study PRJEB29015, sample SAMEA2738078) | human oral metagenome | biome: human oral; feature: human-associated habitat; material: saliva | place: China | collected 2210 ...
GGGTTATGAGCCCGGCGAGCTACCGAACTGCTCCACCCCGCGTCGGCTCTAGATAGTTTAGAGCATCATTGGGGAGGGCACAAACCGAACGCGGTGATGTACGTCCTAGAGGCGGAGCGCTGTCAGGAAGCGCAGAATCGACGCCCTATTCGGAGGCCCGCGCAGGATCTGTTGGCGTTCCAGGCACGAGCGGGGCACCGCTCGGAGGTGCAAGCACCGGGCTCGAGGCCTGAACCTGCACGGGAGCACCCTGGGGCGGCGCGGGCTGAGTCGTCGGCATCTGCACGGGAGCACCCTGGGGCGCCGCAGGCTGGGCCGGTGCCACCGCATGAGGGTAGTAGCCGACCGGGGCAGCGCCCGGAGCGGGTACAGCCCCCTGCTGCGCTGCCTGGGGAGCCTTGCGGTCCGGGATCACCAGGACGAAGGAAGATGCGACGCACAGCCACTTGAGGACCCACATGAAGAGTGATCGCAGGGAGGCCACCACTTCGCCAACCTGCCACTCCGGCGGAGTAAAGGTGATCAGCCAGTCCCCGCCAAGGATGCGGATATACACAGGCAGGATGATGAGGTAATCCACAAGAACGATAGCGGCGGCGACATATCGCAGAGGCTTGATTCCCAGACGCACGTAGAGGAACAGGAACACCACGATCACAAGATCGAGCAGCAGCCATGTCCAGAACATGACATCCGTGAACCTATCGAAGAAGAACTCAAGGCGCTCAGCGCTGAAGGGGATAAAACGGTCGACGATGAAAATGAGCTTGACGGCAAGGACCAGCCACGCCGCGATTCGGCCGTGGACGGACAGCACGGGGCGCTTCGGGTTCGGCGCAGTCGCGTAGGCAGGGGGCGGCGCAAAGACGCCCGAGGTCGGAGCGGGCATCGTCGGAGCTGGCGCAACCGGAGCCTCGAACGGCTGGGGCACACCCGTGGGAGCAGGCAGAGAGCCGCGGGGGTCAGTCATGGGTTTCCTTCCACATCGTTGACGAATCCGCACTGCGGACGCTTCGCACCATAGTAGTGACACTGAACGACGCACACAGGGCAGTCTTGCAGCGAGCGCCGCTACCCACAAAGGGAAAAGCCCGGCCCCGCGTCACAGGTTGTGACAGCGGGGCCGGGCGCAACTGCGCGCGACTGCGATTATGAGCCGCTTTGCGTTCCCGATTGGGCCGACGTGGTCGGACTCGGGCTGGGTGTCGGCGAGCTCGAGGCCGCCGACGAAGAGGTGCCGAGGGCCGTCTGGGCAGCCTCCGCGCGGGCCAGGGCATCGCGCAGTCGCGTCTGGGCCTCGCCGTAGGCGGTCCAGTCAGACTTGCTCATCGCCGCATCCGCGTCGCGCAGCGCCTGCGCAGCGTCGCTGACGGCCTGCGCCAGCTGAGCGCTCGCATCGCTAGAGGTCACGCCCGACTGCGAGGTATCCCCTGTTGAGGGGTTCGTCGTGCCAGACGATGCGGACGAGTTTCCATCGTCGGAGACGAGCTGGCGCAGCGATTCCTCGAGGGTGGGAGCGAAGCCAACCTTGTCGCCGAAGGCGGTCAGGACCGAGCGGAGCACGGGGTAGGACGCAGATCCGGTTCCCTGCACGTAGACGGGCTGGACGTAGAGGAGGCCGCCGCCAACAGGCAGGGTCAGGAGGTTGCCTCGAATCACCGTCGAGTCGGCTTGGTTCAGCAGGTTGAGCTGGGTGGCGATCTTCTCGTCGGAGTCGTACTTGTTCTGCACCTGGCCGGGGCCGGGCACGGTCGTCGACGAGGGCAGGGCAAGCAGGCGGAGCTTGCCGTAGCCCTCGCGCACCTGGCCGGGCGTACTACCCGTCTCGGAGTCGACGGCGAGGAAGCCGGCCATGGCCTCGCGGCGCCCCTCACCACCGCCACCGGGCACGAAGACCGAGGTCAGGGAGAACTCAGCGCTCTCCTGGCCGGGCATCTGCATGGTGAGGTAGTAGGGGGGCTGGAGGGCCGTCGGAGCGGGCAGAGGATTGCCCATCGCGTCGACACGCGGGCTCGAAGCGGTCGAGGAGGCCGCACCGTAGGTCGAGGTCTCCTCGGCCAGGCGCCAGCGGTCACCACCGGAGTAGAAGCCGGCGGCGTCGGTCACGTGGTAGGTGGCCAGCAGGTTGCGCTGCACCTTGAACATGTCCTCCGGGTAGCGCAGGTGGCTCATCAGGTCACCCGAAATGGAGGAGATGGGCTCGACGCTACCGGGGTAGATCTTCTCCCACGTGCGCAGGATCGGATCCTGGTCGTCCCAGCGGAACAGGCGCACCGAGCCGTCGTAGGCGTCGACGATGGCCTTGACGGAGTTACGCATGTAGTTGATCTTGTTCGCCTGGACGTACTGGCCGACCTCAGTGGACCGGGAGTCGATGGTGGCGTCCGAGAGGGCCTCGTGCTGAGCGTAGGGGTAGTTGTTCGTGGTCGTGTACGCGTCGACGACCCACACGAGGCGCTTGGGTGTTGAGGCGTCTCCGTCCATGTCGACGACCGCCGGGTAGGCGGATTGCTCGAGCGTCAGGTAGGGGGCAACCTTCGCAACGCGCTGGAGGGGATCGCGATTGTAGAGAATCTGCGAGGCCTCGTTCGTCTGCGAGGAGAAGAACAGGTCCGTGGATCCGAACTTGATCGCGTACAGGAGCTTGTTCCACACGTTACCCACGGAGGGACCACCGTTGCCGACGAAGGTCGTGGAGACCTGGCCGCCGACCGCGGTGTCGTCCGGGTAGTCGAGTTCCTGCGGCTCGGCGCCCTCGGGGGCTCCGACAATCGAGTAGTCGGGCGAGCCGGGGCTGAAGTAGACGCGTTCCTCGTAGTCGCCCATCTCGCCGACCGAAGGCACGGACTGTTCCCAGTATGACGGCAGGCCGTCGCTGGTCAGCTGGTTACCGTAGGCGGCGACCGCGCCGTAGCCGTGCGTATAGACGGTGTGCTGGTTGACCCACGTCTGCTGCTCGGCAGACAGGCCCGAGAGGTTCAGCTCACGCACCGAGATAACGGTGTCGCGGCGCTCGCCACCGACGTTGTAGCGGTCGACCTTCATCCCGGAGTTGAAACCGTAGTACAGACGCGACTGCTGGAGCTGCTGGACGGTCTTCGTGATGACCTGGGGGTCGAGCAGACGCACCTGGGAGGTCAGCGATTCATTATCGAACTGTCCCGCCGAGGCCGTGGTGGCCGCGTCGTAGTTGGTCTGATAATCGACGTTTTCAAGGCCGTAGGCGGCCAGGGTGGCGTCAATGTTGCGCTGGATGTAGGGAGACTCGAGGCTGCGCTGGTTGGGGCGCACGCGGAACTGCTCGACGAGGGCGGGGTACGCGCCAGCAAGGACGAGCGCGGCGACGACCGTCACGGCGACACCGGCGACGGGCAGGCGCCACGTGCCCTTAAAGGCCGCGACCACGAAGAGGAGTGCAACGAGGCCGGAGATGACGGCCAAGATCGAGTGAGCGGGCAGCGTCGCGTTGATGTCGGAGTACATGGCGCCGTGGATGGAACCCGAGTCCGAGGTGAGCAGCTCGTAGCGACCCAGCCAGTAGTTGACGCCGATGAACAGGGACAGGCAGGCAGCCATCATGCCGGTCTGCAGGCGCGCCTGCTTGGAAGCGTGAGGGCGCGGAGTCAGGCGGATCATGCCGTACAGGTAGGACACGATGATCGCCGCGACCAAGCCGATGCCGGTGACCGTCATCAGGAAGGAGACGAGCACCTTGATGGCGGGCAGCACGAACACGAAGAAGGAGATGTCCAGTCCGAACTGGGGGTCAACCTGCCCGAAAGAGGATCGGTTGAGGAATTGCAGGAGCGTCTGCCATTCGGTGGCCAGGCGGGTGCCGTTGGTGAAGCCGAAGAAGAGCGCAACGCCCCAGAATGCGAGGCGACGCATGGGTTCGAGGGCCTCCTGGTATCCGCGCAGGGCGGCGGAGGCCTCGCCCCTCGACGAGGAGGTGCGGTGACGGTAGGCGAAGGCCATCGAGAAGTACACAAGCGCGGTCGCCACGATAAAGCCGACGACGAACAGGCCGATGTGCGCGCCCCACTGGGTGAGGATGACGCGAGTGGCGCTCATCTGGCGGAACCACAGGATCTCGGTCCACACGATGGAAGCCGCATAAATGACAGCTCCGATGATCAGCAGCGCTGCGATCGTGATGCCGGCGGGACCGGGCTTACGCACCTGAAGTTTCGCGGGCGCACGATCGGGGTCTCGCGGAGCGCGAGCTCCACCCGGGGGAAAGACTGAAAAATCGAAGCTCACGGCATTCCTCTCTGTCAAACCGATAGCTCCCAACCAGTGTAGCCGCGCACAGGTGTAACTTCGCCTCGGTCTTATTCGCTCTCCGTGAGATTATGGGAGGCATGACTGTTGAGATGATGCCGAGTGCGCGCGAGATCGCGCTGGCCAATGTCGTTGTCGATATCGAGAAGGGCGCCGCCCGTGTGGGGTGGGATCACGCCCCGTCCATCTACGCGCTGGTGCCGACGGCGATGCTGTTGGCGGATCCGAATCTGCCAGCCGACATCGCCGAACAGCTGCGTTCGGGCTGGGACGGCACCGATGATCACCTGAGCGCGATCATCCAGGAGGACCTGGCTGACGACGACATCGAGCAGGTTCTGGCCCACCTGGCGTGGCCGGAAACGGTGCCGGGCGCGGCGATCACGGTCGAGCGTATCGTCGTTCCACCGGAGGTCGAGGACGAGGCTCCCGAGGACCCCGACGAGGCCCTGGCCTTCATCTCGAATCATCCCCTGCGCACGGATGTGCGTCTGGCCGTTGGCGTGATGCGCACGGGCGAGTCCTGGTGCGCGCTGCGCACCCGTGCCTTCGACTCCGACGACAAGGTCGGGCAGGGCTCTGCGCTCGTCCCCGCGCTGGTCGACGCCCTGCGCGCGTCTCTCGAGCCCGTGACGGACGAGGACGCCTAAGCACATAGAGGAGGCCCCGGCCTCGTCCGGACCAGATGGACGAGGCCGGGGCCCTTTGTCACCCACCTGACGTGAAGCGGTGGGTGGGCTCGAGAGTGCTGCGGCGCTACTGGCAGGTCGGCAGGGTATCTCCTGTACCGTCGGCGATGGAACGAACCGCGGATACCGCCTCGTCGAGGGTGGATACCGACACAACGTGCAGGCCGTCGGGGACGTGTCCGACGACCTCGGAACAGTTGCTGCTGGGGGCGAGGAACCACTGGGCCCCGTCGCGATGGGCACCCCACAGCTTCTGCTGGATGCCACCGATGGCACCGACCTGACCGTCGTAGGACATGGTGCCGGTTCCAGCGATTGCGTTGTTACCCGTCATGTCGCCCGGCGTCATGCGGTCAATGATGGCCAGGGAGAACATCATGCCTGCGCTGGGCCCTCCGACGCCATCGAGGTTGAAGGAAATCGTGACGGGCAGAGTGGGCTGCACGGACAGATAGATGCCCAGCTTGGATCCGCTTTCCGTGGCCGAGGCCGCGACGGAGTCGAAGGAGAGCTCGCGAGTCTCACCGTTTCTCTCGACCGTCAGTGTCATCTGCGATCCCGCGGGGACCGTGCGCATGAGGGAGAAGGGCGTACTGGCATCCGTCACATCGTGGCGAGTTCCATCCGGGGTGGTGATCGCGCGGAGGATGTCTCCCTGCTCGACCATCCCTTCGGCGTTGGACCCCGGGACCGCGCCCTCAATCGTGACGGTCGCGGGGACATCCCATCCAAGGTATTCGAGCGCGGCAACCTGGGAGGTCGTCTGCGAATTACGCATCATCGCCAGCTGAGCCTCGTTGTTCTGCTCGCGGGTGGTTCCCTCGGGATACTTCAACTCGTAGTCCACGATCTCGCTGTGAGGATCCAGGTACGCGGCAATGAGCTGAGCAAAGTTCAGGCGGCTGTCTGGGGATCCAGATTCGGAGACCGTCACCATGCGCAGCTGGCCCTGCCCCGGCTTCGCAGGTGCCTCGTACGGGCTGGATTGAGGCTCGTCCTCTTGCACAGGTTCCCCCGTCTCGGGATTGGTTCCTTCGACGGTAAAGACGGGCACACCTTGTTCGTTGGACGCCAACACATTGAATGTCGGTCCGGGGCTGGAGACCACGAAGGGGACGGGGATCACGAAGAGAATGACGACCATCGCGAGGGCGGCCAGGAGTGCTGTGAGGATGCGCCAACTGACGATCGGCGCACGTTTCGTCGGGGCTTGCTCACAGTCCAGTAGACGGTCAACTGACGAGGTCATCTCCATGTCACTCACCGTGTCATTGTGTCGCACGCGGGGCGCGACCGCACGCGCGCACCGCCAGCCACGTTCAGCTCTCAGCGTTTTCGCAGAGATTTGTCAGCCCGGTTGCACGCGCGCTCGCTAGGCTGACGTCATGAACGAGAACGAGTCCGGCACCCCCTTTGAGGATTTCCTGCGCTCCGTGTTGGGCGACGAGGCCGCGGCAGAGGCCGCTCGCGCTCTGCAAGCCCAGGGCTTTGATCCCGCGAACCTGCCCGCGGAGTTTTCCGATCCTGCGCGCATGCGCGCGGCGATGGGCCAGTTCCAGTTCCTCATGAATACGACGGCGGGCCCTGTGAATTGGCGCCTGGTGGAGGACGGCGCGAAGCAGGCTGCCTACGCCAGCGGCGATCCGGCCCCCACGGCCACCGAGGCCGAGGCGGCGCGCCAGGCGATGACGGTCGCCGACCTGTGGCTCGACGCCGTCACGGATTTCGCTTCGGGGCCCGTGACCCGAGGCGTGTGGAGCAGGGTGTCGTGGGTGGAGAACACGATCCCCACGTGGAAGCGCATCTGCGAGCCGATCGCCTTGAACGTGTCGCGCGCGCTCAGCGCCGCACTGTCCGAGCAGTTTGGAGAGGACGGCCTCGAGGATTCCTCGTCGCTGCCCGACGGCATGGCTGCGATGCTGGGCAAGACGCAGGAGATGATGCCGCGCCTGTCCGCGATGATGTTCTCCGCGCAGATCTCGCGCGTCCTGGCAGCCCTGGCAGGCGAGTCCTTCGGCACCTACGACACGGGCATTCCCCTGTCGGACACCTCACACGCGGCTCTCCTGCCTCACAACATTGCCCAGTTCTCCGAGGGGCTCGACATCCCCTTCGACGAGGTTCGTCAGTTCCTCGCTGTCCGCGAGGCCGCCCACCGACGTCTCTTCGCGTCCGTGCCGTGGCTGGAGGGTGACCTTGTACGCGCGGTCGAGCGCTACGCCTCTCAGATCGCGATCGATACGGAGGCGATCACCGAGGCGGCCCGTTCTGTCGACCCCTCTGACCCGTCGTCCGTGGAGTCGGCGCTCAGCGGCGGTGTGTTTGCGTTGTCGACGACGCCGGACCAGCGCCGCGCGCTCACTCGTTTGGAGACCATGCTGGCCCTCATCGAGGGCTGGGTCGAGGTCGTCACGGCCCGCGCGACACTGCCCTACCTCCCCCATGCTGATGCGCTGCGCGAGATGATGCGTCGCCGCCGCGCCTCGGGTGGTCCGGCGGAGGAGATTCTGGGGACCCTCATGGGCCTCAAGATGCGCCCGAGACAGGCCCGCGGAGCCGCCTCCATCTTTACGTTGGTGGAGGCCGACGGCGGTCGCGATGCCCGCGAGGCCCTGTGGTCGCACCCGGATATGGTGCCTTCGGAGACGGAGCTGGCCACGCCCGACACGTTCCTGACGCTGCGTCGAGCGGCGGCCGAGGAGGACGCGGATATCGATGCCGCGCTCAACTCGCTTCTCGATGGAACGCTCGGCTGGGCGGACGGGCTGGAGCCGGGGGACGAGGCCTCGGCCGGCTCGGATGAACCGCCCTCCGAGGCCGGAGAACCGGACAATCCAAGCGAGACGAACTGATTCGTTCCAAAAAGATCTGACAAGTTTTCCACAGATTTTTCAAACACCCCCGCGCGCTCGCCACACGGGTTCATGATGACTCCATCAGCTACAAACTGAAGGAGACCATCATGAACCTGGCACATAATACGGCGGTCCTGTGGCGAGGCCCGGGCAGCGTACAAGTTGGCGGCGACCGTGCTCGTCACGTCCTGCTCGACAATCTGCATGCGAGTGACCAGCTCTGGCTGAGCCATCAGGCGCACCCCGCCCGCGAGCGCGATGAGGTTCAGGCCTCGCCCGAGCTTCTCGCGGCTCTGGCGGAGGCGCGTCTCACCGACGGACGCGAGGCACTCCCCCACCTTGCGCTCGGCATCGTCGGAGCGGTTCCGGCGACCCTCCTTGCGCTCCACAGCCTCGTCGACACACTGTCACTGTCACTGTCGATCGAGACTCACTCCCTGGTCGACGAGGACTGGGATCGCGTATTCGGCGGGCATTACACGGGTACCCCCCGCCACCGCGCGGTGCGACGCACGCTTCGCGATCTCATTCCGTTGCCCAGGCTGTACGCCCAGTGTGCGCCCGAGCTATCGATCGTGTCGGCGGATCGAGTCGTCGATCCGGGGATACCGTTCGAGCTCACCGCTCACGACACCCCTCATCTCATCGTGACGCGCGGCGAGCACTCCTACGAGGTGGGGCCGTTCGTCATCCCGGGGGCGACACCCTGTTACCAGTGCTCGCAGCTTGCTCACGCAGCTCAGGACCCGTTCCATCTGACGCACCTGCGCGAGCTGGAGGCGTGGCCGCTCGCGCCGCTGGCTCTGCTGGCTCACTTCGCGGCGGCCCAACGCGTGGGACAGTTGGTGATGGACTTCGTCTCGGGCGCACTCACCGAGGCGCAGTGCGCGCAGGTAGCGACCATCTGCGATGACGGGTCGATACACATCGAAGACGTGGAACCCGCCAGCCGCTGCGTGTGCGGCATCAACGGGCTTGCTTCCTAGCTCAGGCACCTTCGTCGACGATGACCTCTTCGCCGCGCACGAGCGCGAGGACGGGGGCAGCAAAGCGCTGCACTTTCACGTCGCCGATGCCGCGGATGACACGCAGCTGCGTCGTATTCTTGGGCATCGCCTGCGCGATATCGCGCAGCGTCTGATCCGTGAAGACCGCGAAGGGCGGTACGCCCGCCTGACGGGAGACCTCGAGACGCCACGCCTTCAGGCGCCCGAAGAGCTCGATGGCCTGGGGCGATGCCTCCTCCTCAAAGGCCTGGTTGAGGGCGCGCGTGGAGGCGCGCGCCTTCTTCTTGGGCACACCCACTCCCGCTTCCTCGGGCCAGATACCGTCGAGCAGGCGGCTGCGCTTGCGCTTGCCGCGCCCGTCCGCACCCCGCGAGCGCGCCCACGACAGGGTCAGCAGGTCGCGGGCACGGGTGACGGCCACGTACAGCAGGCGACGCTCCTCCTCGCGTGCGGCCGCAGTCTTTGCATACGAGATCGGCAGGAGACCTTCGGCGACGCCCACGAGGAAGACGGCATCCCATTCGAGGCCCTTGGCGGCGTGAATCGTGGCCAGCTCGACGCCGGCCTTATCCGGTTCGACCTGGTAGGCGACGCGTTCGTCGAGCTCCGCGACGAACGCGGCGAGCGTCTCTGCCTTGGAGTCGTCCGCCCAGCCGACGATCGCGTTCATGTTCGACCAGCGTTCAGAACCCGCCTGGCCGGAGGGAGCCTCGGGAGCCCAACCGACGCCAGAGAGGACGTCGCGAACGATGTCGCCCACGCTCCCGTCGTCGGTGGCGGCGGCCGCCGCGGCCCGCAGGCGCGAGATCGCGGTACGTACGTCGTCGCGAGCGAAGAAAGGCTTGCCCCCGGCAACGGCCACGGGGATACCGCGCGCGCCCAGGGCCTCTTCGAAGGCCTGGGACTGGCCGTTGGTGCGCATGAGGACGGCAATCGAATGGGGTGCCATGCCACCCGCGATGAGGTCGGAGATCGAGGCTGCGACGCCCTCGGCCTCGGCTCGATCATCGTCGTAGGTGCGGTAGGTGACCTGGGCGCCACCGTCACGCTGGCTGGACAGGCGCACCGTGCCCTCGCGCTGGGTCGAGCGCGCCAGGACGTCGTTCGCCAAGCTCACGATCTGCGGGGTCGAACGGTAGTCGCGGGTCAGCTCCACGATGCGCGCCCCGGGGTGCTTGCGGCCAAAGCCCGTCAGGTAGTCCGGGGACGCGCCCGTGAAGGAGTAAATGGTCTGCGCGACGTCGCCGACGACGCACACGTCGTGGCGCCCACCCAGCCACAGGTCGAGCAGAC
>ERZ772932.1714-NODE-1714-length-10124-cov-5.366571_pt1 | contig 10124 bp, 6 predicted proteins | sample MGYA00511684_ERZ772932 | MGnify/ENA primary metagenome ERZ772932 (study PRJEB29015, sample SAMEA2738078) | human oral metagenome | biome: human oral; feature: human-associated habitat; material: saliva | place: China | collected 2210 ...
TGGCAGGATTTACGCCGTTTCCGGCGGCGGGAATCGAACCCGCAATAACCGATCTAATGTAATCCTGCCGGCATCCGCCCGTAAGGGGTGGGCGCGTCCTGCAACAAGGGTTGGGGAAATGCATTTTTTACGCGCTCTGCCGGTTAAGCTATTCCGCCCTTATCTGACGGAAACGGGATTCGAACCCGTACCTCGTACTCCCTAAGTGATGTAATTTCTCCGGCATTTGCCGGTTGCGCCCTTAAACTTTTTATTTAATCCTCTAAAATCTTGCTTTCAATCATGCAGCGGATACATGCCTGCCGCACATAGGCTTTGCGGTTGTCTGAAAGACGCAGTACAAGCATACTTCCATAGCCGAACAGAAACTCCGCTTCTTTGCCCTGCGCCGTGCCGAGTATTTCGGCTTGGCGGAAGGTGCGGCCGTCTGAAAGCGAGATGTCGTAACGGCAGCCTTCCTTTATCAAACTGCATTCCGCTTCGGGAAAAGCCTGTTTCCGCCAATCCTGCTCGCGTTTACGGCTGCGGCAGGTTTGGAACGACCCGCAAACCAGAGTCGAAAAAACGATGACGCCTATGATTAGCCAAGTGTTCATATCTATTCCTTAAAGTCGGCTCAGTTTCAGGTAGCTTTTTTTCGGAAAAGGATATTCATGGCTATGTCTCCTTCAGGTCGTCTGAAAGTGTTGATAAGGGGCAGCACGGCAAACAACGAGTTTTCTGGAAACGCCTTATTGCTCTATCCGACTGAGCTACCCGCCGAAAGCGGGGCAGGACTCGAACCTGCGACGGATGTAGTTCCCAAGGCATTTGTCCGCTATGCTGTGAAAAAGGGTGGGCGGCTAGATTGGCAGGATTTACGCCGTTTCCGGCGGCGGGAATCGAACCCGCAATAACCGATCTGTAATCCTGCCGGCATCCGCCCGTAAGGGGTGGTACATCTGGCAACAAGAAGTAGAGAAATTTTTACGCGCTCTATCCTCTGAGCTACTCTGCCATAGTTGGCGGCAGAGGCGGGATTCGAACCCGCGACCTCGAGCGTTGGCAGGCTGTAATTCCTCCGGCATTTGCCGAATGCACCTAAAACGGTTTTCATCGTGGGTCGTCTGAAAAGTTTCAGACGGCCTTGAGTGATCAAGCGATACAGCAAGCCATCAACCATTCAGGGAAACAAGGCTGGCATTTGCCTGCTGAATCAGAAAAGGTGGGCGACTAGAAAAACAAGACGTCAACGCCTATTAGGCGAGGCAGGAGTCGAACCTGCAGAAACCTTGTAGTCTTGTCGGCATTCGCCCTGTAACGACACGGCAGCTAAAAATTTACGGAAAATTCTTTCCTATAGAACTGTATTTTCCGCGGCATCTGCTGCATCGTTACATTTTCGACATAGCCAACGGCGTGCCAACGATAAAAATTTTTCAAAATTAATTTTTAATTTATTGAATATAAAGAGAATATATTTTGATGTGGTCTTTTGTAGCAAAAAGCGTAGAATGCTGAAAAATATATTTTTAAATAGTTATATAGAAAATAAGATATATAAGGAGACGAGATGCGATTCGACGATTTGGACAAACGCCTGCGGCAATACGAAACTGCTTATGATTTCTGCGTGCCGCAGGAAAATTTCATTGTAGTGCGCTTGGACGGGCGCGGGTTTACGCGGCTGACCAAGGAAGTTTGGCAGTTTGAAGCCCCGTTTGACATCTGTTTCCGCGATTTGATGGCGCACACCGTCCGTCATTTGATGAAATGCGGTTTCAATGTGGTGTACGGCTATTCGGAAAGCGATGAGATTTCGCTGCTGCTGCGCCGAGACGACGATACGTTCAAACGTAAAACGCGCAAAATCATTTCGGTATTGGCGGGCGAAGCCAGCGCCGCCTTTTCTGTGGCACACGGGCAGCCCGCCGCTTTTGATGCCAGAGTTTGCGTTTTGCCGAATGAGAAACTGGTGGTCGATTACTTCCGCTGGCGGCATGAAGACGCGCACCGCAACGCGCTCAATGCCCATTGTTATTGGATGCTGCGCAAGAAAGGCGAAAGTGTATCCCGAGCCACAGAAGCGGTCAGCGGTCTCACGCGCGCGCAAAAGCACGATTTGCTGTTTGAACACAATATCAATTTCAACGAATTGCCCGCGTGGCAGAAACGCGGCTTCGGCGTGTATTTTCAGACGGCCTTGAAAGAGGGCTTCAACCCGCAAACCGGCGAAAACGTGCAGGTGGAACGCCAAATCTTACATACTGATTTCGAGCTGCCTTTAGGCGATGATTACGGCGCATTTGTCTTGGAAAGAATCGTTTAGAGGTCGTCTGAAAATGAATACTCCTACAAAAGTACACATCCCTGCTGTTCTCATCATTGATTTGGAAGTCGATCCGAAAACCGACAAGCCGTTCAAAATCGGTGCATTCCGCCCCGACTCTGGTTTATTTTTTGAAAAAGCTTTTCGTGGAGAAAAGGGTTTTCATGCTGCCTTGGTTGAAATGGCGCATATGACTGATGGATTGAAGTGGCTGATGGGGCATAACTTTCTCGAGCACGATTTGAAATATTTGAAGGCTGCAATGCCTGAAGCTGCATGGCTTAAATTGCCTGTTATCGATACGCTGCGGCTCTCGCCTTTGGCGTTTCCACAAAATCCGTATCATCGCTTGATCAAAAACCATAAAATCATCTCTTCTGAAATTAATTCCCCGCTTGCTGACTGCCACGCATGCTGGCAACTTTTCCAAGACCAATGCACGGCGTTCGGCAAAATTAAGGTAGAAAGTCCCGAAGAATTTGAGTTGTGGTCGACCTTGTCCGACATGCCTCTGCCATACCAGATTTCAGATTGCATTACCATTCCCGAACGCGTCGTATGCCCTGATGTCAAGCGGCTGATCAGCACCATTTGGCTGATGATGCAGGACAACGATGACCAAGGTCGTCTGAAAGTTTGCCGCACTCGTTTTACGGAGTTGATGAAAACTGATATTCATAATCCTGATATATATCCCTCCCTCGGCTACGCTTTGTCGTGGTTAAAAGTTTCTGGTGGGAATTCTGTACTGGCACCATGGGTGCGGCATCAATTTCCCGAGACGGCTCGGTTGATTGCCGAGTTGCGTGATCATGATTGTGGCAGTACGGAATGTCGTTATTGTCAGGATACGCTCAATCCAGATGTACAGTTGCAGCGTTATTTCAAACTGCCTACTTTCCGCGATGTAAAGGGATTTGATGGTGGACAACGTGCGGTAGTGCAATCCGGTATGAAGGGATTGCACACGCTGGCGGTGTTGCCTACGGGCGGCGGTAAATCCTTGTGTTACCAGTTGCCAGCGCTCAACCGCTACTACCGCAACGGAGGCTTGACAATAGTTGTTTCACCTTTGCAATCGCTGATGAAAGATCAATTGGACGGTTTGGAGAAAAAAGGTGCTACCTGCGCTGCTATGCTTAACGGCTTGGTTGAGGTGGTTGAGCGTGCCCAAATTTTAGACAAAACCGCGTTGGGCGATATCGGCATCTTGTTCGTCGCACCTGAGCAATTCCGCAACAGAAGTTTCATTACTGTTATTTCACAGCGTCAAATCAACGGCTGGGTATTTGATGAGGCGCATTGCTTGTCTAAATGGGGGCACGATTTCCGTCCTGATTATCTATATGCAGTCAAATTTATTGCTGAATACAGCAAAAATAGTAGTGCGGTTGCGCCGGTCAGTTGTTTCACTGCTACCGCCAAACCCGACGTCCTTGCTGATATTACCCACCATTTTCGAGAGGAAATGGGTATTGAGTTTCGCCAATTTATCGGAGACAACGCGCGCGACAATCTGTTTTACGATGTGCAGGAAATTTCAGACGACCTCAAAAAACAAAAAATCAACGAGCTGCTGCATCGTGAACTTGATCATCAAAGCGGTGGAGCCGTGGTATTTGTCGGACGGCGGAAAAGTGCGGAAAACTATTCGAATTATCTGAAAGAACAAGGCTGGGCATGTGAGCATTTCCACGCCGGTTTAGGCAACAACGAAAAAGCCGATATTCAAAACCAGTTTATTGGCGGTAGTTTGCGCGTTATTGTCGCCACCAACGCCTTTGGTATGGGGGTGGACAAATCTGATGTGCGCCTAGTGATTCATGCCGAGATTACTGGTTCGCTGGAGAATTATTTGCAGGAAGCGGGTAGAGCAGGGAGGGATCAGGCAGATGCAAAATGCGTGTTGCTTTATGACGGAAAAGACGTGGATACGCAGTTTTCCATCAGCAAAATGTCGCAAATCGAATTGCGCGATTTGAAATCCGTGTGGAAGAAAGTCGGTTGGCTGAATCAGGCGGCATACGGCAAAGACCATTGCGGTGAAATCGTGGCAACAGGTGGCGAAATTTTGCGCGACACCGAGGAGTACATGAGTTTTGACAGCGATGATAGACAGGCAGATACCAAAGTCAAAACCGTGCTGGCATGGCTAGAACGCGCAGACTTATTGGAGCGTAAGGAAAATCAAACCCGTATTTTCCCCGCACGTTCAGGTCGTCTGAATCTAGATGAGGCGCTGGCGATTATTGAAAAAAACAAGTTCAGCAAGCGTATCTCGGAAATTTACCAAACTATTGTCGAAATCGTGTTTCAAGCGCCAGAAGATGCGCCTTTGAGTACCGACGATTTGATGCAGGCAACAGCATGCAGTTTCACTGAATTGCGCGGTCATCTAAAAAAACTGGAAGAATTGGACATTCTTACCAACGATACACACATGACCGTTATTTTGCGTACTGACAACAAAAAGCCTGCTGATAAACGTCTGGCGCAAGTTATCGCTTGGGAAGAGAAACTTTGGCAGATTTTAAAAAACGAAATTCCGGAAGCAGATCAAGGCATTTGGCAAAATCTCTCGTTGAATGCTGTTTGCTACCAAATGCATGAAGCGGGTTTGGAAACCAATCCGGCTGAAATCAAACTTTTGATGCAGTCGCTCGCCGATGATAAGGCGGCACAGCGGACAAACAGCAGCGGCAGTTTTCAAATCCGCGATGTTGGCAACAACCTTTTGAAAGTGCGTTTCAAGAATCCTAAGAGCGACAATTGGGAAAACTTGCAAAACAACGCCGAGCTTCGCCGAAATATCAGCCTGTGCCTCTTACCATTCTTGATGACAAAAACCAACGGAGTGCGCCAAAAAGACGTAATGGTGGAAACCCGCATGGGTGAATTGGTGCAGCAGATTGCCGACGATTTGGTATTGTCGGTGCAAATCCCCGCCGACCGTCGTGAGCTTCTGCTCAAGCAGACTTTGCTGTTTATGCACAAACAAGGTGTGATCAAACTCAACCACGGCATGACTATTCTGAGACATACCATGACTATTATCCCTAATCCTGAAGCACTCTCAGCCAAACGCCAGTATCTTGCGGAGGACTATAAACCGCTTTCCATTTTTTACGGCGAAAAACGCTTTCAAATCCATGTGATGCAGGAATATGCCCTTCGCGCACTGAAAAATCTTACTGAAGGGTTGAATTTGGTGCGTGATTACTTTGGCTTGGAAGAAAAGAATTTTAAAAATAAATGGTTTAAAGGTCGTCTGAAAGAATTGGACGAGCCTGCATCGCCACAAACTCTGCGCGAAATTACAGATGGGCTGAATGAGATGCAGAAAGCCGTTGTTACCGACCAAAGCGGCAGTAACCGTCTTATTCTTGCCGGACCGGGTTCAGGCAAAACGCGAGTTATTGTGCACCGTGTTGCTTACCTTTTACGGGTGCAACATGTTCCCGCATCCGCCATCATTGTATTGACTTTCAACCGGTTGGCGGCGCAGGAGGTCAAGCGCCGCCTGTTCGGACTGGTCGGTCCTCTTGCTGCTGCTGTTACGGTCATGACTTATGACGGTATGGCAATGCGGCTTTTGGGGGTTCGTTTTGACGGCAACAACCGAGAATATGGCAAAAGTCAGTTTAAAGGATGGTGCAGGCAGGCTGCCGCTATGCTTTCAGACGACCTTGAAAACGATGATGGTAGCGACGAGACACGCGAACGTATCATGGCAGGTTTCCGCTATATTCTGGTAGATGAATACCAAGACATCAGCGAAGAACACTACCGACTCGTTTCTGCGCTTGCGGGTAGGAAGCGGGCTGAAGAAGACAAGCTGACGATTCTGGCGGTCGGTGACGATGACCAAAACATCTACGCCTTCAATGGCACGAGCAACGAGTACATACACCGTTTCCAAAAAGACTACGACGTTGCCCAACCCGACTATTTGACCTACAACTACCGCAGTACACAATACATCATCAGCGCTGCTAACAGCGTAATAAACGGCATGACAGGTCGTCTGAAAACACTGCATCCGATTGTTATCAACCCTGAACGTCAAACACAGCCCAACGGTGGCGTATGGGCTGCAACAGACAGCGAAAGGCAGGGGCGTGTGCGCCACATCAGCCTGCCGTTCGGTAGCAACAGTAACATACAGGCACAAGCTGTTATCACCGAAATAGGTCGTCTGAAAACCTTGAGCGAAGTCGCATGGAATGAGATTGCAGTTTTATCCCGTCATAATGCCAGTCTCAAACCTCTGCAGGCATGGTGTGAACAAAACGGCATACCTTATTTTTTGAGTGCCGACAAAAGCAGCAAAATCAAATTGCGCCACACCCGTGAGTTTGTCCGCCTGATTGAAGGCGTGGAAAAACAAACCGAAGGCTTTACATCACAAGCTTTCGCAGAACTTATTAGTGAACAAGTGAAAAAAAGCGGTGGCAGTTGGTGTGTTTGGTTTAGGCAATTACAAACTGATTTCTTAAACGAATATCCACTGCAAGATGAGAAGCTACCTGAAAAGTCGGATAACCTTGCAGAGAGTCGTGAGGCAGAAATCCAAGCGTCGCCCATAGAAGACAACGGGTCGTCTGAAAACGGTAGTGGCACTGTTAACCGATATTCGTCTGCCTTTCTGAAAAGCTGGCTCTACGAGTATGTAGGTGATGAACATGAAACCCGTTCGGAAGGTATATTTCTAGGCACGGCGCACGCAGTCAAAGGGTTGGAGTTTAAGCACGTCTTCATTTTAGACGGCGGTTGGCAGGGAGTTGATGAAGCCGAACAGAGGCTTTATTACGTCGCTATGACTCGTGCCATAGAAACACTGACCCTACTGCAAACTACCCCAGAGCATCCTTGGGTGGCAAAGCTACCTGATGATATTGAAAACGTGGCTCAAATCTTTACCGAATTACCTAAGTTGAATACCGAATACAGACGTTTGGCAGCTTATCGAAACACGGCAGTCGAGGGAGAAACCGATAGCAAAAGTGATTTGGATATCGACTTCATTGTCTGTCACAACAATGTCGAAACTGTGAAACAACGTCTGTTTGCTGCTGCGAAGCTGAAAAAAGACGATCCATTGGAAATGAGACGGACGGAGGATGGCAGATATATTTTCCTTTCTGATGATATTGAAGTTGCCCGTACCGTCAAATTACCACCGTTGCCGACAAAAACTACCGCCTATGCCAACACTTTCAGAGTACGTTATTTAGACGAAGTCGGAGAATCATTTCGCCAACGTATCCCAGAAAAAATCGGCACTAAAAAGCTGGAAAAATGGACGCTTGTTATTCCTATGTTAGTGATACCGCCTGAGTAAAAAGAGTTTTTCAGGCTATCTCAAACATGAAGAACATGAAGAAGGCAGCTTGAATACAAGGCTGTCTGAGACTCAAACGGAATAAACGGAATAAAAGATGAGTAACAAAAAACAAGTCGCCGTCAGCTTTCTCGGTACGGTGTTGGACAGCGGTTTCGGGCAAGGGCGTTGGCAGAAGTGGCGGCCGAATGTTGCCATGAACCAGCGTCAGGATTTCCATCTTGACCGCATGGAGCTGTTTTATTCGGAGAAATACCGCGATCTGGCGGATCATGTAAAAGCCGATATTCAGCAGGTGTCGCCGCACACCGTTGTCAATCTCGTGCCTATGGAGCTGGAAAACCCGTGGGATTTTTCCGAGGTTTATACCAAGCTGCACGACTGGGCGGCGGGCTATGCATTTGATACTGAGGAAGAAACTTATCTCACCCACATCACCACGGGTACGCACGTCGCGCAAATCTGCCTGTTTTTATTGGTGGAATCGCGCCAAATCCCGGGCGTGCTGTTGCAGACTGCGCCGCCGAAAAACCAAAGGCGCAGCATGGGGAAAGGCGATATCGGCGGTTATGAAATCATCGATTTGGATTTGGCGCGTTACGATGTGCTTGCCGAACGCCTTGCCGCCGTGCGCGATGACGCGGTGCGCTACCTGAAAAGCGGCATCTCCACCCAAAACGCCGCCTTCAACCGCATGATTGCCGAAATCGAACAAGTCGCGCTGCATTCCCCGTCGCCGATTCTGCTCTCCGGCCCTACCGGTGCGGGCAAATCGATGCTGGCGCGCAGGATTTTCGAGTTGAAAAAGGCGCGCCACTTGATTAAAGGCGAGTTTGTCGATGTGAACTGTGCCACCTTGCGCGGCGACGGCGCGGCTTCCGCCCTGTTCGGACACAAAAAAGGCGCGTTTACCGGCGCGGCGGAAAAGCGCGAAGGCTATTTGAAAACCGCTGACGGCGGTGTGTTGTTTTTGGACGAAATCGGCGAATTGGGCTTGGACGAGCAGGCCATGTTGCTCAAAGCCATTGAAGAAAAACATTTTTATCCTGTCGGCAGCGACAAGGAAGTGCAAAGCAGCTTCCAGCTTATCGCCGGTACCAACCGCGACCTGCGGCGGGAAATCCGCGCCGGACGCTTCCGCGAAGACCTGTTCGCCCGCATCAATATCTGGAATTATCCGCTGCCCGCGCTCGCCGACCGCCGCGAAGACATCGAGCCGAACATCGAACACCAGCTCGCACTCGCTTCGCAGGAACTTGGCCGCGCCACCCGTTTCAATAAAGAAGCCCTGTCTGCCTACCTTGCCTTCGCCCATTCAAACGAAGCCCGATGGCGCGGCAATTTCCGCGACCTTGCCGCCAGCATCATGCGTCTTGCCACACTTGCCCCGCAGGGCAGGATACAGACGGAACAAGTGGCGGCGGAAATTGAGCGGCTCAAATGGTTGTGGGCTGAGGAGGCGGATTCAGACGACCTTGTATCTAAGAGGTCGTCTGAAAAGGCGGATAACTACCCCGACAAAATCGATTGGGAAAATTTGGATTTGTTTGACCAGTTGCAGTTGCAGAGCGTGATTGATGAATGCCGCAAACACCAAAACATGGCGCAGGCGGGAAGGGCATTGTTTCATGTTTCCCGAAACAGCCGTGCCAAAACCAATGACAGCGACAGGCTGCGCAAATATTTGCAGAAATTCGGTTTGGAGTGGGGCGATATCGTGCAGTAGATGAGGCTTGAACCGAGCGGGTTGGGGCGGGAGAGGTTTCTATTTCGATTGGCTGGTATTAGGAAGGGTCGTCTGAAAAACTGTTCTAAAGATTCACTGAGTTCGTTTTAGCTCCGCAGAAACTGACTGCGTCCGTTTTCAGACGACCTTTTACTTTGTGGCGGGGATGTATTTATGGTTTGGTCAGATAAGGATATAGATTCAGGCGTCCGTCTTGACGTACGGCTAAATAGTCCGGTGCATCAAACCTCATCCCAGTGCCGTGATAAAGGCATTTTTGCTGAGGATCGGGATACAGTCCGCCGCCCAAATAGCCGATTTCTAGCGGTTGCTGATTGGCAGCATACTGTTTCAACACTGCGGCAGCAGCTTGTGTTTGTTCGGCGGTGGGATGGTCGTTGGATCGTCCCAGACCAAACAGATCCCAAAAGGTTTTTCTAGGAGGAGTAATACGGATATTGTATGTCGTACATCCATCGTTATAAATTGGGTGTTCTATTTGGCGGACGGAAATTCGATAGTAACCGTGGCTGCCTACAATACTGAGAACTTGGGCTTTTGAAGAATCACCGCCGGCATAGGTTGCTAACGGAAATGATAGGAAGAAGAGGGGGATAAGGTAGCGCATAAGGTTTAGGTCGTCTGAAAGAGTGTTGGGCGTTACTGCAAGTTTAACATGACAGGTATTACGGAAAGTATAGTGGATTAAATTTAAACCAGTACGGCGTTGCCTCGCCTTGCCGTACTAT
>ERZ772932.1716-NODE-1716-length-10120-cov-5.567213_pt1 | contig 10120 bp, 8 predicted proteins | sample MGYA00511684_ERZ772932 | MGnify/ENA primary metagenome ERZ772932 (study PRJEB29015, sample SAMEA2738078) | human oral metagenome | biome: human oral; feature: human-associated habitat; material: saliva | place: China | collected 2210 ...
TATAAATCTAGTAATAATTGATGACCTAATGCATCTGCCATTGTAGCACCTTCTTTCGTACATACGTTATTATATCTTTAATATTATACATTGAATTCTTATATTAGTCTATTCGTAGAAACATTTACGTACATACATTGATTTGTTGGGGCAATTCATGTAATAAATTTACGTATTTTGGTAATAGTCAAATAATAATTTATAAAAATTTGACTTTATATTTGACAATAGTCAAATAGTCAAATATAATAAAGCTATATTAAAAGAACAAAAAGACAAATTAAGAGATAAATTTATAAAGAGGTGTTATTATGAGCGTTATAGCTGATAAAATAGAAAAATTTATACTTAATAAATTAACAGAAGAACAAGAAAGATTGATTTTAAAGAGAAATGAGTTGGCCGATGAATTAGATTGTGCACCATCTCAGATTAGCTATGTATTGAGTACGCGTTTTTCTAATGAACGAGGATTTGATGTTGAATCTAGACGTGGATTAGGTGGATATATTAGAATTCGTAAGTTGCAACCAGAATCTTCTAATATGGTACCAGCAGTGACAACCTATCATATCTATGAAGGTCCAAATCGGGTGGAACGGTTAATCGATTTACGCGATGTTGATCAATCTTTATTTCAATTGTTACAAGATAATAAAATTACAAAGCGCGAGGCTCAAATGATGCATAATTCATTTGCCAGCATCATTGAACATGTAGATTATGAATCTAGAAATGATGCTATTCGCAATCTTTATGCATCCATGATAGAGACATTGCGGAAGGAGTGATGTCATATGAAATGCGATCATTGCCATACAAACGAAGCAACAGTGCATATGACAAATATCGTTAATAATCAAAAAACAGAACAACATTTATGTTCTTCCTGTGCTAATAAATTACAAAAAGATGGTAAGTTATCTCCATTTAGTTCTTTCGTAAATGATATTTGGGACAATGACTTTTTCTCTAATGATTTTTTCAAAAATATGGTGTACCCAGACCATATGTTGCAATCACAGCAGATGAAACGCTGTCCAAATTGTGGAAATACATTTGAAGATTTTAATCGATTTGGGAAATTTGGATGTCCTAGTTGTTACGAAACTTTTAAAAATCAGATTGCATCATTGGTTCAACGCATTCAAGGGTCTATTGAATATGAAGGACGCGTACCAAACCAAGGGCATAATGTGTTTAAAGCACAATATGAAATTAAGCAATTACGACGTCAATTAGAAACGGCCATCGGTGATGAAAACTTTGAAGAAGCAGCTCAAATTAGAGATAAAATCAAAGCTTTAGAATCGAAGTTCGATAGTAAAGAAAATTGAGGAGGATAGTATGTTTGATAATATATTAGATGCAGCCCTTAGTAAATGGCTCCAACATACGCCATCCGATTCAGATCATATCGTTATTTCTAGTCGTATACGATTAGCTCGGAATTTTAGAGACACATTATTTACCAATAAAAATGATGGAGCCGCTCTACATCATGTTGATTCCATTGCACGTGGTTTGGTTACTACGTTAAAAAATTCCGACAATCAAGATTATTACTGTATTAGTCTTGATAAATTATCCGATACAGAGCGTGCTATTCTTGTGGAAAAACATTTGATTAGTCCTGTTATGGCTGAAAAAATGCCATATCGTAGCTTACTTGTATCCGATGACGCATCGGTAGCAATTATGGTTAATGAAGAGGACCATTTGCGCATACAAACTATGGAGGCGGGCCTGAATTTAATAGATGCTTTTCACCATGCAGAACGCATTGATAATGCTATTGATGAGAAGCAACCATTTGCCTTTAATGAATCTTTTGGCTATTTAACTGCATGCCCAACGAATGTGGGGACCGGTTTACGCGCCTCTGTTATGCTTCATCTTCCTGCATTAGCAATGACTGGACGCATTAATCGTCTTGTTCGGAGTATTGTTCAGCTTGGCTATTCTGTGCGCGGTTTATATGGCGAAGGTTCTGACGCATTAGGTCATATTTACCAGGTGTCTAATCAACGTACGATGGGCATTAGCGAAGCCGATACCATTGAGCAATTGACGAAGATTGTAGAAGGTATCATAGCAGAAGAGCGAAAATGTCGCCAAACATTGGTGCACAATGATAAAGATGGTCTTGAAGATCATTTGTGGCGGTCCTATGGTATATTGCGATATGCAAGGTCTATAAGTGGTCAGGAGTCCTTAGAAAAATTAAGCGATGTTCAATTAGGTGTAGATTTAAATATCTTACCAGCATGGTCGAACGATAGTTTTAATGAGTTGGTGGCTATTACAAGACCTAATTTTTTACTTAAATATATGGGAAAAGAAGAGATAAGTCCTCAAGAATGCGATAATTATAGAGCAACAGTTATTAGAGAAAAACTTTCACAAAAAGAATAAGTGATTTTCCTATTTTCTATGATATTTAAGAATACTATTCATGGAGATATTCGAGAAACTCCATTTTATATAGATTGATAAAATGTACCTTCATTTCATGAATGAAGTTTATATAAAGAGCGCAAACTGATGTTTGCGAACGAGGTAATACATATGATGCAACGATTTACAGATGATGCACAACGAGTGTTATCCTTCGCCCAAGAAGCGGCCTTAGAACTAGGGCATGACTATGTGGGAACGGAGCATGTACTCATCGGGCTCATAAAGGTTAAAAATGGTGTTGCCGCAAAGGCTCTTAATGAGCTTGGTCTCAGTGCAGAGACTATTATTGAAGATGTTGAAGAGCATATAGGACGAGGTAATAAGAAGGCTAGTTCCGTCTATATGACTCCCCGTGTAAAACATGTACTGGAGTTAGCTGTTGAAGTGGCTAATCATATGAACCACAATTATGTGGGGACAGAACATATTCTATTAGGTCTGTTGAGCGATGGTGGTGGCGTAGCAGTAGGTATATTGCGCAATCATAATATTCGTGCAAATGATATTGTGGATACGATTCGAACAATTCTCGGCTCTTCTGACAGCGCTAGTCATAGTGGGGAAGATAGGAAAGTTAATAGTTCATTAGGTGAACTTGCTGATTTTAGCACAGATTTAAATGAATCGGCTAAGCAAGGTAAAATTGACCCCGTTATTGGTCGAGATAAAGAGATTGCGAGGGTCATTCAAATTTTGAGCCGCCGCACTAAAAATAATCCGGTGCTTATCGGTGAACCTGGTGTAGGTAAAACGGCTATTGCAGAAGGGTTGGCTCAGCGCATCGTAAATGGTAATGTACCAGAAATTTTGCGTAATAAGCGAATTATTTCATTGAGCATCAGTTCCATGCTAGCCGGTGCAAAATATCGTGGTGAATTTGAAGAACGATTAAAAAAAGCAATCGATGAAGTTCAAAAACATGATGATATGATTATATTCATCGATGAAATTCATACATTAGTTGGCGCTGGTGCTACTGAAGGCGCTATGGATGCAGCGAATATTTTAAAACCTGCATTGGCTCGCGGTGAGTTTCAAGTGATTGGCGCTACAACCTTGGATGAATATAAAAAACATATAGAAAAAGATGCTGCGCTAGAACGCAGATTTCAACCTGTTCTTGTTGGTGAGCCATCCGAGGAAGACGCACTTGAAATTTTAAAAGGGTTACGTGATCGGTATGAGGCCTTCCATAAGGCAAAGATTACCGACGAAGCATTGGAAGCCGCGGTTTCACTATCCAGTCGTTATATTACGGATCGGTTCTTGCCGGATAAGGCTATTGATGTTGTCGATGAGGCAGCATCTAAGGTGCGGATGAAAGTGTTTTCTGCCGCACCCGATGTGAAAGCATTGGAGACACAATTAGCAGATGTAAAAAAGGAAAAAGAAGCTGCAGTAACAGCTCAAGAATTTGAGAAGGCGGCTGAGATGCGCGATGAAGAAAAGCGCATTGAAAAGGAAATCAACGATAAGAAAAAGGCGGCTAAGGAAAATAGCGATGCTAAGTTAGTTGTGACTGACGAAGATATCGCCTCTGTTGTAGCACAATGGACGGGGATTCCTGTTTCTAAAATCGCACAGGAAGAATCTGAATCATTATTACATCTAGAAGAAGAGCTTCATAAACGTGTCATTGGTCAAGATGAGGCTGTTGTGGCCGTTTCTAAGGCTGTTCGCCGCGCTAGAGCTGGTTTAAAAGATCCTAAACGTCCTATTGGGTCATTCTTATTCTTAGGACCTACTGGTGTTGGGAAAACCGAATTGGCTCGTGCCCTAGCTGTTGCCTTATTTGGTGATGAGACGGCGATGATTCGCCTAGATATGTCCGAATATATGGAAAAGCATACTGTATCGCGTTTAGTAGGTGCGCCTCCAGGCTATGTTGGCTATGAAGAAGGGGGCCAATTAACTGATGCAGTTCGCCGAAAACCATATAGCGTAATTTTACTTGACGAAGTAGAAAAGGCTCATGCAGATTTCTTTAATATCTTATTGCAGGTTCTTGATGATGGTCGATTAACAGATAGTCAGGGTCGCACTGTTGATTTTAGAAATACTGTTATCATCATGACGAGTAATCTAGGCGCTAAAGCTCTGCGCAAGGATTCACCTGAACTAGGATTTTTAGCAGCTAAGAAGGCTGATAACAACACTGAAGATGTTAGTGTTGTTAATTTTAAGGAAGCAAAAAAATCTGTTATGGATTCGGTAAAGCGCCATTTCCGTCCTGAATTTTTGAATCGTATCGATGAAATGATTGTATTCCATGCTTTAACGTCAAACGATTTAAAAGAAATTGTTACAATTTTAATGGATACTGTAGTAAAACGTCTTGGTGATATGGGATTATCACTAGAAATTTCACCAGCTGCTATGGATTTACTTGTGAAAGAAGGATCTGATTTCTCAATGGGCGCACGTCCATTGAAACGAGCTATTCAACGGTTAATTGAAGATCCTATATCAGATCTTATTTTACAAGGTAATGCTCCTGAAGGAGCTATCATCAATGCCGATGTAGAAGATGAACACATTGTGGTAAAATCTTCTAAATAATTGGGAATAGATATTGTTTTCATACAGTCTTTTATGTAAAATTTAATGTCAAAATGGTATACTATTAGTGATAATAGTTGACCGTAGTATAAATTATGCCAAAAGGTCATGAGTGAATTATCATTCATGACCTTTTACTTTTCATGGGGGTTGTATGGCAAAGGTAAAAACAGTTTTCTTTTGTAATAATTGTGGTGCTGAATCTGCCAAGTGGATGGGAAAATGCCCTCAATGCGGTGAATGGAATACACTGGTTGAAGAAGTGGTGAAAGATACTAAACATAGTCGTACACCATCTGTGCGTGGGGTGGGCACCAATACGACTAAACCTGTGGCATTGCCAGATATTGAAATGTCCGCTGTATCAAGAATTCCTACAACATATAAGGAAATAGATAGAGTGCTTGGAGGCGGTATTGTGCCCGGTGCATTAATGTTATTAGGTGGTGACCCTGGTATTGGTAAATCAACACTGCTTTTACAAGTTTCTCAAAAAGTGGCCGATACAGTTGGTACTGTTTTATATGCATCTGGTGAAGAATCACAATTACAATTAAAATTGCGAGCGGAACGATTACATATTAATAGCGAACGATTACATGTGATAGCCGATACAGATTTAGACCATATTCTTGAGGTCGCATTAGATCAAAAACCATCATTACTGGTCATCGACTCCATACAAACAATGTTTACTGCAGATATCGAAGCCGCACCTGGTAGTGTTAGTCAAGTTCGTGAGTGTACATCGCGTTTATTACGGTTTTGTAAAGAACAGAATATTCCCACCATTATCATTGGTCATGTAACAAAGGAAGGCAATATTGCAGGCCCTCGTATGCTTGAACATATGGTGGATGTAGTACTCTATTTTGAAGGGGAACGTTCCTATCAGTTCCGTATATTACGAGCCATCAAAAATCGTTTTGGTTCTACATCGGAAACCGGTATTTTTACCATGATTGAAGATGGTTTAGCAGAGCTGGCTAATCCGTCGGCGTCCTTATTAGCCGAACGAGCTGATGATGAAAGTGGTAGTGCGGTCATGATTTATCTAGAAGGGGTTCGTCCCATTCTGGTAGAGGTTCAAAGTTTGGTAGCTACAACAGCCTTTGGAATGCCAAGGCGTACGGCTATTGGCTATGATTTGAATCGTCTAATTGTGCTACTAGCAGTATTGGAAAAACGCTGCGGCTTTACGTTGGGCAATAAGGATGTCTACGTCAATGTAATCGGTGGGTTAAAGGTTAATGAACCGGCTTGTGATTTATCGATGGCCGTTGCCATTGTATCCAATTTAAAAAATCGTGTAGTGCCTCATGATATGGTGATTCTTGGAGAGGTTGGATTAACCGGTAATGTTCGTAGTATCCCACGCATAGAACAACGAATTAATGAAGCTAAGAAATTGGGCTTTACAAAGTTTATTATCCCAGAAGGGAACTATAAGCAAATTAAGCACGATGATAAGTCTATTCAAATCCGTGGCGTTACGTCAATTGCACAAGCGATGCAACTCGCATTTTCTTAATACATGTTACAGTTCATAGAAGGCTAATACATTGAGTATAAACTCTATGGTATTTGAAGGAGGTGATGCCATGATTTATGGCATTTTACGGTATGTGATTGCTATCCTTATCGGTACGGCCGCATACGTAGGTATGGACAATTTAGCCCCTATTATTGATCCTTATTTAGTATCTCAATTTGCAAGCTTTGGAGATATGTCGCTCACTGTAGCACGTATTTCAGTTATTGTGCTTGGTACGATAATTGGTATTTTAATAGGCTATTTTATTTCGTCCTTTATTTTAAAACAAGGTTTAGTCATTGCTAGACGATTGGAACGGGTATTAACACATATTCCTAACCAAGAATTGATTGCAGGCACCATCGGTTTATTATTTGGTCTTATTATTGCTAATTTAATTGGTGCAGCATTCAATCAGGTTCCTATCATTGGACCGTATATTTCAATCATCTTAAGTGCCATTTTTGGCTATAGCGGTGTACGTTTGATGGCCCGTAAGGGACCTGAAATGTATCTTAACTATTTAAAGCAATGGAAACGCAGTGAAGCGGGGACTAAAAAAAGTAGAGGCTTCAACATGTTTGGATCTCACAAGTCCAGTGACTCAAATTCAACTGCAAAGTTATTAGATACTTCTGTTATTATTGATGGGCGTATTAAGGAACTGTGCGCTACTGGGTTTATTGATGGCCCATTGGTAGTTCCTGTCTTTGTTTTAAATGAGTTACAAATTATTTCCGACTCCGCAGATGCGATGAAACGAAATCGTGGCCGTCGTGGGTTAGATATTTTAAAAGAAATGCAGGATGCAAAACTTGTATCTATTGAAATTGTAGAAGATGACTATGATGATCTACACGAAGTTGATTCTAAACTCATGCGATTAGCTTTAGAGAAACAATGGAAGCTTATGACCAATGATTTTAATCTTAATAAGGTGGCTCGTGTACAAGGCATTAAGGTTTTAAATTTAAATGAATTAGCCAATGTGTTGAAACCGGCCCTTATTGCAGGCGAATGGATTCGTGTGCAAGTAATGAAGGAAGGCAAAGAGGTTCAACAAGGTGTTGCTTATTTAGATGATGGGACTATGATTGTCGTAGAAGATGGTCGCCCGTATGTAGGTCAAGAGGTTGAGGTTATGGTTACATCCATTTTACAAACCAGTGCAGGTCGTATGATTTTTGCGCGTGTAGATGGAGGTAAGCATGAGTAAGGTTAGCTGTATTGTATTAGCTGCTGGCGCAGGTCGCCGGATGGGGCATGATGAGAACAAAATTTTCATTAAACTTGGCAATAAATCGATTATTCAATGGACGTTAAGTCATATTGAACAAGTTAAAGCAGTGAGTGAAGTCATTCTCGTTGTTGCTGATGGCGAAGCAGCCTATATGAAGCAGCATATTGCATCATTAGGGCTTTCAAAATCAATTAAAATTATTACAGGTGGCAAAGAGCGGCAAGATTCTGTATATGCAGGTTTACAAGCGGTTAGCGATGATATGGATATTGTCCTCGTTCACGATGGAGCTAGACCTTTAGCTAAGCCAGAGTTATTTAAAAGTGTTATTGAAGGCGCCAAGACTCATGGTGCTGTGACTATAGGCGTACCATCTACAGATACGATTAAGCGTGTTGATATCGATGGACAGGTTTTAGAAACATTGAATCGTAACGAGTTGATGAATATTCAAACGCCACAAGGTTTCCTAAAAAATATATTCAAAGAAGCTCAAGAAACGGCTAAGCGTGATGCTTATTTGGGGACGGACGACGTGTCCTTAGTTGAATATATCGGTAAAGATGTGTACATTTTAGATGGCGATTATGAGAACATCAAGGTTACCACACCAAACGATATAGCGGTGGCTAAACGGTATTTAGGAATCAAGGAGCAACAGATGCGCGTAGGTTTTGGATATGATATTCATCGATTGAAGGAAGGAAGACCTTGTATTTTGGGCGGTGTTCATATCGAATCGCCTGTTGGCCCCGATGGTCATTCCGATGCAGATGTATTGATTCATGCGCTGATGGATGCCTTACTTGGTGCTGCTGGTTTAAAGGATATAGGCTACTATTTTCCACCGGAAGATGATGCATATAAAGGGATTTCTAGCATGATTTTATTAAAACATGTGAATTCCTTGTTGAAAGAAAGAGGCTTAGAAGCCTATAATATAGATATTATGGTTATTTCTGAAACGCCAAAATTAAAGCCACACATCGATACGATGAAGATTAATTTACAGTCCGTTTTAGAAATTCCATTAGATCGCATTAGTATTAAAGCTACTACCAATGAAATGCTTGGCGCCATCGGGCGCCGTGAAGGTATTGCAGCACAGGCAGTAGTTTCCGTATATGAAGGAGAGGTTTAATTATGAAGGTACGTTTTGCGCCAAGTCCAACAGGTCCATTTCATATTGGCGGTGCTCGATCCGCTTTGTTCAACTGGCTATTAGCACGTAAGGAAAAAGGTACGTTTGTACTTCGCATTGAGGATACAGATTTATCTCGTTCTACTCGTGAGAGTGAAGAAAATATTAAAGCATCTTTGCAATGGCTCGGTATGAATTGGGATGAAGGCATCGACGTAGGTGGTGAAAATGGCCCTTATCGTCAAACAGAACGCCTTGATTTATATAAAGAAGTAACACAACGCTTACTTGATGAAGATAAAGCTTATGAATGCTTCTGTACAGCCGAAGAGCTTGATGAAGTACGTCAGGCGCAAATGGAGCGCGGTGAAACCCCTAAATATAATGGTCATTGTTGCCATCTTACAGAAGAAGAAAAAGAAAAATATCGTGCAGAAGGTAGAAAACCAACTATCCGTCTTCGCGTACCTTTGAATAAAACCTATGCATTCGATGATATGGTTCGTGGTCATGTATCCTTCGAGTCCAATGGTGTAGGTGACTTTGTAATCGTAAAATCCGATGGTATCCCTGTATATAACTTTGCCGTTGTAATGGATGACCACATGATGAAAATCACTCATGTTATTCGTGCGGAAGAACATTTATCCAACACACCTCGTCAAATGGCTATCTATGAAGCACTTGGTTGGGAAATTCCTACATTTGGTCATATCTCTTTGATTCTTGGCAAAGATTATAAGAAGATGTCCAAGCGTCATGGTGCTACATCTGTTGATCAATATAAGCAATTGGGCTACTTGCCAGAAGCATTAGTAAACTTCTTGGCACTTCTTGGTTGGGCTCCAGAAGGTGAAGAAGAATTCTTTACACAAGATGAATTGATTCAAGCCTTCTCTATGGATCGCGTTGCTAAGAACCCAGCTGTATTTGATATCGATAAATTAAACCACATCAATTTCCATTACATGAAAAACTTGAGCGATGAAGAATTATTCCGCCTTTGCTTGCCACATTTAAAAGAAGTTGGTTTAGCTCCAGATAGCTTGAATCAATCTGATATTGATTGGTTAACATTACTTTGTTCTACATTCCGTGATCATATTAGCTTTGGTGCTCAAATTAAAGATCATGTAGGCATGTTCATGGGGGAAACAGTATTCCTCGAAGAAGGTCATGAAGAAGA
>ERZ772932.1717-NODE-1717-length-10117-cov-10.676903_pt1 | contig 10117 bp, 10 predicted proteins | sample MGYA00511684_ERZ772932 | MGnify/ENA primary metagenome ERZ772932 (study PRJEB29015, sample SAMEA2738078) | human oral metagenome | biome: human oral; feature: human-associated habitat; material: saliva | place: China | collected 2210 ...
TCTTGAGGGTGCGCACGGTGCGCCACAGGAGCTTGTAGGAGTCGATGATCGACTCACCTTCATCGCCGGTGTGGACCTTCTTGGGCAGCGGTGGGTGGAGGATGACGGGGATCGCGAAGCCGCCAAGCCACAGGGCTGCGATCACCATGGAAATACGGATCGGCAGGTACTCGTCCGTGGGCACGTTCAGCAGGTTCACGCCGATGAGGCCGACGTAGAGGATGAGCAGCAGGACGATGCCGCCGATGTAGCCGGCCGCCCAGCCGAAGCCGGAGATCTTGCCGCGGTCTTCCTTCTCACCCAGGTGGTTGAGCATCGCGTTGTAGTTGACGGACGCAAACTCGAAGAACACGTTGCCCAGGCCGAGCAGCGCAATACCCAGCATGAGGGCGCCGCGGGGCCCGAGGACCGACTCGGGGTGGACGAAGTACATGGCGAGCATGCAGGCGACGACCAGTCCGGTGAACCATCCGAGCCAGACTCCGCCCCGGCCTCGTCGATCGGCGCGCTGGCCGGTGATGGGGGCGAGCAGGGCGATGAACAGGCCGGCGATCGTCATACCGTTGCTGAGCCACGTCGAGGCCGTGCCCGAGTCGGTGAAGACGCCGTCGCTGGTCAGGTAGGTCGTGAACACGAAGGTCGTGGCGACCGCGTTGAAGGCGGCGCTGCCCCAGTCCCAGGCCGCCCAGTCGACGACTTTGCGCGTGATGACGCGATGGCGGGTGGTGGGCGTTGTGCTCATGGGATCGGGATCCTTCGACGGGGAGTGCTCGGCGGCGCGTATGCGTCCATGGCGAAACTACCACGTTTCGTAGCTCACGCTCTCTTCGGGCCACCCCCGGAACGAGGCCGGGGAGAATCTCGAGGAACCTGACAAGAGAATCGAGACCTCATCCAACACGGGGAAAGAGGCTGGCGCGGAGAACGTTTATTCGGCGATCAGGATCTGCGCGAGGGCCAGGTCGAGGGGGCGCGTGACCTTCATGGAGCGCTCGGCACCCGCGACAGTCTGGACGGAACCCCCGATCGCCTCGACGAGGCCGGCATCGTCGGTGGCGGCGGCTGCCTCATTCGCACCCAGGGAGGCGCCCGCCTCGTGCGCGCGCATGAGGACGTCCCAACGGAAGCCCTGCGGGGTCTGCACGGCCACCATGTCGGAGCGACGGGGCGTGCCCGTGACCACGCCGGACGCGTCCACGGTCTTCAGGGTGTCGGTGACGGGCAGGACGGGAATGACGGCACCCGCGCCGGCGGCAACCGCGTCGATAACACGCTCGGTGACCTGCGGGGGCGTCAGGGGCCGCGCCGCGTCATGGACGAGGACGATCGTGTCCGCCTCGCGCTCGCCGAGGGCAGCCAGGCCCAGGGCCACCGACTCCTGGCGCGAACGATCGGAGCCGGCGACGACGGTGAGGTCGTCGATATCGGTCAGGGCGCGCTGAAAATCTTCGATCGACGAGGCCGGGGCCGTCACGATGATCGCCCCCACTCCCCCGGCACGTAGGCCGCGGGCCGCCCACCAAACAAGGGGGCGACCCGAGAGTTCAACGAGGGCCTTCGGACACTCACAACCGAGGCGAGAACCGGAGCCGGCGGCCGTCAGGACCGCGCAGGACTCACTCTTCGACGGCATCTTCTTCGATCTCGATGCGACCCTCAGCCAGGACGGCGTCGAGGCGCTCGGCGGCAGCAGACTTTTCGATGTTGCGAGCCAAAGCCAGCTCGGAGGTCAGGATTCCGCGGGCCTTCGTCAGCATGCGCTTCTCACCCGTGGACAGCTTCTTGAGGTCATCGCGGCGAGTCAGGTCACGCACAACCTCGGCGACCTTGACGATGTCGCCGGTGGCGATCTTCTCCTGGTTCGCTTTGAAGCGGCGCGACCAGTTGGTGGGCTCCTCGATGTAGGGGGCGCGCAGGACGGAGAGGACCTCTTCGAGGCCGTCCTCGTCAACAATGTCACGCACGCCGACCATGTCGACGTTTTCGGCGGGGACCTGAATCTCGAGATCGCCCTGGTTCACGCGCAGCTTCAGGTACGTCCGTTCCTCACCACGAATGGTACGCGTCATGACCTCTTCGATCGTGGCTGCGCCGTGGTGCGGGTAGACGACCGTCTGACCGATTTCAAACGACATGGATGGACTCCTGAGTGCTTGCGTGGATAGCACAACTATTCTACCAGCTGGCGAGCAAAACCGACCCATACAGTGTGAAGGCTCAACGTTACACGCATACAGGGATCGACACAAACCAACTTCAAGCACGACCGCCATTTATCCCAGCATGCGACCCTGCTCACGATCAAACACGCCTATAAGGATGGGCATCACACCCCAAAAAGCGCGGGATTCTCGATATAACGAAGCCCCGACCTCGTTCATAACGAGGCCGGGGCAACGCGTCAGGTCACTTACCCTGGTTGGCGACCGCGGCGATCTTCGCCTCGGCCTCGGGATCCAGGTAGGTGCCACCCTTCTTGATGGGCTTGAGGGTCTCTTCGTCGAGCTCGTACACCAGCGGAATGCCGGTGGGGATGTTGACGCCGGCGATGTCCTCGTCGGAGATCTCATCCAGGTGCTTGACGATGGCGCGCAGCGAGTTGCCGTGCGCGGCGATCATGACGGTCTTGCCGGTCTTGATCGCGGGAACGATGGTCTCATCCCAGTAGGGCAGCAGACGCGCGATGACGTCCTTGAGGCACTCGCTCATGGGAACAGGCTCGCCGGCGTAGCGGGGATCCTGATCCTGCGAGAACTCGGAGCCGGCCTCGATGGCGGGCGGAGCCACGTCGAAGGAACGGCGCCACAGCATGAACTGATCCTCGCCGTACTCGTCGCGGATTTCCTTCTTGTTCTTGCCCTGGAGCGCACCGTAGTGACGCTCGTTGAGGCGCCAGTTGCGCTCAACGGGGATCCAGTGGCGATCGGCAGCGTCGAGGGCCAGGTTCGCGGTCATGATGGCGCGACGCAGCATCGACGTGAACAGGAGGTCAGGCTTCACGCCCGCTTCCTTGAGGAGCTCGCCACCGTGGGTAGCCTCCGCGCGGCCCTTGTCCGACAGCGGAACATCCACCCAACCGGTGAAGAGGTTCTTTGCATTCCATTCGCTCTCGCCGTGGCGGAGCAGCACCAGTTTGTAGGTCATGCTCCTATTCTTTCACCCTTTTCCCATATGTGTCAGGACGTGTGTCATGCATCATCTATTTCACATGCACTCGCAAACAAATCAACCATGATCAGTCCATATCGAGTACCCGCCCAGCAAGCACCCAGCGACATTCCTTTAAGCTTTCCGCATGAGTGACACAACAACAAAGCGCCACTTTTTCCATACGGCGACCGCATTGACCGCAATGGCCGCACTCTTTTCTCTGAGTGCATGCTCCCAGAACACGCCTTCTACTTCAACGACAACCGAGACAACGCAAGCTCCCGAGCCCTCCGCCACGACGGCCACCGCAGTGCCGGCTGTCGCAGGTTACAAGCCCGGCGAGATCCCGCCGATTCCTCTCTTCAAGGTTCCCCCGATCGGTGTCTTCGCTTCCAACGCGGACAAGGCTGTTATCGACGCGACCTCAAAGATTTCCTCCGTTCCCGGCGTGACAGTTGCTCCCGCCGTGTGTGCCGGCTCCGGTCTTATCACCAACGGCGGAAACACCGTCCTTGACGGTGACGGCTCTGGTGTTTCCAACAACGGCGATAAGCAGGTTGTGAACAACGGCGACGGCTCCGGTGTCATCAACGAGGGCCCCCTGAACATCGTCGTCGACGGTACGGGCGGCGGTGTCTACAACGATTCATCCACCGGCCTGAACATTGTCATCAGCGCTGACGGCTCCGGCACCTACAACTCCAACACCCTGAACATCGTCATCAGCCCCGACGGCTCCGGCACCTACAACAACTCGGCGACCGGCGAAAGCATCGTCATCAGTGCTGACGGCTCGGGCACCTACAGCAATACCAAGACTTCCGTGAACTACAACCTTGATGGCAAGGGTGGCGGCGTCTACACCGACCCGAACCTCAACATCATCAACAACGGTGATGGCACCGCGCAGGTCAACGGACAGCAAATCAAGGCCGACAAGGCCCCGACTGCCGGCAAGGTCGGCAAGTTCCCCAAGGTTGACGGCCTCAAGCCTGTCGAGAGCTGCGGTACCACCATCACCCTTGAGGACGGTGTCCTCTTCGACTTCGGAAAGTCCGATATTCGTCCCGAGGCAGCGGCAACCCTGAAGAATCTTGCTGAGGTTCTGACTAATGCGAAGGTTCCGCTTGCACACATCTACGGCCACACCGATTCAATCGGTGATGACGCATCGAACCAGACTCTCTCTGAGGAGCGCGCAGCCGCTGTCGTGAGCGAGCTGAAGAAGGACGGCGTCACGGCAACCCTGGATTCTCAAGGCTTCGGCGAGAGCAAGCCTGTTGCTCCGAACACGAACGCCGATGGCTCCGACAACCCGGCAGGCCGCCAGGCAAACCGCCGAGTTGAGATCTTCATTCCCGCTTTCTGATCATTTTCAAGGATTCACGATGACTATTCGTTCACCTCGTTCTCTGGCCGCTTTCGCGGTCACCACGACCGTTGCCCTCGCAATGGGAATCAGCGCCTGTAGCCAGACCAACAATCAGGGCGCTTCCGAGCAGCTGGCCTCCGCGAAGGCAACTCTCCAGAGCGCCGCTGCCGAGGCCTCGACCGCCGCATCGGCCGGCCTGGCCAGCGCGTCTGCGACCGTCTCCGCAGCGCAGGCAACCGCTTCTTCTGCCGCTAACAACGCAAAGGAAACGGCACAGGGCGTCACCGGAAGCACTCAGACTATCGTAGATTCTGACGTTGTTGTCACCGTTCCCGAGGGCGTCGCCCACGTGGTGATCTTCGGTTCGGACGTCAAGCTGACCTCGACCCACGCAATCGAGTCCATCACCATCGGCGGCAGCGACAACACTGTCACCCTCGCTTCCGTGAACCGCGTGAGCATCAGCGGCTCGAGCAACAAAGTCACCTACTCCTCGGGCAACCCCAATGTTGCCGATACGGGTGCCGACAACTCGGTCTCCAAGGGCTGAGTCTCTGTAGTTTGCAGAGGGGGCTGGGATGCGTCAGGCGTCCTGGCCCCTTCTCCGTATGCGCGAGCGTCCGGCATCTTTGATGAGAACCTCCGCTTAATGGCGTGCACGCAGCCATCCATTCGCGATAGATTTTCTTCGATTGACGAGGCCGAGCCGGCCATTCGCTTTCATCTGGCGCTTCGCTTCACTACCAATCGTCCACGCAACAGAAGAGGACCATCATGAGGATCCACGTAACCTACGCCGGGGGCACCATCGGAATGGTTGATTCTCCCGACGGTTTGCGTCCGGGCGCTGACTTGGCCTCGTGGCTCAATGCGCAATTGGACGGTATTGAACTCTCAGGACAGGTTTCTCTTTCTCAGCTCTCCCCTTTAGTTGATTCTTCTGAGACAACGCCTATCCACTGGCAGATGATTATCGACGACGTTCGTTCTCACGCCGATAGTGCGGATGCTTTTATCGTTTTACACGGCACAGACACCATGGCCTACACCTCAGCTGCCCTCTCCTATGCGCTGGCCGATTTTGAGAAGCCGATTGTCTTCACGGGCTCACAGTATCCGCTGGGGGTAGTGGGTACGGACGCATCGGCGAATGTCACGGGGGCTTTGCGCGCCGTTGGAAGCCCGCAAGTTCGAGGTGTCACGCTGTTCTTTGGCCACACGCTTTTGGCGGGCAATCGCGCGACAAAGACCTCATCATGGGCGTTTGCCGGCTTTGATTCCCCTTCGACTTTGCCGGTCGCGCGCACCGGTGCTCCGTGGCAGTGGTACCACGGCATCGAGGCGGGTGAGGGCTGGGCCGAGCCCGCCCCCTATACCCGTCACGATGTCGCGGTCATCGATGTTGTTCCCGGGCTTTCCGCCAGGCGCCTGCAGGCAATGCTGACTCCCGCACCCGAAGCTGTCATTATTCGCGCCTACGGCGTCGGTAATATCCCGGCTTCTGATCCGGGAATTGTCGATGTTCTTGCAGGGCTCCGAGCACACGATGTTCCGCTGATTGTGGCTTCCCAGTGTTACCAATCTGAAGTGGTTCTGGGCCATTACGAGGCTGGTAGCGCCTTGGCACGTTTAGGGGCCATCAGCGCTCATGACATGACCTTGGAAGCTCTCTACGCAAAGACAATCTTCTTGCTTTCGCAGGAAATTCGTGGTGATCAGTTCGCGCAGTGGATGAACCGGTCTATTGCAGGAGAGCTCAATCTCCCAGCTATTGCCTAGTTGAGCTGCACGTTTGCCCAATCAACAGGCGCTCCGTAAGCAGCTTCGAAAACTGACCACTCAATACAAAACGTATTGGATACACAAATAAATGCGGGGTGTTCTGTTTTAAACCACCCCGCATAAAGATAAGTTTTCCTTAAGAAAACTCAGCGATTCTCTTTTTCGAATTGCTCAATAATTGCCGTCGGAATACGTCCGCGTTCACTCAAAGAAATTCCTTTTTTGCGTGCCCAGCGTCGCACCTGTGAACTCTTTGATTCAGGGGCAGCAGACTGACCCGCACGACGACTATTCAATCGCCCACCAACCCTACGGGCGGCTGAGATCCAAGGGGAGAGTACCCGCTCAAACTCTTCGGCGTTTTCGTTCGAAAGGTCAATCTCGTACGATACACCTTTGAAGGCAAAAGAAATGGTTTGTTCGGCAACTGAGCCGTCACGGTCGTCGACTAATACAACAACTTTTTTCTGCACAGTTTTCACCTTTCGAAAACTCATTAGATTGGGAGAGAAATAAGCTCTCTTCAATCAAGCAATGCACATTTAATCAAAAGTTATCACATTCTATGTGGGGACTAATAATCCGCTGAGGGGCCAATTTTGCTGTCTCAATTTCGCTTTTGAGCGTTGAACGGCCTGGCCAAAGTCTATAAACTGTCCTTTTGTTAGAGAATCCTCGGTGTTGAACGCAAAACGGAGAAGGGACATGAACCAAGAAAAGCGTGCTCGCGAGATCGAACAGTTTTTCATTACTATTACTAGGGCTTCGGCGGCTCTTGAGGTTGTACTCAAGCGCAATTTCGGACTGCCGCTCGGCGAGTACCGCGTCCTTGACGAGGTTGCGTCAACCGGTGAAATCGGAATCCGAATGGGAGAACTTGCCCAATCGGTCATTTTTAGTCCTTCGCGATTGACCCACACCTATCGCCGCCTTGCCAGCCGCAACCTCGTTGTGCGCACGCCCTACGAGTTCGACCGTCGCGGCGGAACAATCACGATCACAGACTCAGGCAAGGAACTCCTCACCAAGGCGCAGCGCGTTGAGCGAGCTCTTCTTCGCGACATCATTAGCGATGACATTTCCGACGAAGACCTCAGCGTCATTATTCGCGTGAGCTCAGATGTGAACACGCGTTTGGACGAAGTCGAGAAACGTCACTAGTCTCAGGAACTGTGAGTACACCCGGTTTCCCAATCTCTGCATGGTCTCCCCGCCTTCGAATGGGGCTCGCGGTTGCAATTACCGCAACTGCTGCAGGGCTTGTGGGCGCCGGGTGTTCGCATCTTCTCCACATCATCGAGCACCTTGTTTTCGGCCACTTTGATGGCACACTTCTTCAGGCGATCTCCTTAGTTCCCTGGTGGCACCGTGTCCTTGCTTTAAGTGGAGCGGGCGTTCTCGGCGCATTGTCCTGGTACCTCTACTCCCGCATGGGCGGGAAGCCTGTCTCTCTTCCAAAAGCAGTTGATGGCCAGAAGATGCCTTTTTGGCTCACGCTCTGGCACTCACTGAATCAAATCCTCATTGTGGGGATGGGTGCTTCCATCGGACGAGAAGTCGCTCCCCGCGAAATCAGTGCGTCCCTCGGTGGGAAAATTTCTGACCTCCTCGGACTGACTCCCCCACAACGCCGGATCATTGTCGGCTGCGCAGCCGGCGCAGGCCTCGCCGCTGTCTATTCACTTCCCCTCTCGGGAGCCGTGTTTGCGCTCGAGATTCTTCTTCTTGAAGTAAACGCAAGCACCGTCTGGCCCGCCTTAGTCATTAGCGGCGGCGCGGTTTTAGTTGCACACGGTTGGGTGCGTACCGAGCCTTTCTATTCTCTTCCCGAGGCCGCGCAGATGGTCCCAACTGCTTCCCTCACCCTGTGGGCCATTATCGTCGGGCCCCTTCTTGGCGTTCTGGGCACTCTTTTCAAGGGCGCGGTTAAATCCTGTTCCGCCGCGCGACCCACCGGCTGGAAACTGCTCGCATGGATGATCCCCACCTTCACGCTCATCGGGGTCATCACCATCTGGGTCCCATCGATTGCTGGGAATGGCCAGTCCACCGCACAGTTAGCATTTGACGGCGCGATTCTGGGCGAAGGAGCACGCGCGGCATCTGGAATCGGCCTGGCGCTTCTCGTTTCTCTGCTCATCGATGGTCTGACGAAGCTTGTCGGGACGCTCGCAACCATTCGCTCGGGCGCATGGGGTGGCACGCTAACGCCAGGACTTGCGCTTGGCGGCTCCTGCGGGGCGGTCTTCGGCATCATCTGGTCACACATCTACCCCGGCGACACGACAGCCATTGCGTGTTTCGCATTCATCGGTGCAGTAGTTTTCCTCGGCACATCAATGAGTGCCCCTCTGACCGCACTGTGCTTGGTCATTGAATTTACACACCGAGGCGCGACGCTCTTGGTTCCAACCACGATCGCGCTCGGACTAGGTGTCGGCGCCTCGCGCCTCTGGACGCAACTGCGCACGCACCGAACCGAAGCCTAGCGGGTTTCTTGGCGCGACCTCGTCAGCGAGCACCAATGCACGAGGCGTTTCCTATAACTCCCCCACGGCCTCGTCAATCAATCCAACCCGCAAGCCCGCGCCGGGCGAGGGCCTCCAAAGTCTCGACGGCACCGCGCGAGGCATTTCCCCACGGGATGTAGTTGAACTCTGAGCCGCCCGCTTCCAGGAAAGTCTCCCGGTTCAGTTGAGCAATCTCGTCGACGGTTTCAAGGCAGTCCGCCATAAATCCAGGGCAAATCACATCAAGACGCCGGGTCCCGTGACGAGCAAGCTCAGCAACGGTATCGATGGTCGCCGGCCCCAACCATTTCGCGGGCCCAAAAACCGATTGGAAAGTGACTAGAAGCTGGTCTTCGTCGAGATTTAAGCGCGCTCGGAGTGCATTTGCCGTCGCCATACACTCATGCTTGTAGGGATCACCCGCATCGTGCATTTTCTGAGGGATGGAATGGAAAGACGCAAGGAGCTGATCTCCAGATGCGAAATCAGGGCGACCCCGGCGTGCCCAATCTTCCTCGATAGCGCAGGCTAGGGCTTCAATATAGGCGGGTTCCGTAGGGAACGAACGGATCGTGCGCACTTCCATATGATTGCGACGTTTCAGGATGTAGCGCGCTAATGCGTCAGTGACTGTTCCCGCAGATGACGCGGCATATTGCGGATAGGCGGGGAGAAGAAGGACGCGGCGATGCCCCTTTGCGAACACATCATCAAGGACGCTCTCAATAGAGGGCTTTCCGTAGCGCATAGCGAGCGCAACTTTCGCTTGACCGCCAAGCAGCTCTGAAAGAGATTCGGCTTGGGCGATGGAATACGCCATGAGCGGCGAACCATGCTCAGTCCAAATCGAACGATAGTTTGGTGCGACTCGAGAAGGGCGGAAAGGAAGAATCACGCCTTCAAGAACTGGCTTCCAGATCAGAGGATGAAGTTCAATTACTCGACGATCACTCAGAAATTCACGCAAAAAACGGCGAATATCGCTGGGGCTGGGCGATTCGGGAGTCCCTAGATTTACAAGAAGGACGACGGGCGTCTCCGCTGGGTTTTCTGACGTTTTGTCATGTTCTGTCAACACAATTCAGGGTAACACCCGAGGAACGCGCAGGTAGTGGCAGGCGTGAGCAAGAGTGCGTGCTGGCAATCACACACCGTCGCAGCAGCACAACGTTTGCTTCTCCGAAGCGGATACCGCTAAAGTACTTCCGGTAGCTTTTCTGCACTTCCCTTCGGAAGTGAGGATTTGCCCGGCCGCCTTAGCTCAGTCGGCAGAGCGATTCACTCGTAATGAATAGGTCGTGGG
>ERZ772932.1718-NODE-1718-length-10114-cov-2.656427_pt1 | contig 10114 bp, 9 predicted proteins | sample MGYA00511684_ERZ772932 | MGnify/ENA primary metagenome ERZ772932 (study PRJEB29015, sample SAMEA2738078) | human oral metagenome | biome: human oral; feature: human-associated habitat; material: saliva | place: China | collected 2210 ...
GTTGGGATTTAACTAGGTTCAGGCGGTCCATTTGACTTGAGGCGTGACCACCCTCTTTAATGGGAATGAGAACGATTATCATTCTAGAGAGTTGGTCATGTCATCATTGTGCCGCAGGACAACACGTGCCCTGTTTTCGCTATTGATCACTATTGCAGTGATGAGTGCGTGGATTCTTCTTCCAGCCCCGACTCAGGCGGAGGCTCTTTCCTCCTCCCAAGACGAGCACCTTTTAAGCGATAGTCTTCAAGTTTCGACCTGCCTTGGGGATAGCAATGAGACGCTGAAGTCTTTGTGTACCGCTGGAGAAAAGGGCGAAGAGTTACCCCTTCATGATGGCGCACTTCGGCTTCGAACGACCCCGGTTACTCGTGATGCTGATCGCGAAATTGATGGGGGCTATGAACTCTCTGTTAATTTCAACCCTTCTGTGTTCGCACCGGAATCGCGGTATTCCGTTGAATTAAGCGCACGAGCAGGTGCTGCAGATCTGGAAAAAATTGCACCGCACTCACTTAGCCTTGAATCCCTGGGGCATCTCGGTCGTGGAAGTGCGTTTGAAGAAGAGATCGACGGCGCTGACGAATTCTTTCGGGGATTTGTTCTCGAGGCCAGGGGAGAAGACTTCGCAGCCGGCCCCCTGCATGCACGCTTTGCTGAGCTTGGCATTCGCTCGCTGCGTCTTCGCCTTCAGGAAGTAATCCCGGAGCAGGAGCCTCGTCTCATTGCGGAGGCCGAGTTTAGCGCGAGCATTGAAGCTCCCCAGGCCCAGACGCAAAAGTCCACACAGAGCACTGAATTCTCGTCCCCGAAGAGCAATCAAGAGCAAGAATCCGTACAAAGTGGGGGAGCCCCGTTCCCAGAGGCAAGAGAGGCACGCGAAGCTTCAGTGGCCTCGTCGATTAGTGCGCACACCCAAGCGCTTCCTCGCGCAAACTTTGGCGAGCGCCGTCTCACTCTTGACCACGGACACATCGACCTCTTCTACATGACGCTCGATCAATCGGGGCATCCTCTTCTCAAAGTCATGGAAGACGTCACTGGATCTGGAGTTCAACACGAAGCAGAAGACATCCGCCTTGTCGTTCCTTCCTCGGCACTCAAACATTCTCTTCCCCAAGATATTGTTGCTGGGGGAAGTGGGTATTTCCTTCCGCAAACTCAAGATCCAACTCTTCCGTGGCCCGGGTGGGATGTTCTTTCTCTTGCTCCTGCGGGCTTCGAGCGCGTTGAATTTGACGTTTCCTACACAAATTCCAATGGCGGACGCATTTCGCTGTGGACCGAAGACTTTGCCCAGGGGCGTATGTCGCGACTGCGTTCCGGAGGCTACGAATTAGATCCAAACGGGTCAACAATCGTCCAAGATTACCTTTCGCACACTCACGCGAACTGGGCCTTCTCTCAAGCGGGAAGCTATGAGCTGAACGTTCAAGCACGTGCCTATCGAAACGATGGTTCCTTTGAAACGACGCGTAGTACTCACTATCTCATTGAGGTTGGCGCTGCACCGGGTGTGGCGCCCCAGAGCTCGGAGGTCGACAGCGGCGCAGTCCTTCCCCCTGCAGTTGATGCGGGGAGAAGAGGTGAAGAAGAATCACTCACGCGTGATGCACCCCAGCGCGTAGGTAGTGAGCGTTGTATTCCCACGCGGATTACTCGCGAAGCGAACGAGGATGAGATTTCGCGAATCCGCAGCGCTAGCGAGACTCCAAACCAAGCAGTAACGACCCTGAACGTTCACGTTGGTAGTGAAGGCGGAATTACCGACGGTCACTTCGATCTGGGACCGGCCATTGAAAATGGGCAATTGGTTGCGCGAATTAAGGACGACCGAGCTGTACCTGCAGTGTGGAAAGACCCCGCATCAATGACCTTTGCACTGGGGGAGAGGGCCAAGATTAAGGCGCCTGAAGCGCTCAACTACGCCGCGAGTGTGGGACAAGACGTGTGGATGATTCCCGCTACCCAGATTCGAGGGGTCCCGTGGCTCGGAATGAACTCGCAACGCGAAGAAATCGTGACTGAAACCAGCGGGCAAGTCCGTTTCTCTCTTCTCGATGTTCAAGGCCCTGGAAATGTCGCAGTTTTTGAATCGGGAAGCTTGGGTGCAGGAATCGGCACTCACGTTTTCGACGGCGCAGGAACGAGCTATACTCTGCCTGCGAATACTCATGCCCACCAGAATTGGGTCTTTACTGAGCCAGGCTCCTATCAGCTCACGATCGCCATGAATGTCACGCCTCGCGGTGAGGACCTGCGTGGAAGCGGGAGTGGAACAGCTGGATCTTTGATCGCTGCCGGTGGAACCGGAGAACACGGGCGCCCGATGGTTTACGCAATCGTCGGCCGCACGGCCTCGGGACAGCCCTGCACTCTGGCATCAACGGGCGCGGGCAGCGTGGAGCTTGCCCCGATGATCCTCGCGGCCCTGCTGATCGGATGCGGATGCATTGTCACCTCAACGCATATGCGGGTGAGACAGTGAAATTTGCACGCCTCGTATCAGCTATTGCTACGTGCGTTCTTGCTGGCGCAGTTGGAGGCTGCGCGCCGCATAGCGATGCTTCGTCGCACCGTCTGAGCATCGTTGCAACAACGGGTATCTTGGCTGATTTTGCACGAAATGTGGGCGGGGATTACGTCGATGTTCATCAACTCATTCCCAACGGCGCCGATCCGCACTCGTGGGAACTGAGTCTGAGAGGGATTCGCGATATTGCTTACGCGGATATTGCGGTCACGAACTACCTGATGTTGGAGGATCATTCGGTGATCCGCGCGCTCGATGCGAATCTTCCCAAGGATGCTCTCTCGCTGTCCCTTGCAGAAGAAAGCGCAAAGTTTGGCGGCACCTTGATCCCCCTTGTAGAAGATCGCTCCCTTGATACCCCGTGGCTTGGAATGCGAGTTTACGGTGATGGAAGCCAGATTGGGGCAAAGCGGTCGTCTCAGGTTGAACTTTCTGTCACTGGCGTCGAGGGACCAGGACAGGCCTGTGCCTACATCACGACAAGTTTTGGAAGTCCAGAGATTGCCTTTGCCTCTCGAGACGGTTTTGATGGCGGTAATCATTGGACAACGGATACTTCGATTCTGCCCGTTGGCGCACACCAGCATATGAGTTGGGTTTTTACTCAGCCCGGTATCTACACGCTGCATCTGCGAGCGCGCGTGCGCGTGACCCCTGACGCCGAGCCCATCGAGCTTCCTCCCTCACACGTGACCTTCGCCGTGGGGATCGATTCAGAAGAAGTTGCCCGCGAACGTGGACTATTTCTTCTCCGACGAGGCCACAGTGACATCACCGTGGACCTGAAGTCAGGCGCATTAACCCTGATGGTTGACCGAGAAAAAGACGGTGGAGTACCTGAGGGCGCACCACTACGTGAAAATGCGGAGGAGAGCAACGGCTTACCTTCAACTCTTGCGTCTTTGAATATCGAGCGAGTGCTGATTGATGTTCCATCACGTACTTTGCGAGAGATTCCCAAAGGTCGGGGATGGGAGTTTATTGGCTCGGGTGACGGCCAGGCCTATGTCCTGCCCCAGGCTGTGCTTGGCAAACATGTCCACGGCGACATTGATCCACATGCGTGGCATGACGTTCATAACGCGCAGGCCTATGTGCGAGTTATTGAGAATGCACTATCAACGCGCGACCCGGAGCATAGTGCGCAATACGCAGCCAATGCCTCGGCCTATATCGCGAAACTCGATGAGACTGACCGTGAGGTTTCGCAGACGATCGCGGGCATTAATCCGCTCGATCGAAAGCTAGTCACTACACACGATGCCTATGCCTATCTTGCGCGCGCCTATGACTTTGAAATCGCTGGTTACCTGAGTGCGCAGGATGGCAGCGAGGCCTCGATTGCAGATCGTAAACGCATCGCTGAAACCTTGAAGAACATGAAAATCTCCGCGGTTTTCTTGGAACCGCAAAAGCGCAACCGCCACCCAGTGATCGCACAAGTTGCGGAAGAAAACGGCGTTCAGGTCTGCGGGCTGTATGGCGACACTTTGGATGCGGACGCCTCGACGTATATCGACATGATGAAAGCGAATGCTCGCTCACTGTCGCGGTGTTTAGGAAAGGATCACACATGATGAAGAGGATGAGTACGAGAAATATAGCGCGGGGGCTATCAGCGCTCTTTGTCAGTGTTGCTGTGAGCGCCAGCGTCGTACTGCCAGCGGCAGCGGATGATCCTCTTACTCAGCACGTTGATTCCTCTGAGCAGGTGGTGCGCGAAGAAGCCACAATTGAACGCGGTCACGTTGACTTGGGGCCAAAGATTGTTGATTCGAAACCTGAGATTCTGGCACGTGATGACTCAGGAGAAACACCGATTTGGCGTCCTTTGGACACTCTTGTATTTCGCGTGAGCGATTCGGGTAAGCTTCAGGTTCCCTCAGATCCCAGCTATTCATTCCTGCACGCACACGAGGGAGAGTCCTACTGGGTCATTCCGCAAACTCAGAACCCTAGGGTTGTTTGGCTAGGATGGAACACTCAAGACCCCGAACTCATTAAGGTCATGGGCAGTGGAGCAACGATGACCCTGGGGAATCTTCAGGGTCCAGGCCAAGCATGGCTTTTCCTGCAAGACGGGGCTTTTGGCGCGCCAACAGTCCTGTATGACTCTTCTACTTCCTCCCAATCAGACATCTGGGTCGAGGCAAATACACATGTCCACGCAAATTGGGCGTTTTCTGCTCCGGGTGCTTACGCGCTCAGCGTGCGCTGGTGCTTTGGAGACAAAGAGGCACCGCAATGCGTGTCAGACACACTTAGGTTTGTCGTTGGCGATGAGGTAAATGTCGAAGAAGCCCGCGCGCTCACGCCAAGCGCGCTCGCGGCCTCGTCGAAAGAAGGGACGCATACTGCCAAGCCGCAGGTAGTGCGTGAACAAGGCGGAAATAGCGAATATCTGATCTATGGAGCGATCTGTTTGGCCTTGGGTGTGATTGCCTTTATCGTCGTCGCACATCGGACAAAGAAGTCTCGAAAGCAGATTGAAGAAGCGCGCGAGGAAGTTCGCCGTGACTTCGGGTCGGAGGACGGCGCCTGATGGACGATGAGAACCTTGTGACGGCCCTTGACATTTGCGATCTTGATGTTTCCTACCCTGGGCGCGAGGTACTGAAATCGGTTTCGCTCACTGTTGCTCCCGGAGAGTTTTGCGCGCTCATTGGTCCCAATGGTGCCGGAAAAACGACTCTTTTACGCGCAATTCTTGGCGCGATCCCCTCTCGCTCGAGGCACGTTACCTCAATGGGGGCGCCGCTGCAGCCCCGAGCAGTCGGTTACGTTCCGCAGCGTCATGAGTTTGCTTGGGATTTCCCGATAACGATCCGCCAAGCTGTCCTCAGTGCGCTTGCCCGCCGGATTGGATGGGGGCGTAGAGCTCGTATTGATGATCATCGCGCGGTTGAAGAAGCGCTGCATCAGGTTGGTTTGGCACAGCTGGGAGAGCGAGTCATCGGTGAGCTATCGGGTGGTCAGCGTCAGCGTGTTCTGGTTGCCAGGGCTCTTGCTCTGCGTCCAAAGCTGCTATTGCTGGATGAACCCTTCACCGGCCTCGATATGCCCACCCAAGAAAGCCTGATTGATGTTTTTCAAGGGCTTGCACGCAGTGGTTGTGCCATTGTCATGACAACCCACGACATTCTTGGGGCAATCGATGCTTGCGACCGGCTTTTCCTACTGAATTCGACGGTTATTGCCTCTGGAAAACCGGAGGAGATTCAAGATCCTCAGGTGTGGATGCGCACCTTTGATATTCGTCCCTCGAATCCCTTGCTGAAAGTCCTCGGGGTGATGTGAGTGCTGAGCATTATCGATTTTCTGAACGACTTAATGAACCCCTCCTTGGCGTTCTTGCCGCGTGCAGTGCTTGTTACATGCGTCGCTGCCTGTGTGTGCGCTGTCGTCGGCTGTCATGTTGTCCTGCGCGGGATGTCTTTCATTGGAGATGCCGTCGCTCACTCGGTTTTCCCCGGTCTTGCAATCGCTTTTGTCTGTTCGGGGTCCCTCGTATTGGGAGGAACACTTGCAGGCGTGGGAACTGCTGTGCTCGTTGCGCTTCTTTCCCAAAATAGGCGTTTGAAGGAAGACTCAATCATTGGTGTTCTTTTCGTTGGGGCCTTTGGCTTGGGCCTCGTGATTATTTCCTGGGCTCCCGGTTACGCTGGTTCGCTCCAAGATTTTCTCTTCGGTTCGCTGACGGGCATCCCAGCCTCCGAAGTGCCGTTTGTGCTTGTTGCATCAGCTCTGATCGTGGCAGTCTTTGCGTTCTTTCACAAGGAGATCGTCGCGGTCAGTCTTGACCGGGAAAGCGCGCGAGTCGCGGGGCTGCCAGTCATGGCTCTAGATCTGCTGGTCTACGTTAGCGTCGCTGGAGCAGTCGTGATTTCTGTTCAGATCATCGGCAATATTCTGGTCCTTGCGCTTTTGATTACCCCGGCTGCCAGTGCACGTTTGCTGATGAACTCTTTACATTCGATGATGTGGGGAGCCATCGCTATTGGTGTCCTCAGTTCTATCGTCGGAATCTACGTGTCGTGGTCCTTGGACCTGCCTGCGGGTGCTTCTATTGTTTGCGTGGTAACCGCGGTTTTCGCTGTTTGTTGGGGATATCGAGCTATTCGTGTTCGTTTCGCATGATGGAATGAAATTGCCCGGAGCATGAGACGTTACTAGGTTTGGCCCTGTATAAGGGAAGGAAACGTCTACATGAGCACAGCAGCACCAACTGCAAAACGACGCACGCGCGATACGTGGACCAGCCAAACTGGTTTCTTACTGGCAGCAATCGGTTCCGCGATTGGTTTGGGTAATATCTGGCGATTCCCAGGTGTTGCCTACACCAACGGTGGTGGAGCATTCCTTGTTCCCTACCTCGTTGCCTTGCTGTTTGCCGGTATCCCGATCCTGTGGCTTGAATACGCTGTGGGCCACAAGTTCCGTGGAACTCCTCCGTGGGCATTCCGTCGGATGAGCGCCAAGGGCGAATTCCTTGGCTGGTTCTGTGTCTTCATTTGCTTCGTCATCATCACCTACTACGCGGCTGTTGTTGCGTGGTCGAGTAGCTACGTTGTTTATTCGATTAACGAGGCCTGGGGAAACGATTCGAAGACATTCTTCCTTTCGTCCTTCCTTGGAACCGTAGGATCGGATGAATTTTCGTGGACGCCAGTCCTAGCTGTTTCTGTGCCGCTCCTCCTTGTGTGGGTGTGCATCCTGCTGATTGTCTCCTTCGGTGTCTCCAAGGGCGTCGAGAAGGCGAACAAGGTCTTCCTTCCCTTGCTTGTGTTCCTCTTCTTAGCACTCGTCGTACGCGCACTTTTCCTTCCTGGTGCGCTTGAAGGACTCAACGCTTTCTTCACGCCGAATTGGAGCGCGTTGACTGACTCCAAGGTATGGATTGAAGCATTTGCGCAAATCTTCTTCTCACTGTCTGTCGGCTTCGGCATCATGCTGACCTACGCCTCGTACCTCAAGAAGAACTCGAACGTGACCGGCACTGCTCTTGTCGCGGGATTTGCGAATTCTTCCTTCGAGATTCTTGCAGGTATCGGCGTCTTCTCAGCCCTTGGCTTCATGGCTCACACGCAAGGAGTTGCAGTTTCTGAACTTCAGGGATTGAGGGGTCCGATCCTGTCCTTCGTGACCTTCCCGAAGATCATTTCCATGATGCCCGGTGGGCCTCTCTTCGGGGTGCTTTTCTTCTCCTCGCTTGTCTTGGCGGGTATCACCTCCTTGCTTTCGCTGCTTCAGGTTGTTTCTGGCGCGCTGCAGGATAAGTTTGCGATGCAGCCGATTAAGGCCTCGCTCGTCATGGGAATCCCGGCAACGGTGATTTCACTGGCCTTGTTTGGCACCCGTTCTGGACTCAACACACTCGATATCGTCGACAACTTCATCAACAACGTCGGAGTCGTTGGTTGCGCGATCGCAATGACGCTGTTCACTGCATTGGTTCGCCCGCGTCTGGCGGGATTGCGCAAACACCTCAATTCGGTTTCTGCCCCGTCGATCCCGCCCGCTTGGGATTTTCTGGTTGGAATCGTTATTCCCGCAGTTCTCGCATTCATGCTCATTTCTTCACTGATTACGAGCTTGCGAGAGGGATACGACGAATACGCGACCTACTTAGTGACGATCTTCGGATGGGGATCGGTGGCATTCGCCCTCATCGCCTCTGCGATTCTTACGCTTGTTCCCTGGTCGCATCCTCAGCGCACCTCGACAACCACCACTGATCAGGAGATGGCATGAACGCCGCTGCTATTATCATGATGCTCGTCACCGTGCTTTTGGTATGGGGAGGGCTTGTTGCTTCACTCGTGATGCTTCGACTCCTGCCGACTCCTGGCGAGGAGGAAGCTGAAACGACTGCTCCTATTACGGAGCCCAACTCGCGATAAGGGGATAGCATGCGCCTCGTAGCTTTCGACCTTGATGACACATTGGCTCCTTCGAAGTCCGCGCTTCCATCTGCGATGGCTGAGCAACTGCGCGCACTTTTAGATGTCGTTCCAGTGTGCGTCATTTCAGGTGGGGAGTTCGGCCAATTTCGCGCACAGTTGTTGGAAAATCTGGATGCTTCTTCTGAGCAGCTCTCGAAACTTCACCTCATGCCAACCTGCGGTACGCGTTACTACCGTTGGAATGCGGATCACTCCAGCTGGGATCAGGTCTATGCGAATGATTTGAGCCAGGACGAACGTGAGCGCGCAATTGAGTCGCTACGCCAGCGCGCTCATGAACAGGGTGTGTGGGAAGCACAGCCATGGGGCGAGATCATTGAAGACCGAGGATCACAGATCACTTTTTCTGCCCTTGGCCAGCAGGCTCCTCTCGAGGCGAAGCGCGCATGGGATCCCAGCGGAGACAAAAAGCGCAAGCTGCGAGATGCTGTTGCCTTGGACGTTCCTGATCTGGAAGTGCGTGCAGGCGGTTCAACGTCGGTCGACATCACCCGTCGTGGCATCGATAAAGCCTACGGAATGGCAAAGCTGGTTGAGATGACGGGAATTGCCCCACATGACATGCTCTTCATTGGCGATCGCCTTGACGAGGCCGGGAATGACTATCCGGTTAAGGCTGCGGGGTATCCTACGCGTCCTGTTGCTGGCTGGGAAGAATGCGTTGAGGTTATTGCGCAGATCGTCTCCGAGCTTTCTGTGCGAGCTTAGTTTCCGATCCTGCGTGTTGCCCACAGGGCAACCGCACTTGCTGCCGCAACGTTGAGCGAGTCAACTCCACCCATCATGGGAATTCGAACAACATAATCAGTCTGGGCGATTGTTGCCTTTTTGAGGCCGTCGCCTTCGGTGCCCATGATGAGTGCGAGGCGTGCATTCGGTGCGGTCATCGCCGGCATCGTGATGAATTCGTCAAGGCTTACGGAATCATCGCTCAATGCAAGAGCGGCGAGAGTAAAACCTGCCCTATGGAGCTCATCCTTTGCCGGCCACTTGTCGATCCTGGTCCACGGAACTTGGAATACAGTGCCCATGGATACTCGTACTGAGCGTCGGTACAGAGGATCTGCACACTGTGGGGTGACGAGGACCGCGTCGGCACCTAAGGCGGCAGCGCTTCGGAAAGCGGCGCCGACGTTCGTATGATCGACGAGGTCTTCCAAGATCAGGACACGTTTGGTGCCTTCTCCCAATGAACTGAGCAGTTCAGAGACGGGTTGAAGCTCAGGGCGTTGCATTGCAGCGAGCGCACCGCGGTGGAGGTGAAATCCCGTAATCGATTCGAGTAGTTCTTCGGGAGCGATAAAGACCGGAGTATCTCCGCCGTCTGGCGCGCCCAAGAAATGCTCAAGAAGGGGCTCAAGGTCGGGGAGCCAACGGGGTGCCATCATCAAGGAACGTGGGCGATGTCCTACCTCAAGAGCACGAATGATGACGTTCGTGGACTCCGCCATGTATAAGCCGCGCTCAACTTCAAGACTCTTACGCAGATTGACATCCGTCATGGAGGTGTAATCGGCAAGTCGAGGATCGTCTTGTGCTGATAAGGCCGTTAGTTCAATGAGCATTCCTTCATTGTGCCACGCCTGCTAGCCTGCATCAGTCCCACCAAAGCCACCAA
>ERZ772932.1725-NODE-1725-length-10090-cov-2.868560_pt1 | contig 10090 bp, 8 predicted proteins | sample MGYA00511684_ERZ772932 | MGnify/ENA primary metagenome ERZ772932 (study PRJEB29015, sample SAMEA2738078) | human oral metagenome | biome: human oral; feature: human-associated habitat; material: saliva | place: China | collected 2210 ...
TTGGTGGTGAGACTGGGGCGGAAGGTCCCTAGGTCGCCACAATCAACGCTTTTTCCTTCGCGCAATTGCTCAACGAGTACCTTACCGGCACGGTCGAAGACGGCTTTAACATCTGCCGACGAGATGGTGGTTTCGTCCGCCACCTTATCTATAAATTCCTCAAAGGTCACATCCGAGGACAAATAAATGGCGGGAAACCAGCGTTTTTTCTTCTCGTCTTTTCCAAATCCAACTTGGCGTTCTACGGCTTTAATCTTGATCATGCTAATTGGTTATTAATAAGTGAGTTATAAATGTTTCGCTCTTGCTCAGATTTTCTTCCGCACGGAAATAAATTTTCTTCCGCACGAAAAATAATTTTCTTCCGCACGAAAAATAATTTTCTTCCGCACAAAAAATAATTTTCTTCCGCACAAAAATAATTTTTTCTTCCGCACGAAAATTCAAGGGTGTGCGCACGCCCTCCCAAAGGAGTGCCGATCCATCTTTATTTTCCCGCGCATTGGCGCGTCGGGTTGTCTTCATTCCTCCCTCGGGGAGGGGGAGCTCCGACTTCTTATGTAGGGCACTGCGTTGCATTTTCTTGGCTTTTCTTCTTTCGAATACAATTTGAGCACAAGTATAATAAATGTTTTCAAAATGTACAAGGATTCGGGCAGAAATCTGACACAGAGCCAGCTTTTAGAGGGGATCTACGTCGAAGAGGATACGAGAGCGTCGGGCGGAAAGCGAGGTGCGCTCCACCTGATGGAGGATGCTTTTCAGGGCTTCGCGAATCTGTTTCGCTGAGTAATTAGGGGATAGTTTGAGGGTAATCTGCCGAATGTACATGAGTCGCACGCGAGACACATAGGGCTTGATGGGGGCGGAGACGTGGGCTAGTCCGGGGTAGCTCCCGAAGTGCCGGGAGAGGAGTGTGGCCGTCTCTATGGCATCTTCTTCCCTCGTGCTTTTGACTATGACCTGGATGATCCTTTCGTAGGGAGGGAAGCCGAAAAATGTGCGCTCCTGTAGTACCAACTCCGCGTACTTCTCTCTCAGTTCGCGAGAGGGCATGTCGAGATACTGGAAGAGAGGACGCTGCGTATCACTCGTTTGTAGGAGCATGAGAGCCTCGGGGTACTTTACAGCCAGGCGGTAGAGGAGGGCGAAGACTAATTCGTCCGTACGGAAGTCGGGTAGGGCGAGCATGGCATCAAGTTGGGGTACCGCAACTAGTCCTACCCCCTGAATCGGGGCAAAGTGTGTGAGCATTTGGGTACCCACGTAGAGGGAGGCCTTCCCCTCCGCTAGCGCACTTCGGATGTGGCTTCGCTTTTCCTTGCCCGAGGTCGTATCGGCATCAATGCGTACGATCTCCTCCCCGGGGTAGAGCGTGGCTAGTTCGTCCTCAATGCGTTCCGAACCGTAACCTACCTTTTTCAGCTCCTCCCGATCCGCTCCACAGTGTGGGCACTGCGCCGGTAGTGCTAGATTGTAACCGCAGTAGTGGCACGTGAGCCGATTCTCCATCTGATGGTAGGTGAGGCTTACATCGCAATGCAGGCAACGGACGCTCTTGCCGCACTTCTGGCACAAGATATAGGGCGCGTATCCGCGTCGAGCACTTACCAAAACTACCTTCTCACCCTTCTTTAGCGTCTCGGAGATGGCCTCTCGGAGGGGGAGGCTCAGCAAGGTGCCCGTCTTGAGGCGGCGTGTCGTGCGCTCGTAGTCCAAATCGATGGTGCGAAAGGTGGCTAGGGCAAACGACTCCTGCGACGCTGTAGTGGCATACTTGTCGTTGGCGACGTTGTGGTACGTCTCCATGGAGGGAGTTACGGAGGTGAGAAGTAGGGGAATCTTGCTCTTGGTAGCCCTGTAGGCGAGTAGGTCTCGGGCATTGAAGCGAGGTGCCGGCTCCTGTTGCTTGTAGAGAGGATCCTGCTCCTCGGCTACGATGATGAGTTTGACCCCCTCCAGTGGAAGCAGTGCCGCCATGCGACTTCCTACGACGATAAGAGGGGCGTCGCTCTCTGTCAGGCGGTAGCGTAGGGAGGCTCGTTCGCGGTCGGATAGACTGCTGGTGTAGAGATAGATCGGGGTCTCTTCGGGGAGCTTTAGTTGGGAGCAAAGCGAGGGGAGGTCGCCCTCTAATCCGCTACTCTGAGGGAGTAAAAGGAGCACGCGTCCCCCTCGGGCTAGCACGGCGGCCGAGTAGGCTCCGATTCGCTCCAGTTCGTCGCTGTACGTTGCGGCGGTGTAGTAGTTGGGGCGATCGCTCTCCAAAGGTGGAAGATTCGGGTCTATTTGATACTCGGGAGGGCGGTCGGTAGAGGCATATTGCCGAAAGGAGCGTTCCAGCACCCCTTCGGAGAGGAGGTAACGCAAGGCGTTTTGTCGGTTGGTATCCCCTGCGATCAGTTCTTTTTCGCGGACGGAGCCGGAGAGTGTGTGCTCCTGGTCGGGAAGAAGCTCCACAAAGCGGTAGAGCAACCGCATCCGGGCAGGTCTTCTTTTGTAGGAATCCAAAAGTAGATTCAGAGCGTCGTCCGATTGGTACTTGGGGTTTAGATAGAGCCATCGCTCCCCGATTCTTTTTTCTACTCCCCGTACTCGCTCCTTTAGGGAGAGGACGCCGTGGGCTACGAGCTGGTCGAAAATGGAGAGTTTATTGCGCCCCGGGATGTATTGCAAGAGGGTTTCGAAGTGGATCCCTTTGCCTGTGATTGAGCGGAGATTCTCAATTACTTCGCTCTCGGTGCGCCCGAGGGAGGCGTCGGAGTCGGCTTGCTCGAAATCAATAAGTACCTCCGTTCGGCTCTCGGGTAGGAGTGTGGCAGGCAGAGCCGCGTGCAGCAGATCTCCCGGCGTTGCCATGTAGTAATGGGCAGCCCAGAGCCACGAGTCGATCTCTTCTTGGGAAATAATGGGAGCGTCGTCCGGTAGGTATCCTAAGGACTTTACCTTGTGCGTCTCCACTCCCAACGGAAGCGTAGGAGAGAGGCTCGCTATGATACCTACGTAGATGCGCTTCGCTCCGAATTGTACGACGCAGCGCATACCTACTCGCACTTTCGCCTCAAGCTCTTGGGGCACTCGGTAGTGGTAAAAGTCGCTTAGGCTTAGTGGGAGTAGTACGCCGGCGTACAACATAGTGGTTTAGTTGCCGGAGAGGTAGCGGTGCATATTGGCTGCAGCTCGCCGACCGTCGCCCATGGCTAGAATGACCGTTGCGCCCCCTCGTACGATGTCGCCCCCGGCGTAGACATCCGGCAAGTCGGTCGCTCCGAGTTCGTTCACAACGATGGTACCCTTGGGAGTTACATTGAGTCCCGAGAAGGTATTAGGGATAAGAGGATTGGGCGATACCCCGATGCTGACGACAACTACCTCTACAGGGATCTCCTCAATGGCTCCCTCTATGGGGATTGGCTTGCGGCGCCCTGATGGGTCGGGTTCTCCTAGCTCCATCTTCTGTAAGCGCATCTTGGCAACGTGCCCCCTCTCATCGGCAAGATATTCGATAGGGTTGTGCAGCGTTAGGAACTCTACCCCTTCTTCCTTGGCGTGGGCTATCTCCTCTAGGCGCGCCGGCATCTCCTCTTCGCTACGGCGGTACACAATCATGGCGCGTTCAGCCCCTAGTCGCTTAGCTGTACGTACACTATCCATAGCGGTATTTCCGCCTCCTATCACGGCTACGTGCTGTCCGCGGAAAACAGGAGTCTCGCTATCAGGATCTCCTGCGTTCATCAGGTTTACACGCGTTAGGTATTCGTTAGAAGACATTACGCCGATGAGATTTTCCCCGGGGATGTTCATGAAGTTGGGCAACCCGGCTCCTGAGCCGACGAATAGCCCCGAGAATCCCATCTCGTGCAAGTCGTCGTACGAGAGGGTAGCCCCTATTATGGTATTGGTCTCAAAGGAGACACCCATTTGTTTGAGCAGCTCTATCTCCGCGTCTACCACCTTATTGGGCAGACGGTACTCGGGGATACCATACTTCAGTACGCCCCCAATTTCGTGCAGAGCTTCGAATACTACCACTTCGTACCCTAGCTTTGCCATATCTCCGGCAAAGGACAATCCGGCAGGGCCACTCCCCACAACAGCAATCTTTTTGCCCGTGGGAGGGGCTAGGGTTGGCATCTCAACGGCATTGTGCTCTCGAGCCCAATCTGCGGCGAATCGCTCTAGGTAACCGATGGCAACAGCCGGTTTCTTCATCGTTTGGTATACGCACCGACTTTCGCATTGGCGCTCTTGAGGGCAGACACGACCACAAACGGCAGGCAAACTGGTTGTCTCTCGTAGCGTGGAAGCTGCGGCAGCAAAATTCCCTCGCTCTATTTCCTTTATAAAAGAGGGGATATGAATGCCGACGGGGCACCCCTCCATGCAAGTTGGTTTGGCACAGTCTAGACAGCGACGAGCCTCCACAAGGGCTTGCTCCTCGGTTAACCCTTGATTTACCTCTTCTGTAAGTGTAGTGATGCGGTACTTGGGGTCTAGTTCGGGCATTTGGGCACGAGCTATGGCAGTACGCTCTTTGGGGGAGTGGCTCTTGCGTAGCTCTTCTCGCCAAGCTTGCTTTCGGCGTTCGGCAATTAGTTCATTCATTTCCATTGTAGTAGATATTAGAGGATTATTTACCTACGTCTTTATAGGAATTAAGACGCATCAATAGCTCATCAAAATCTACTTGATGGGCATCAAACTCCGGTCCATCAACGCAAACGAATTTGCGCTTCCCTCCCACAGTTACACGGCAGGCTCCACACATCCCGGTGCCATCTACCATAATGGTATTGAGTGAAGCTATTGTGGGGATTTGGTATTTTGCCGTGAGAGCGGAGACAAATTTCATCATAATGGCAGGGCCGATGGTTACGCACTTATCTACCTTTTCTCTTTGGATTATTTCCTCTACGCCCTCAGTTACGAGTCCCTTTTTCCCAAGTGAACCATCATCGGTCATAATGAGGACTTCGTCGCTAGCCTGGCGCATCTCCTTCTCTAGGATAATGAGATCTTTAGTGCGGGCTGCGAGTACTACAATTACTCTGTTGCCGGCTGCATGGAAGGCCTCTACGATGGGGAGCAATGGGGCAACGCCAACGCCACCTCCGGCACACACAACTGTGCCCACCTTCTCTATCTCGGTAGCCTGCCCAAGGGGACCTACCACATCGTGTACGTAGTCTCCTTCGTTGAGGGCAATAAGTTTCTTGGACGATTGTCCCACACCTTGTACTACCAAAGTAATGGTTCCTTGGTTGAGGTCTGCACTTGCAATGGTTAGAGGAATGCGCTCGCTATGAGCATCGGCACGCACTATTACAAAGTTACCTGCACGCCTAGCTTTGGCAATACGCGGAGCCTCAATACGCAGCATAGCTACGTTTTGGGAGAAGTATTTCTTCTCTACAATTAAATTCATTTCTCTCTTTCTTTCGGAAAATGTATAGTGGGGAATAGGTTATAGACCGGGCCAGAGATTTGAGTAATCTTTGGGGTCTATAGCCTCTACCTTTTGTTCAATATTGTCTTCGAGGTTGGGGAAAAAGTCGAAGTTCGTCTTATCCTCAAGCTCGTCTATGGAGCAGGCCAAAGGAGCTAATCCTCCCTTTAGTTTTTGACTATTTTCATGGCTAATCCAGAAGCCAAGAGACCTCCACTCTCCGTCTTTTTCTACGAGAATGGCCATCCAATAGTTGCGGGGAACGGCAATCTTACCGCCCGAGAGGGTAGGATAGATACCTTCGGGAGTGAGAGTCCCCCCCTTGGCAATATACATCTTATCGGTTACAGCTTCGTTGCGAGCCCACTTCTGCACCACCTCCTCAAGTTGTCGCCAAGCGACCTGGTTAAAGGCGGCTTTCTGGGGGCTCATATTGGAGTAGTAGAACGTTTGTCGGTTGGCCTCGTCTGAGAATATTCGGTCGTGGGATGCTACCAGGTGCCCTCGGTCGTATCCTTTGAATGAGCTGCCATTTACTTCGTATTGGGCCGGAATAAAAGGATCCCATGCCCAAGCATTGCTGCGCTTACCGTTGATTTGTTTGGTGTAGTTGTCGAAGCTAAAGCAGACCCAAAGGGCATGATGCAACTTGATATCGTACTCAAGCGAATAGTTTACTCGTGTACCATTGTTTACCCGATGCGTAATGAAAAAATCCCCTTGACGCCCACGCACTTTGGGGCATTCTAGTAGAGAGGCATCTCCCGCTCCATTGGGTACATAGGGCGGTTGTGGCTTTTGCCGTGATTGACAGCCCCAGAGACCACTTCCTAGTAGCAGGGCTGAGATGCATGCTAAGATGAGTTGACTGGATTGTTTCATACTACTTTGTTCGTTTTTGAGGCAGAGATACTTCTATGAGATTCTTCCGTTGTACTAGTCTCTCTTTTGCAAAGGTACCAATTAACGCTAAAACCTTATAGCGGACTCCTCTCAAAGCCTCTATTTATATAAAATAGAGCCCTCCTTCTGGAGAGAAGGAAGGGCATTGGACTGATTACTTTATAGCTAGCATCCGCTGGATGGGTAGCAAGGCTCGCTCTCGCACTTTAGGGTCGATTGTCACTACATGCTTCTCGTCACGGAGGGCATCGCGTAGGTCGGTAAGTGTGGTGAGTTTCATATACTCGCAGTAGTGCTCTCGGGTGATAGGGATGAACTCAAGATGGGGATATTGGTGTACGAGTTCCGTAATAGCCTCCTTTTCCGTGGCTACTACAAATTGCTTTTTATCGCTTTGTGCCGGATGCTTTAGGATGCCAGAGGTAGAGCCAACAAAGCAGCGAGGGTGCTCTAGAATACTCTTGTCTCCACAAGCAACCGACTCCGGATGGATGAGAATATCAGCATTGGGATAACGCTCAAGATACTCGCGGATGAGCTCGCTTGTTATGTGTCTGTGTACATAGCAATCGCCTTGCCAAATATCCATATTACGCCCTGTTTTTAGGTTGATGTACTCCCCTAGGTTCTTGTCCGGACCAAAGAGGATGGGTACATCGAGGGGCAACGTCTCTATCACCTTGAGGGCATTGGCACTCGTTACACAGTAGTCCGTTTCTGCTTTTACGGCAGCCGATGTATTTACGTAGCTTACAATAAGACCATTGGGGTGGTATTTGCGCCAGGTTGCCAGCCCTGCGGCTGTAACACTCTCGGCTAGGGAGCATCCGGCATTCTCTACGGGGATGAGCACTTTCTTCTCAGGAGAGATAATTGCTGCCGTCTCTGCCATAAAATGGACTCCGCAGAATACAATCACCTTTGCCTTTGTGGTGGCTGCGAGTTGGGATAAAGCCAAGGAGTCGCCCAGTATATCGGCAATAGCCTGCACTTCCGGACGAGCGTAATAATGCGCAAGTATAACAGCATCACGCTCTTTCTTCAGTTGTGCAATCTCTTCTGCAAGAGCCTTAACGTCTTCGTTGTTATTCATTTTCTATCCCTTTTGGTTGAGGTAAAAATCTTATTGTATAAAGTTCATGCTAATGTCGAGAGCCTTTACGGAGTGAGTCAGAGCCCCCACACTGATGTAGTCTACCCCCAATGCTGCTACCTCACGGATGCGCTCGAGAGTCATGTTGCCTGAGGCCTCCACTGTGCAGCGATGATTGATCAAACGCACGGCCTCCAGCATGGCTTCGTTGCTCATATTGTCTAGCATAATAATGTCTGCACCGGCAGAGAGAGCCTCTTCTACCTCTTGGAGGCAGGTGGTCTCTACCTCTACCTTAACGGAGAGGGGAAGTTGAGAGTGTACCATCTCTACCGCCTTTGTGATGCCCCCCACAGCCTTGATGTGGTTGTCTTTGAGCATAATCATATCGTACAAACCCATACGATGATTGCGCCCACCTCCGTGTCTCACCGCCATTTTATCGAGAAGTCGTAGCCCTGGAGCTGTTTTGCGCGTATCTAGAATATGCGTATTGGTGCCTTTGCAAGCGGCCACATAGCGGTGCGTTTCGGTAGCGATACCGGACATCCGTTGCATAAAGTTTAGGAGGAGCCGCTCGGCGGTAAGGAGGGTAGCATAGGAGGCGGTGATGGCCATAATTTTATCTCCCTTCTGTACGGAGTCTCCGTCATTTACGAAGAGTTCTACCTTGTTGCTCCCACGCTTGTCGAGTACTCGTTGGGCTATCTCAATACCCGAGATAATGCCGGGGGCTTTGGCAGTGAGGAGTGCTGTTGCCTCAGTTACGTCGGGGAAGATCGATTCTGTGGTAAGGTCGCCTTGAGCAATATCTTCGTCAAAGGCAAGATCGATGAGACGATCTATTTTTTCTAATTCGTCGTGAGTTGCTTTCATAGAGAAACCAGACTGGAAGTCGTAAATGCTTGTTTTATACTCTCTTGAGTAATGAGGGAATGATATGCTTTGTCGTTGGGGAGTGTCTCGGGGTAGTCACTGCGGAAGTGCCCACCTCGGCTCTCTTTTCGCTCGAGAGCCGCCCTTACCAAACAACGAGCTAGGCGTAGTCTTTGGGAAATAACGAGGGCGGATAAGAGTTGTTGTGCTGGGGATGAGATCTCAGAGATAAGCCTATTGAGCTCTTCTAAAGCGGTAGAGAGAGAGGTTTCTGTGCGTACAATCCCCACGTTCTTCATGAGCAACTTCCCTAGTTGCAGCATGTATTTCTTCCCTTCTTGTTCTCTCCACTCTTGCTCTTTGGCGTACGAAGAGAGGGGGAATTCTCGGTAGAGTAATGGAGACTCTAGAGGAAGAGTTTGAGGATAGGGGTGCTGATGGATGTGGTCTGCGATGCGTTTGCCAAAAACAAGACACTCAACAAGGGAATTAGAAGCTAGGCGATTGGCACCCATCACTCCCGTAGAGGCAACCTCTCCCACGGCGTAGAGTTGTCGTACAGACGTAGCTCCATTAAGGTCCGTTACCACGCCTCCCACGGTATAGTGAGCTGCCGGAGCTACGGGTATCTCTTGTGTGAGATCCAATCCTATCTCGGCACAATGTTGGGCGATGGTGGGGAAGCGATGGCGTATGTGCTCGGCATCAAGGTGACGCAAGGAGAGGGTAACACTATCCCCTCCCTCAGCTTCTATCTGGTGGAAGATTTCGCGTGCCACTACATCTCGGGGGGCAAGCTCTGCCAGCGGATGCTTTGCCAGCATAAAGCGTTCCCCCGATTGATTGTAGAGGTGCGCTCCTTCCCCTCGTACTGCCTCGCTGATAAGAAAAGAAGCCTGCCCCGGTACGTATAGAGCCGTTGGGTGGAATTGTACAAACTCGAGATCTCGCAGCGTGGCTCCTGCCGCTAGTGCCATCCCCAATCCGTCGCCTAGAGCGGTAGGCGGGTTGGTTGTGGGGTGGTAGAGCGCTCCGGCACCACCGGTAGCTAGAATGGTTGCATGTGCGGTTATTGTTTCCGTCTGGTGCGACTTTTGATCGTAGGTGTAAAGTCCGAAGCATTGCTCTTGTGTTACAACTAACCCTAGTGCAAAGTAGTGATCTAGGATCTTGATATTAGGCGTTTTGCGTACCTGCTCCGTCATGAAAGAGGTAACCATTCGGCCCGTAGCATCACCCCCGGCATGTAGGATTCGTCTGTGGTGATGCCCCCCTTCTAAACCTAGTGCCAGGTGACCATCTTCGGTATCGAAGTGCATCCCTAAGTCGATTAACTCTTCGATACGTAGCGGCGCCTCCTCTGTAAGGATGCGTACAGCGGCTTCGGAGCATAGTCCACGCCCTGCTTCAATCGTATCTTCGAAATGATCTTTAGGGGTGTCGCTTGCCTCTGTTACGGCAGCCATTCCCCCTTGAGCGAAATAGGAATTACTCTCCTCTAGGGTAGTGCAGGTAACAAGAGCTACAGAGCCTTTGGAAGACAATAAGTATGCGGTATATAGGCCCGCAAGCCCCCCTCCTACTACTACATAGTCGAACTGCATCATATAGCGTCTCTTCTCTCTTCCAATTGAACGTTGGGGCAAAGGTACTCTTTTATTTATGATAAAATCAGGGAAAGAGGGCAGAGTAGGCGAGTATAAATGCTGCGTACCATATTCCCTGAGAAATGGTTACTTTTGCGCTTGTAAGTGGTTACACAGAGGGGGAAA
>ERZ772932.1726-NODE-1726-length-10077-cov-15.246458_pt1 | contig 10077 bp, 4 predicted proteins | sample MGYA00511684_ERZ772932 | MGnify/ENA primary metagenome ERZ772932 (study PRJEB29015, sample SAMEA2738078) | human oral metagenome | biome: human oral; feature: human-associated habitat; material: saliva | place: China | collected 2210 ...
TTGAACTAATCTCCACAACTGATGAGTATGGCTGCTGAGACTTTGAAGTACTCAGCTCACCGGCTTGATAGAGTGGCAAAACAATTGTAAACCTACTACCCTCTCCCTCTTTACTCTCAACCGTTGCTTCTCCATGATGTAGGTCTGTAAAAATCTTGACAAGTGCCAAACCGATGCCAGTTCCTTGACCTGCATTCTTTGCTTGATAGAACCGATTGAAGATATAAGCTTGTTCTTCGGCAGCGATACCAATACCATTGTCACTTACCTCTATCTTTACCTTATCGCCTTCCACTGTGGCTGAAAAGGTAATCTTACCCCCATTAGGAGTGTATTTCATCGCATTGCTTAAGAGATTATAGCAGATACGCTCTAACTTGTCATGGTCAGCACGCATCGGTATAGTCTTTGGTGCTTCAAGCTGTAGATTGATATTCTTCTTCTGTGCAGAGACAGTAAAAAGTCCTATCCACTGCTGCATACACTCTATCAAGTCGAAGTCGGACAAATGAAGTTTCATCTTTCCATTCTGTACCTTACGGAAGTCAAGTATCTCACTAACCAAACGCATCAGCACAGCCACATTACGTTGAACAATCTGAAGCATATCTCGCTGTTGTGCATTCAGATTGCTGTCACGGATGATATAGTCAACAGGATCAGCAATCAATGTCAATGGTGTGCGTAGTTCATGGCTAATATTGGTAAAGAACTGTAGTTTGGCTGTAACCGTCTCCTCCTCAATTCGATGCCGTGTTACTATCGAACGATAGGCATAGACAAGAATGCCTATAATCAGAATAACGATGATACTGAAAAGGAGGAAGTAAACTTTCTGATGATTGTATTGTGCCAAATAGTTATCCACCTTACCATGAAGCGACTGAAGACGAGCAGTCTGCTTCATTATCTCTTCATTCTGGAGGAGTAAGGCATTGGCATTTTCGCTTGTCACGAGTGCTCCTTTCAAGTAGTTATCACGATGAAATGGCTTCTTTTCTAAGATATTCAATGCTAACTGCATAACAAGATCGCCACGCGTTGGATAAATATAAGAGGCCACCAAACGGCCGTCACGCACATCTTCCATACCCCCACCAGCAACGGGAAGAGCATCAATACCAACAAACCTTATAGCCTTTTCTCCACGTTTCATCGCCAGTTTTCGTGCACCAGCAGCTATACGGTCGTTCTGTCCAAAGACATAATCAACCTTCTGTCCTTGTGCAAGGATGCTGTCCATGACTGCAGCCCCACGTTCTTCCTGCCAATCAGTATAATAACGTTCTACGATTTTTATATCAGGATAAGCCTTCAAAGCCTCCGTAAAACCACGGTCACGCTCAATAGCAGGTGAAGAACCTTTCAATCCACCTATCTCTATAACGTTTCCTTTACCACCGAGTTGTTGCGCAATAAACAATCCCATCTCATGCCCAGCCTCGTAGTTATCGGCTCCGATAAAGGCTGTGTATTTCTCAGAATCTGTCTTACGATCAAATAAGATAACAGGAATACCAGCATCGTATGCCTTGTCAATAACCGATGAAATGGTATGAATTTGATTAGGAGAAACTATGAGAAGGTTGACACCTTCTTTTATAAATTGGTCAATTTGCTGCTTCTGTAATCTGTCATTATCATTAGCTGAAGCAAATTTCAACGATACATTATCATGCTGATAAGTACTCATTACCAGCTCGTCGTTGAGTTTATCACGCCAGATATCTTCTGAACACTGTGACACTCCGATGACATATTTCTTTGTATTATTATCTGAACAAGCCGAAAACAACAAAGTAAAAAATAGAATGTATAACCATTGTTTCATCTGCATAAATATCAAAAATTATATACAATACAGGTTTATTGCAACAAAGTTACATTCTTTCTTCTGCATTTGCAAGTATCGGAGCAAGTAATTCTATCTATAAAAAGCGACCAGACACAGCCTCAAAAACTATTTCTGTGGGCTTAACACACCTTACAAGTAAAGACTGTCACAATCTCTACTCAAGCACGGATAAGCAACAATTAACGAATGTCTAAGGTTTTATCAAGCCTAATTCATTCACCTTTATGTTTCTGAAAGCAGCTCTATTGCCATCTGAATAGAACTTAACAGAAGTGTAAGGCTGTGTCGGGAAAACAAGATTGGTCATAGAGATACGCCCACCATCGACAAAGATTTCAATCGAACACTTGTCAACAAAGATGTTCAAGTGATAGGTGTCGGAGTCGCAGAGGCTTAATGGTGCCCATGTTCCGAGTGCAAAGTCGTTCTTATAATTAATAGAGTTCAGCTTACGCATCGGACCTAAAGCCTTCTGTTCCTCACGCTCATCATAGTCAGTTTCAATCTTATGTGGCTCTGACTTCTCACCAAACTGAACCTTTCCACTCTCTGTACGGTCCATAACCAATCGCCCCACCTTCATATCAAAGTAGACATCTACCTTCTCACCCTTATCATTATAAAGTACAATTCCGGTCTTAGCTGCCTTGTTCGGTGTTACATCCATCTCTAATTCAAAAGCATTCTCTTTGCTAACTGATACATTCTTTGCGTCCCGTTCGTGAGCGATAAGCAGGTCAGGTAAGCGCTTATACTTCCTTCTTAACAAGCCAACCTCTGACACAACATTAGACGACATATAGATTTCTCCGTCCTTTCCGGTAAAGAGTTTGAACTCACGTGGAAGTGTGTTGGCACCACGATATTGGCGAATAGGAGTAACGTTAGCATACTGCCAGTTGCTCATCCAGGCAATACCCAACACACGATCTTTGACACCCGAGAAGGTAACCGTAGCATAATGATCCTTACCATAATCGAGGAACTTAGCAACAGAAGGCTTGCTATCACAAGTAAATTTCTTCCCATCAAAGTCGCCAACAAAGTACTCTGTAGCACTACCACCAAAGAGACAGCCGGGATTGATGTTCACAATCATCACCCATTTCTTATTCTTTGGGTTACCATCAACGGGAAGTTGGAAGAAGTCTGGGCATTCAAACTGGTTAGGTTGCGCACCATAGCCTGCTCCAAAAGCACTCTCATAGGTCCAATCCTTCAAATTAGGTGAAGAATAAAAACGCATTTCTTTGTCGGCAGAAACAATCATATACCACTTCTTCAGTGGCTCATACCAAAAGACTTTTGGGTCACGGAAGTCCTTCACACCATCAAATGGCTTCAAAACCGGATTCTTCTCATACTTATGGAACGTATAACCGCCATCGGTGCTATAAGCCATACATTGCGTTTGGGCATTCTCCTTGCTATCGGATGTATAAAGGGAGATAATCGCATTCTTGCCATATCCTGCCGTACCCTCCTTATCTATTACCGTACTTCCAGAGAAAATATGCCCCATAGGGTCGCGGTAAATCGTCGGTTCTACCTCTTTCCAATAGATAAGATTATGACTCACAGCATGTCCCCAATGCATATTTCCCCACATTGAGCCGTAGGGGTTGTACTGATAACAGAGGTGGTAGACCCCATCTTTATAAAACATACCAACAGGGTCGTTCATCCATCCATAAGAAGGAGTATGATGATAAGAAGGGCGATAGAAATCGGTATTGGTCACATCCCAAACATCAGAGAGTTTCATCTGTCCTTTCTTCAAGGTCAAAGCATCCTCCTTTAAGTTGAGAATCTTAACAACAGAAGTCTTACCCTTATTGAGTTTGAAAGGCACATAATAGTCCGTCTTCCCTTGTGCTAATCTTACATCCATCCACGTGTCCGTCTTCTTGCCATTATCAAGCATCACCTGCGCCTCGTCTTTCCCCTCTTCAATCGGAAGGAGAAGATACTTTGGCGACTTTGCTATCTTCACAATCGTCGTGTCGCCTGCACGTGTGATGTTCATTGTCTGTGCCGTAGCCGATACGGAAAGAGCTGTCAAGGCTGCATAAAGGAAAAGATTTCTTTTGTTCATTGCTATTTTTAGTTATGGCGTTCTCATTAAACCCCAATCGTTCATTAGACCACAATATATATCGTTCTTATTACTATGGTATTGCTTCCTAACATCTTTTATGTTCTTTTCGGCATCTTGTCTGTCTTCATAACTTGACGTAGCCCGCTACGCCTGCGCCCTAAAGACAACCCATCTGCTCGATAATAAAACAAAATATGTTTAGACTCTAATGCCCGATTTGGATTAAATGCCGCACAATGGTTGCACCCGAGTTACTGCAACAAAGATACATCCTTTCTTTTGTATTTGCAAATAATAAAGGCGTTATTATGCGTGTAAAGAATTAACGATAGATAGTCTTAAAACATCTTTATCCCTCTCCATTCCTTAGACTAACGATTTCCCTGCCTCCTAATAAAACAGACTGTCGGTAGTTGTGGCTGTATAACTCGCTTCTAACAACTGATTGAATCTTTTTCGCCTACAAATTACAAGGTCTTTAACCCTCCGCACCACTCGTGCTAAGCCTCCGCACCACTCGTGCTAACCAACAACACGATATGTGCGGAGCATCAACACGTCAACTAAAAGCCCACATAAAAAAATATCTGTGATACCCTTTCGGATACCACAGATACTTAATATTATAGATAATTCTAATGTTAGCGAATTAGTCTGCGTATGGAGTTGTCTTCCACAAACGTACAGGAGCCTTCATAATGAGATTTTCAACAAATCGTGAGTCGTTTACATAAGACTTCTTTTCATTCTGATTTAATGGCGTACGTGTGTAAAGATAACAGTTGAAGAATCCACTTATATCGTCGGCAACAACTGAATATCTAAATGTTGCAGACAACTTTGGTGCTTGGTGGGCATTATCTTGCATTGCACCACCACTAGGAGATTGAGTTGCATAACGTCCACCAACAGGTGCATCATCTGGTGTCCAATATTGTGCACACTTACCAACAGTGTTAGTATTAAAGTACCACCATGTTTGTCCTTCATTTGAACCGGCAGGTTTTGAAGGGTCTTTAGTTGTTGCAACATCATATATACCTGTATAAGGAACGATACGTTCTACATCGGCAGGATAAGTTACATCATAATTATTTGGTGCTGCCCAGAAGTCTTCATTAGCAATATCATCCATATCAAGAACAAAGCGTGGACCAAGGTAACGTTGTTTAAGGATTGCATTACCATTCTTGTCTTCCCAGCGCATAACATAACGATAGTCATTATTTTGAATCCATGGTGCTGATTCGAAAGCACCAGAACTTGCTCTTGTTAGAGGGTTCTTGGCATAACCTTGGTAAGCTTGTCCTTCACCTGCATTGGTTATATAGCTTGGTTGCTTTGACAAACCAATCATATAAGCTATTAGGTTTCCTTGATCATCTCTTACACCCTTAGAGTAAGATTGGTATACAAGCTTCGTTTCATTCCAACCTGGTAATCTTGCTGGTGATACTATGCCCATAGAACAGTTATATGTAGTTCCGTTATTACGGAAACCAGAGAATCCATAGAATTGTGGAAGAATACTACGCCAATATTCATGATGCGCAAACATGAAGCCTGAAGGAACCTTTGCAGAATTATTAACGTTACTCTCTATCTCACTATATGAGTATGTCTCTGTATGTGCAGCATCTTGAGTAGCGACATTTGATAACTCAGCCTCTGTACCAAAGTTGTTATGCTTAGCAATATAGCTCAATGGAGAGAAGTTGTATACTACATTACCTTTAGCAGGATAGTTTGCACCTGAAACATAGTCTGCAAGTGTACCATACGCAGGAAGCATATTGATAGAAGTTGGAACAATCTTATTGCCAGCACTTGTCTCAGTTGGCACTGCCATCAACAAGAACTGTGTTTTAGAGATATTTTTTGTCTCTACAGGGTTTCCAACTCCTTCTTGCTTATTATATATCCTCACAGTCTGCTGCTGTGGTGCCATCCAAACATAAATATAGCTTGGAGCCTCCTGACCATTTGGAACATTATCAAAGTTATTACCAGATTGCTTCTTCAAGAAGATATGATCGTAATAAGTAAGGGCAGTATTAAGAGCTCCAGCCTTTTCATCTGCGTAATCCTTAACATATGTACCATGAAGACGGAAACGATTGGTGTTTTTAAGACCATTCTCAATAGCAGCATCATCCAATGGACGCTGATAGAACTTAAACGCCTTAAAAGCATTCTTGTAAGAAGGAGACTTAGCAGAAGCAATGGCAGCATCCTGTGTATCAACAAGGTCTGAAACCGCAACATCATCAAAGCTCTTCAGGTCGAACTGACCGCAAAGAATATTACTTGTGATGATACGAACACCATTATACATGAAATTGAAACCAGTCTTATTGGTAACTTTCAAACGTACGATAGAACCAAACTGCTTGAACTTAACCGCCTTTTCAGCCTTAATAGTCTTGTTTGCAGCATTGGTTTCCAACTTACGCCAACTGAAGATATAAGGAATGTTTGCACCCCACTGCAATTTCTCACCTGCACTGTTACGAGCTGTATGTCCTTCAGAGAAGCCATTGAACTTCACCTGATTATTACCAGGAAGCATCTCACCTCCTAAGATACCACATACATACCAATCACCCTTGCTAAGGTCAGTACCCGTTTTCATCTCAAATTTTTCACTTGGCAACAAAGTCAAGTTACCACCCTTCTTATAGGTCCACTTAGTAACAACCTTTGTTACAGGCTGTGTGTCATCTGAACTTTTAAAGATAAGAAGCACATCTACCTTACTACCATCAGCAATTTCTTTGCCTTCAGACGTACCTTTGTCGAAAATACCAACAGGGGTTGGGAAACCAGTATTATCATCAGTTTCGTAACCAATAGCACGAGTAGCAGCAGTCTGCCCCATATCACCCTCCATTGACATAGACACAGTGACACCCAGCTGATTATCACCATTTGAGATAGCCTCAACAACATCCTTGTCTGCACAGCCAGTAAAAAGCAATGCAAAAACAGCGATGAATGAATAAAATAGTTGTTTCATTTATTTTTGTTTTCGTTATGTAGGTAATTATTCCCTACAGGTTTGTTTTCTAATTTCCTTAAATAACTTACTTAATCTTAAAATGCAGTTGGAGAACTTGCTTCTGGATCGTCCTCATCATCACCTGGAGTAAGGCTACCCTTTATACCACTGTGTGTATGGAAGCCACCCTCCATAAACTCGTCTGTGTAAAAGCTTAACACCTGTGCGTTAGGCTTTACATAATCTTTCTTTTTCATAAACCTTTATTGTAATATAGAATTTTGATAATAATCGCTGGTTAATTGTATTCCTTTTTGACACTGAATAGCCCTTAAAGATATCCTTTGAAAATCTGTTTATTTAGCAAGCTATCTCGAATACGTTTATTAAATTTTGTGCAAAAGTACATATTATTATTGATATAGCAGGTATATATAAGTGAATATTTTAAATATTTAACACTTCCCTTATATCTGAAAATTAAGGAGTTAAGGGAGGAGATAAGGGGATTTCGAGAGGAGTTAAGGAGATTTTGAGAGGAGTTAAGGAGTTAAGGAGTTAAAGGGAGTTAAGACAATAGTAATATAAAGGAGATTCTTGGAGGAGTTAAGGAGTGAAAGGGAGTTAAGGAGTTAAGACAACAGTAATATAAAAGAGATTCTTGGAGGAGTTAAGGAGTGAAAGGAGTTAAAGGGAGTTAAGACAATAGTAATATAAAGGAGATTCTTGGAGGAGTTAAGGAGTGAAAGGGAGTTAAGGAGTTAAGACAACAGTAATATAAAAGAGATTCTTGGAGGAGTTAAGGAGTGAAAGGGAGTTAAGGAGTTAAGACAACAGTAATATAAAAGAGATTCTTGGAGGAGTTAAGGAGTGAAAGGGAGTTAAGGAGTTAAGACAATAGTAATATAAAGAGTAAAGGAATGAAAGGGAAAAGACTGATGTCTTAACTCCATTTCACTCCTTAACTCCTTTAACTCCTCTTGAAATCTCCTAAACTCCTAAAAACAGCAAAGGAGCGAAAGGGAAAAGACTAATGTCTTAACTCCATTTCACTCCTTAACTCCTTAACTCCTCTTGAAATCTCCTAAACTCCTAAAAGAGCCTTATTCCGGATAGAACTTCACGCAAACAGGGTGACTAAGGACAATATCCTGATGAGTATTCTTAAGCAAGCCCGTATCCTTATCACGTGAGTAAACCTGTATAGAGTTATCATCACGACAAGCAACGAGCAGGAAGTTGCCATTTGGGGTGATAGCAAAGTTGCGTGGATGTTTACCTGTAAGTTGCGCACCCACACGAGTCAAGGTACCCTTATTGCCTACACGGAAGATAGTGATACCATCACCCTTCAGACGTGTGCTTGCATAAACAAACATACCATCAGGACTGACATGGATATCAGCACCCCCACGTGCGTTAGCGTTATCAGCAGCGATAGACTGAAGTTCCTTTAACTTACCGTCACTATAACTATAAACAATCACCTTACCAGACAACTCGTTCATAAGGTAAGCATATCTACCATTAGGAGAGAAAACAAGATGACGTGGACCAGAACCAGGTTTTACATTAGCAGCAATACCATGATCCTCTAACTTCTTATCACGCTTGTTATAAGAGAAACAAAGAATACGGTCGCCACTAAAGTCCGTTGTAAGGATATAACCATCAGGCGCAAAGATAGCACAATGTGCATGAGGTGTGTTCTGACGTGAACGGTTAGGACCGCCCTTCACACTACCCAACTGCAGCAAAGACTTATCGAGTGTTCCATTCTTAAGAATTGGGAAGACAGAGATAGTACCCCCAGAATAGTTAGCTGTAAGTGCAATCTTGCCATCTGTAGACACATAACAAGGATCGCCACCATGCGTTAGCTGTGAGTTTTTAAAAGCGAAAGTACCGTTTACAGGGTCGTAACCAATGCTATTAAGAACAGCTGTCGCATTATTCTTCTCACTAACAGCATAGATATTACGACCATCCTTGCTGAAAGTAAAATAAGAAGGATTGTCAACCTTTAACGAAGTGATACCCGATGCCTTACCAGTAGACTGGTCGAAAGAGAAAGAATATAACCCCTGACTTCCAGCATCAGTATAGGTTCCGACAACCATCTTGATATTACTGTCGGCAAAACCGAACACAGGACTAACGGCCAAAGCCGCACCTAATAAAATAGATTTAAAATTCATCTTTGTTTAATCTGTTATATTTGTTTATGTTTTATGTTTCACCTATTATAATATAATAAGCCACTCACTTATGCCCTTCTTTCAAGATATAAGAAGTAGCTTTACAGCGCTGCAAAAATAAATAAAACTATGATAAACCTCTATCTTTTTTACCATTTTTGACTTCCCCGCTTTGTTTTTAAGTTTTTAAAAACATTCGCAGAGAGATAAGACCAATATTTTGACTGTTTAGTACAGGTAGAAGTTCAAACATCAAAGACAACGAATATTATAAGGTAAAACGTAAGAATAATGAGTTGACAGTGGTTTGGAGTGACAACATTCGCCTCTTAAGTTTAGCGCTTTGTCGTAATCTCACACAGAGAAAAGGAGAATACGGAGGGTTTAGAAACAAAGTGATGCAAGGCACGGAGGCACCGTCGGTGCGTAGAGAAACGGAGGTTGTTTGCTTGCTTTATTAGAGATTCATGCACAAAGTATTTACCCAAAAATTCTCAGGATTCAGTACGCTACGCCTCCGTCGCTCTTTGTGCCATCGGCACCTCTACGTAATTCATTTAACTCCGTCTGCTCTTTTTCTCTGTGTGACTTATCATTTAAGAGCTTTAGTTTATCAATCCATACTTCAAAAGAGCCATAACAACATTAGAAAAAACCTTGGAGAAACACAATAACAGACTCAAGCGAGCGAGCGTTTTAGTTAAATAATCATAAACTACATATAATCTTACTATCCAAAACTATTATATAAGGTTGAAAATAAGTACCTTTGCAGTCCGATTATTAAAGGGGGATTTTCTTAGAACCCCATACGATACGTGTTAATAGTGTTGTCTTTGGCCGGGCAGCATGGTTAGGTCAAGCACAGTCGTAAAAATAGAAAACGTTTTTTAGTAGTAAAATTATTAATTTTTTAGAATGGACACTT
>ERZ772932.1727-NODE-1727-length-10076-cov-3.702924_pt1 | contig 10076 bp, 8 predicted proteins | sample MGYA00511684_ERZ772932 | MGnify/ENA primary metagenome ERZ772932 (study PRJEB29015, sample SAMEA2738078) | human oral metagenome | biome: human oral; feature: human-associated habitat; material: saliva | place: China | collected 2210 ...
TTCCGATCTAATGGAACAGAACAGAGCCCTCAGAAATAACGCTGCACATCTAAAACCATCTGATCTTCGACAAAGCTGACTAAAACAATAGCAACTTGCCCGATCATGATGGGGATCCCTATCGAGAGGAGAGGTTTGTAGTGCGCACGTTGGAGACGTAGCATAGTTAAGGATTGAGGAGTGTTTGGGAAGCTCAGAGGGCGTTCCCTTTACTCCTGAGCAGTGTAAGCGAGATATCCTCCGGTGAGATTATAAATGGGGCCCGAGAAGCCCGCTGCGGCAAGTTTTTCGGCAGCTATTGTGCTCCGCTTGCCCGAGCGGCAGTAGACGGCGATGGGCTTCTCCTTTTTCAGAAGTTGTGTGGCTTTGGGGATGAAATCTTCGGCCAAAACATCTATGTTAATGGCGTTCCCGATATGCCCCTCGTTGTATTCTTTTGGGGTGCGAGCATCTACCAGTTGTATGTCGGGTCGCTCTATTATTTTCTTAAAGGTAGCTACATCGGCAGCTACGATCTGAGGTCTCTTCTCTTTTTTGGTGAGAGAGCATCCCACGATAGCCCCAATCATAACTAAGGCTACAAGGCTGATGAAAATGTAATTGCTGTTCATAGGAGTAATATTTCTATACTGTTTTATTGTAGTAGGCTCTTGCGAATGCGCTCTATGAGTTGGTGGTGTCCGTCGTTGCTTGCAGACTGCTGGGAGTGCTCCGAAACGATAAGTAGAATATCTCCCACATGAAGTTTGAGCGCGCCCTTAGGCACAATAAATCTATTTTTGCGCCGGACCAATATAACAAGTTCGGTCTCTAATAGTTCGATTTGACGCAGTTCTTCCCCTTTGGCAAGCATCTCTTTGCGTACTTCTCTCTCCTGCATTTGCGTCCCCAATTCGTCGGGGATCTCTACACCTATAAAGTTCCCCTCGGGGGGAGCCGGCTTTGCCAATCCTAGTAGTCGAGCCATAGGGGTAATGGTCATCCCCTGGATGAGTAGGGAGAGAAGAGTTACGATAAAAACGATGTTGAATAGAATAGAGGATCCCTGTATGCCACTGACCACCGGATAGGTGGCAAAGATGATAGGAGCAGCCCCACGAAGCCCTACCCAAGAGAGAAATCCCTTACCCTTGAATCCTAAGCGGCGGAAGGGTAGGAGCGTAAGGTGTACAGCCAGAGGGCGACCTAGCACCATCATAAAGAGGGCAATAAGCACCCCCAATACGCCCACGGAGAGGAGTTCGCTGGGGTTGACAAGTAGCCCTAGCATGATAAAGAGGATAATCTGCACGAGCCAGGTGACGCCATCGAAGAAGTGATTGATGCTCCCTCGGTGGCACAGTTTGGCATTCCCCAATACAATTCCCGTGATATAAACGGCAAGGTATCCATTCCCTTGGATTATGTTTGTGAGAGAAAAGGAGAAGAAGAGAAGGCAGAGCAGCATAATAGGGTAGAGGGTGCGGTTGGGGATCTGTATGCGATTGACCAACCAGACCGCCAACCAACCGAAAAGGAGCCCCAAGGCTCCGCCGAGTACGAATTGCCGGACGAAGTGTAGTAGTAAAGCCCCTATCGCAAGCTCCGATTGCTGCAAAAATCCGATGAGCGCAATGGTGAGCATATACGCCATAGGGTCGTTACTCCCGCTCTCTAGCTCTAGGATGGGTTTGAGATTGTGCTTGAGGTGTACACGTTGGGAGCGCAGTAGAGCAAAGACAGAGGCACTGTCGGTACTCGACATGGTGGCTGCCAAAAGGAGCGAGAGCGGAAGACTCAGCGTTACCCCAAGAGCAAAGTTCTTAGTGAGTAGGTAGATAAAAAGTCCGGTAAAGAGGGTCGTAAGCAGTACCCCGAGGGTAGAGAGCAATAGCCCCGGTAGCATAATGGGGCGGATCTCGCGCAGCTTTGTGTCCATCCCTCCCGTAAAGAGGATAATGGCCAAGGCCACCATGCCAATGTGTTGTGCTATCTGTGCATCCTCAAATTGGAACCCGAATCCATCACTCCCGAAGAGCATTCCCGTAAAGAGAAAGAGCAAAAGGGCCGGAATGCCATACCGAGAACCCACTTTCCCGATGATGATACCCGCAAATACGATAACCGATGCGAGTAGGATGAGGTATTCTATCATGCACCGCAAAGATAGCAAAAAAAATTACCCTGTGGAGGGGTAACCTGCTAGAGGAGAGAGGAAAGAGGGGAGAGGTCTGGGGTAGAATAGGATGTGAGAGGGGTGGTTTTGAGAATCTCGGTGAGACGAGGAGAAAAGATAGGTAAAGGGAGAGTTCGTTTTCTTTTTAGATCTATCCTCCTGGGACTGTCGGGCAAAAACGGATCCGGGAACTGCCTGATTTTCCAAACTTTTTAGGCTGGTTTTGAGGTGCAAAATTAGCTGTGGAACGAAATTTTCTTGCCCTATTCCGCTCGAAATTTAGGGCAGCGTTTTTAGCGCGTTTCACACGGCGGTTTCCTCTCCCTTCCTCCATACCCATTTTGGAAGAAGACTTTAGGGTACGGCTATGTGTATGGAAATAATTTGTAATCTAAGAGGTTTTTGGTGAGTGTGAGGTAGACAAAGTGACTGATTTTCCCCTCCTTGGATATTGTAGATATATAATAAATGTATACATTTGCGCCATATTAGTGACATGCAGGAGGCGATTTGTTCCCTGATGGGCTTAATGTAAAAGATGATTTCCAATAGGAAACGGTAGGTATGGAGCGGAGGATGCAAAGGTCTCTACCAGTCGGAGCGATATTTACTACATGGGCACATTGTCTTCTTTCGGCAATGCGTTCCTTCTCTTTTTTTGATTTTCCCATCGTCTTTGGGGGATTTAATTCCAAGTTTAATTTTTAAATTACAAGCTATGAAACGTGGATTTACACTTTTATGGTTGCTGGTTGCTTGCCTCTTCTCATCTTCGGCCGTGGCACAGCAACTTCGTACAGTTTCGAAGGAAGAAGCTCTATTCGTCGTAGGGCTAAGGTTTTATGATCAAGATGTGGACTACTATCTCTGTGAGGATGCCGTCCTCAAGGTCAAAAGTGGGGAGAATAATCTTACCATCTCTCAAAAAGAAACCTGGACGTTCTTTGTAGATGCAGACCCTATGAAAGGGTGGGAGCACGATTGTTATTTGGTTTGCGTTCCCAGAAAAGCAGAGACCTCTCTTCCTCCCAGTTCTAAACTATTCAAGTTCCGACTCCCGCCCAGGGGTAATTTTTCTCCGTTGCTAGTCAAGAATCGTTATGGTGCGTGGGCGAATCTAAAACCTCGTGTCAAGCGGGCTGCCCTTACCAATGATGACAAAAGAGCAGCGGAGCATACCTATGCTGTAATCCTTAGTGGAGGGATCTCTAAAGTCTCTAATAAAGAGCGTTACTGGAATGACTGCTCCTTTGTCTATCAAACGCTGGTCAATAAATATGGAGTGCCCAAAGACAATATCTCGGTTGTAATGTCCGATGGTACAGATCCGGCTGACGATATCCAGGTAGAAGAAGGGGTATTCAAATCGTCCCCATTGGATTTGGATTATGATGGAAAACCGGATATAGAGTATGCCGCTACACGTGCTAATGTAAAAAAAGTGCTCTCTGATCTTTCCCGAAAGATGCAAAAAGATGATCACCTCTTCTTCTATGTAATAGATCACGGCGGTTCAATCGACGAAAAGAACCAGTCGTATATCTGTTTGTGGGATTGGGAATCCCTGCAGGACTACGAACTTGCAGATTGGCTTCGTCCCTTTATAGAAAAATCCATTTATATCAATGCTGTTTTGGGGCAGTGCTATTCCGGAGGTTTTGTGAAAGAGCTGACCGAGATCGGCTGTGTTGTGGCAACCGCATCAGAAGGGGACAAACCCTCTTATGCTTGTGGCAGGATTCCCTTTGATGAATTTGTTTACCAATGGACCTCTGCCATTAACGAGAAGGATGCTTTCGATCATGATGTACTTTCTGATGAAGATCACAATGGTAGAGTAACGATGGATGAGGCCTTCAGATATGCCAAACAGCATGACAGAGCCTCAGAAGTCCCTCAATACAACTCCAAACCTATATCTGTTGGTGAGGATTTAGCTTTCAACAATCTACCTAAGGCGGTGGATCTTTATATCAAAGACAATGCAAAGGATACGGGAAAAGAACCCAATCTGACCACGGAAATCTTTTGGGATAGCCCCGATATTTGGGTGAGGAATAAGGCAGATGGCATAGAAAAGCATGAAAATCCCTGTTTTTCAGTAGATCATCACCCCTATGCATTTGTTTACGTGAGGGTTTATAATCGAGGGAAAGAGGATTACAACGGAGGAAAATACCTTCACATGTATTGGGCTCTTGCCTCTACTGGTTTGACCCCTAAGGCTTGGCGAGGGCAAGAGTACTATGTAAACCAAGAGGTAACAGGGGGACGTATGAATCCTGCACATATCAAGCCCATAAAGGCAGGAGAAAATGGAATCGTACGTGTTACCTGGCCCATGCCTGACGGGTTGTTTCCAAAAGATAATGGAACCGAGAGGCATCATTTCTGCCTGTTGGGACAGATTTACGATGATGGAAATCCCGAATTGAAGGGTGATTATGTTGCAGTATCGTCGGACAATGACATCGCGCAGAAAAATGTTTCTGTTATTGTCAAAGAGGATCTCTCAAAGGAGACCTCTGTCTTCTTACGGAACATATACAAGGACAATCGTAGCTACTCCCTCTCAATACAACCTCGTACTCCCGCCGATAGTGCTCTTCTATCCAAGGCAAAATTGCAGATGGAGATAGCTCAACCGATTTATGATGCTTGGAAGCGTGGTGGCCTGCACGCAAAGAGCATTACTTACCCTTCGTCTATAAATCCTCAAAAAGTGGTATTCAACTCATGGGATGCCCGCCTAGAGGACATCTGTATGTATGGAGCCAATTTTGATAAGGTGAAGATGAATATTGATTTCAAACTCCCGGCAACATACCCCGGAGAGAGTTATACGTTTGACTTGCTCCAAAAGGATGAGCATGGTAATATTGTCGGAGGAGAAACTTTTGTAGTAGAAGCTCCATTGTCTATCCGTAAGTCGCTTGGGATTACTCCTATTGATCTCGGGAATGGGAAGTATGAACTCTCGACAGAATTGGAGGATAGGGACTACTCCTTCCGATGGACGGATAGTGATGGCAACGATATAGGAGCGGAAAATAGGGTTACAGTCACCCCTTCCCTAAAAAATAATGGTTTCTCCGTTACTGCCATCTCTTCTCAGGGAGAAATGGCTCAGGGGAGCATTACGTTGGAGCCAAAGATCGGATTAAAGTCGATTGCCCCCACCTCGGTTGAGGATTTTATAGACGTTGAGTTGCATAATCCTGTAGAGTCAAGGAATGCCGTACTTCAGGTAAGTAGTTTGACGCAGATCGGGGGTGTCTTGTTGAGTGAGCCACTCTCTGTAGATACTAAGAAGATGCGACTTGATGTGACATCTCTGCCAAGCGGAATTTACGTACTAATCTATTCTGTAGATGGTCAGATAGTTGATAGTAGGAAGTTCAGTAAGAAATAGTTAATCAATTCTCGGCAACAGAGAGGAGGGTGGTCTCTCCCTCTCTTGCCGTATTTATTACATAGAGAAATTTACATAGAGAAACGATGAAAAGAATACAAGTATTTCTATTGCTCTTTTTGGGGCTGGTCTGTTCTCCTGAGGTATGGAGTCAGGAGAGTTTCTTCGATGCGAGGGTGAGCAGGTATGGTGAGTTGGAGCAGGTTTTGGGCGACAAGTGGAACACCATAGATTCGTTGGTGGTGCATGGCCCCATCAGTGCTCCCGATTTCAAAACTATAGTTCGTTGCGCAAAGGATGGAAATCTGCGAATCGTCAATTTGCAGTATGCACAGGTTGAGAACCACAAGATCCCCGACGAAGCTTTTGTTGATAGAGATTGGTATACTTCCGGACACTATCTAGACATTCGTCGCATCATTCTTCCTGATGATATTACGGAGTTTGGGGCTTATGCTTTTACGAGGATGACGTTGAGTCAGATCAATTTTCCCTCTTCGTTGCGTAAGATGGGGCACTTTTGTTTTGATGGTAATCGATGGCTTGAAGGAGACCCATTGGTAATTCCTGAGGGCGTGACAGAAATTCCCATCCGATGTTTTGCCCGGTGTAATAGTATTAAAAGGATTATTCTACCCTCCACCCTCAAAACCATTAATATATTGGCATTCTATTACGTAAGGGTAGAGGAGATGAATTTCCCCGAGGGGTTAGACAGCATCGGCTTGTCCGCTATATATGCTACACATCTTAGGGAGATAGTTCTACCCAATACCGTCAAAAGGGTAGGAGATTCGTCTTTTTCCAACAACCAGAAACTAAAGAGAATTGTCCTGCCCGAAGGGTTGACCGAGATCCCAGATAGTTTTTTGTCTTTATGCGATATGTTGGAGGAAGCGAACATCCCCACAACTGTTACAAAAATTGGTCGTAGTGCTTTCCAGTGGTGTTCCGAGTTGAAGGTCAATCAGCTTCCTCCGAAACTGAGGTGGATTGGCTACGACGCATTTAATTCCTGTCTCATTGATTCGATTGTTTTCCCCTCTACTGTGGAGTATATTGAAGGCGGGGCATTTAGAGACTTGAGTCACCTTCAGAAGATATATTCTCTCTCTCCCAATCCTCCTCATTGTACTGAACATCCTTTGGCCAATCCTGGAAAAGGTCCATTTCACGGCTTTACTCCCAATGATATTCCTGTTTACGTTCCTATCGGTTCAGGAGAGAAGTACCGGCAGGCATTCGGCTGGAACTACTTCACCAATATTATAGAAACGGATAAGTTTCCCTTAGGGGTAGAGCCTCCTTTTGTGGAGGGGCTAGGGAAGTATATGGTATATGGAAGGGATGGCAGTCTTGTTATCGAGCTTCCTGAGGAGCCTTCGTCCCCCATTCTCTACTCTATCTACACAGTGGAAGGGAAAACGATAGCTCAGGGATACCTCACGGGCTCTCACGTGCTACAGCTTCCGTCAAGGGGTGTTTATATAGTGCGGGTTGGCACTTCTATTCACAAAGTATCCCTGTAATCTCATCTCTTTTTTATGCGGCACTTGACATGGGATTCCCTGTTCAAGTGCTGTTTTGGGTATGGAATATATCTCGGTATTGTGGGGTATGTTATTCAGAGGATAGTTCTTTTTCTCTATCTTTGCGGAGCATAAAAATGACTGAGCGTAAAAAGCAAACAACTATAACTATGGCAAGAGTCTTGATAATTGGTGCCGGAGGCGTTGGCACCGTCGTAGCTAAGAAAGTGGCTATGAACCACGAGGTCTTTACCGATATAATGCTGGCGAGCCGCACCAAGAGCAAATGTGACAAGATTGCTAAGGAGATCGAAGAAACCCTTGGTGGTGTGAAGATACAAACGGCTTCGGTAGATGCCGATAAGGTGCCCGAGCTGTGTACTCTATTCCGCAGCTTTAAGCCCGACCTTGTAATAAATGTAGCTCTTCCCTACCAAGACCTTACCATTATGGATGCCTGCTTGGAGTGCGGAGTAAACTACCTTGATACCGCCAATTATGAACCTCTTGACGAGGCAAAATATCAGTATAGCTGGCAGTGGGCCTATCGCGAACGATTCGAAAAGGCCGGCCTTACCGCTATCCTCGGATGTGGTTTCGACCCCGGGGTAACGAGCGTATTTACAGCCTATGCCGCCAAGCATCACTTCGATGAGATCCACTACCTCGATATTGTAGACTGCAACGGAGGGGACCATCACAAGGCATTTGCTACGAACTTTAATCCCGAGATCAATATCCGCGAGATTACCCAAAAGGGTAAATACTACCTCAATGGTGAGTGGATAGAGACGGAGCCTCAAGAGATCCATCGTCCGCTCCATTACCCCGGTATCGGTGTGCGTGAGAGCTACCTTCTTTACCACGAAGAGCTCGAGAGTTTGGTGCTTAACTTCCCCACCATCAAGAGAGCACGCTTTTGGATGACCTTTGGTGAGGAGTATCTGACCCATTTGCGCGTAATCCAAAACATTGGTATGGGAAGCATCGAACCGATCAATTACAACGGTATGGAGATTGTGCCCATCCAATTCCTCAAAGCCGTGCTACCCAATCCTCAAGACCTCGGGAGCAACTACACGGGCGAGACCTCAATAGGTTGCCGTATCCGTGGGGTGAAGGATGGTAAGGAGCACACCTATTATATATGGAACAATTGTAGTCACCAAGCCGCTTTCCGTGAGACCGGGATGCAGGGTGTAAGCTACACAACGGGGGTACCTGCCACGGTGGGAGCCTTGATGTTCGCACGAGGGCTTTGGAATAAGCCCGGGGTGCACAACGTAGAGGAGTTCGATCCCGATCCATTCCTCGAAGAGGTGGCCAAGCAGGGCTTGCCATGGCACGAACATCTCGATGTAGATATTGAGTTTGAAGCCTAATATATAGTCAAAAAGTGGGGTGCCCGGCATGATGCTAAGAGGTGCCCCACGTTATTTTAATCTATCCCTTATGACCTATATTCGTTTAGATAAGTTACGTGCGATCTATAAGCCTCAACTCCCCGAGGTGCTAGAGCACCCTACTAAGCTTGATGTCTCTACCAATGCCGCGACTCCTGATGAGCGTATTGCCGCTCTCTTCCCGCACACGGCACAGCTCCCTGTGGTCTCTTTGGCCGCAGCCGACGTAGAGCCCGAGGCCAACAGCCCTCTCACGGTGGGGGTTTTGCTCTCAGGGGGGCAGGCTCCCGGGGGGCACAATGTAATTGCCGGCATATTTGATGCCCTCAAGATGCATCATCCTGCCTCCATTCTCTATGGCTTTATCATGGGCCCCGGGGGGCTGCTCCGAGGCGAAGCTCGGGAGCTTACGGCAGACGTTATTAACCGCTACCGCAATACGGGTGGCTTCGATATGATTGGTTCTGACCGTACAAAACTTGAGACTAAGGAGCAGTTTGAGCAGGTCCTTCTCCATGCTCATCGCTTGGCTTTGGATGCTCTTGTGGTTATCGGAGGGGACGACTCCAATACCAATGCTGCCCTGCTTGCCGAGTACTGCCGAAGCGTAAACGACCCTCTCTCAGTGGTGGGCTGCCCCAAAACGATAGACGGCGACCTCAAAAATGGTTGGGTAGAGACGTCGTTTGGCTTCGATACTTGCGTTAAGGTTTATGCCGAGTTGGTGGGTAACATTCAGCGCGATTGCTACTCCTCGAAGAAGTATTGGCACTTTGTCAAACTCATGGGACGCTCGGCCTCCCACCTGACCTTGGAGTGCGCTCTTATGACCCAGCCCACGGTAGCTATCATCAGTGAAGAGGTGGCGGCTCGAGGGCTCACCCTGGGCGACCTCGTGCGTCAGCTGGCCGATGTGGTAGTGGATCGTGCACAGCGTGGTATGGACTTTGGTGTGGTGCTTATACCCGAGGGCTTGATAGAATTCGTGCCTAAGGTGCGTCGCCTTATTGCCTCGCTCAACCGAGTATTGGCAGAGAATGGGCACAAGCTCCATCTCGTAAAAGAGAGCCAGATTATCAACTACATTGCCAGCAAACTCTCAGAAGAAGACGAAGAGACCTTGCGCTCTCTCCCCGAGGAGGTAGCTCGCCAGCTCGCTCTGGAGCGTGACCCCCACGGAAATGTGCAAGTGTCGCGTATAGAGACGGAATCCCTCATCGTAACGCTCCTAGAGCAAGAGCTTGAGAAGCGTCGTTTTCCCCTCTCCATTGCACCCAAGTAACCCTACAATAGAGCCTTTGGGGAGGTTAAGAGAGAGGTCTTCGAAGACGGGGTTACCCTTTTTGTATTGGAAAGTAAGATGTTCGATTTTTATCATACAGACATTCTACAAATGCACTTTGGCATAACTAAAGTTCCTCCCGGCATATTGTCGCACGAGCTGCAAAGCCATTTGGCGACACTCTTCGTTTGTCTCTATGAGAGCTTCTAAGGAAACATTTGCATCTGCAATGCTAGGAAGATGCCCTAGTACACACGCGTTGATCTCGTGTATGGTAGTAAAGCCTATTTGCTCG
>ERZ772932.1739-NODE-1739-length-10030-cov-2.661754_pt1 | contig 10030 bp, 9 predicted proteins | sample MGYA00511684_ERZ772932 | MGnify/ENA primary metagenome ERZ772932 (study PRJEB29015, sample SAMEA2738078) | human oral metagenome | biome: human oral; feature: human-associated habitat; material: saliva | place: China | collected 2210 ...
AGTACCAACCCCAACCCGATATTTTAGAGTGCCAAAATTATAAAATATGACAAGCTTCCACATTGCCAATATCGGTAGAAGGAAGCTCTTATTATGCTTCAATGTCGATTATCAGTTAGGATTTGCAATCCACTGCAAAGTAATCCTTAAAAATGGTAATCTTTGTGGTGTGCCTTAAAACCAGTGCCTTATTAAACTCTGTGATAGCAGCAGGCTGTTTCTCGATGAAATCCTTAAGTAGTTTTTTGATGCGCTTGTGCCATTAAACCTTATGGCGAGATTATGGTCAGCTCGTTTGAGTTTCAGCATATGGAAACGGATTTAAAATCACTTTATGGTTAAGTTGCAGCAGAAAGATTTACCAAGAAAATATAATTCATACAGCAAATTTTAATATTCCTCCCAATAAACGCTGTAATATACAATTATTCGGTTGAAAAAATGTAAAAATGATTGACAATTTGATGGAACAATTGTATTTTTTATACATGGAGGTGCAATATGAAGCGAGAAATTATGGATAAACTTGTTCAATGGAAAGATAAAATTAATAGGAAACCATTGATGATAACAGGTGTGAGACAATGTGGAAAAACCTATATAATTAAAGAGTTTGCAAAAAATGAATTTAAAGAATATCTATATTTCAATTTTGATGGAAATACCGGGTTGCAATCGGTATTTGACTATGATTTTGATATAAAAAGAATTATTCGTGAACTTGAGATAATAAGTTTTGGAAAAAAGATAATACCGGGAAAAACATTACTCATATTTGATGAAATTCAGGCTTGTCCAAGAGCGATTGCATCACTAAAATATTTTTGCGAAAATATGGCAGAGCTTCATTTAATTGCAGCAGGGTCACTTCTTGGTGTTGCATTAAAAAACGAAGGAATATCTTTTCCTGTTGGAAAGGTTGATCGTTTAGAGATGTATCCTATGAATTTTTCAGAATTTGTGATAGCTGAAGGTGGTGAAAATTATATTGAGGGATTGTGTAGTATGCCTATTGAAAGAGAAATTCCTGAATTATATACTAATCCTATGGAAAAACATCTGAAAAATTATTATATAGTTGGAGGTATGCCGGAAGCAGTCAAAACATGGATTGAAACGCATAACTACCATGAAGTTGAGATGGTTCAAGATAGGATTTTAAAAGATTATCCGGATGATTTTAGTAAACATACTTCAAACACAGAAGCAAATCGTATCAGCTTAATATGGGAGTCTATACCTACGCAGATTGCAAGAGAAAATAATAAATTTATTTTTTCACATGTAAAAAAAGGATTAAGAGCAAAAGATTTAGAGGACTCATTGCAGTGGCTTGTAAATTCAGGATTAGCTTACCGCTTGCATTTAGTTAATAATCCACAGTTGCCGCTTTCCGGTATGGCAGATTCAACCTACTTCAAGGTATATATGTCTGATGTTGGATTACTAAGGCGTAAATCAAATCTTAATTATAGAACCATATTAGAAGGAGATTCAAATTTTGTTCATTTTAAAGGGGCGTTAACAGAAAATTATGTAATGACACAACTTATGTCAATGAGTATAAATTGCTATTTTTGGAGAACAAAGTCAGATGCTGAAGTTGATTTTATTACAGATTATGAAGGGCTTTTGATTCCAATTGAGGTAAAATCAGCAGATAATACAAAGGCGAAAAGTTTAAATGTTTTTTGCAAACGCTATAACCCTGAAATTGCATTTAGGACATCTTTGAAAAATGTTGGAGAGAGTTGGACTGATAAAACTCACAAATGGAGCATTCCTCTTTACTGTATTTTTAGAATCAAGGACTATATATTGCATGAGAAAGGTTGGGACAATGATATATAATTTCAGTGAATTTTATTCAGAATATATATAATTTCTTTAGTGAATTCATAAATATATTTTCATTATAGGTTTTGGAAATTAATTTAGTGGATGGGAATTCTAATCTTTATGTACAGGAGACATTTGAAATAGACAGTTGGATACCGATTATTGAATCAGTTAATGATTGGGCTAGAGCTTGATTTCATAGGTTAAAAAAAATATTTTTTATTCATTTTAGATTCATCTTTCTCATTTAAGATAAAACCATCAAGAAGAACTTGATAACTATATTTGAAAGAAAGTAGGAAAGAATAATGAAAAAGATACCTAAGAAAAAAGCGTTTGTAACAGTTATAGCTATTTCACTCATTATTGCTGCCGTGGTGTCAGTATTAGCATTCATGAATACTAAAAAGAATAATAAAAATACTTCATCAGACACTGTATCAACAGTTGAGAAAACTAAGGAAAAAGATTCATCTTCGATATATGATGCTAAAAAAGTTACATTGTTGACCGTTAAACAAGCTAAAAAGAAAGCTCTAAAAGAATCAAAAAAGGGACAAGTCATCGGTTATGAACGGGATGTTGAATATGGAAAACCCGTCTTTGAAATCATTATCCTTGATGGTAAAAATGAGAAGGAAATTAAAATTGACCGCCGGACAGGAAAAGTTTTGAAGGTTGAAACCAAGGACTTGAGTCTGGATGTTGAGGATAAACTGTTGATAAATGCTAAACCGAAAATTGATTTATCTAAGGCGGAAAGAAAAGTTAAAGCAAAGTATCCCAAGACAACGATTAAAAAATTGAAATTAGAGGTTGATGATAATGTCCTTGTATACGAGCTCAGCGTAGTTAAAGGCAACAAAGAAATCGAAGCGGAACTGGACGCAAATACAGGGATTTTCACTCAGGAAGAAATTGAAACTGAAGATGATTAAACAACTAACATACAAAATCTCGGCCGGAAGTTTTTCCGGTCGAGATTTTGTGTATAAAATGGTATAATACTATGAAACATACCGGGAGTAAAAGTGTTATGAAGATATTAGTTGTCGAAGATGAAGTGGATCTGAACAGAAGCATTGTGAAGCTGCTGAAGACACAACAGTATAGTGTTGATTCAGCTTATGATGGTGAAGAAGCTCTGGACTATATCAGAGTGTCGAATTATGATGTTATAATTTCGGATATTATGATGCCTAAGCTTGATGGTTTAGGCGTTTTGAAGTGCCTGAGAAATCGTCAAATAAAGACCCCGGTGCTAATGTTGACTTCCAAGGATTCAATTCAGGATAAGGTGACAGGTTTGGATTCCGGTGCAGACGATTATCTGGTTAAACCCTTTGAGTTTGATGAATTGTTAGCTCGAATCAGGGTTATGCTCAGGCGTGAGAATAGAGAGAACCTTACCAGTACAGTGCATTTTGGAGATTATTGCCTTGATTTTGTCAAAAAGACAGTTACCGAAAACTCTGTTCTGATTGATTTAACCTCCAAGGAATATGAACTCTTAGAATGTTTAGTGAGACATCCTAATATTGTTTTGAGCAGAGAGCAGATTAGAGAACATATTTGGGATTTTGACTACGAGGGAGAGTCCAATATTATCGATGTCTTAGTCAAAAATATTCGAAAGGAAATGCAAAATCCATCAATTATTCAAACTAAGAGGGGAATGGGCTATGTTTTCAAAAACGAAGAAAAAGTCTGAACCGGGCTCTATAGTTTCTAAAGTAACACTGTGGTATACCGTTTTTGCCGCATTGTTGTTTGTTGTGATGTTTGGTGCAGCACTTACTATATCAGGAGCTTGGTCTGATCACTTATCTCGAAATGAACTTGAACATGAAACGATGGAGTTATCCACCGATATGGAGGATTTTGAGGCATTTGAAGACGGCACATATTTTGCCATCTATAATCATAATAAAAAGCTTGAGAAGGGTTCATTGCCAAGGGGGGTTTGATGAGAATGCCCCTTTTGAATCAGGCAAATTATCTAAATATAGTTCATCTCAATCAGAGTTCTACTATTTTGATGTTTACAACGCAAAAGAACGGAAATGGATTCGTGGAATTCGGTCTGCGTCAGGGTTGAGTAAGGAACTGAGTTTATTTTTATTATCCTTAGCCATAATTGCACCGATTTCCATAGTTGTTATGGCTTTCGGAGGCAAACGAATTTTAGCTCGTGCATTTCTGCCCATAAGAGACGTTACAAAGATGGCAGAAGATATTACAGAAAATCGAGACTATACAAAACGTGTTTTGGCATATTATACGCATTCGTATACTGAAACAGCACGGCTGACCAATGTTTTTAACAACATGCTCTCATCTGTTCAGGCAAATTTTGAGAAAGAAAAACAGTTTAATCAAAATGTATCCCATGAACTGAGAACCCCGCTTTCTGTTATATTAGCAGAAAGTGAGTTCGGGGAGAAATATGCAGGCAGCCTTGCGGAGTCTAAAGAGTCACTATCTGTCATCAATCGGCAGGCAAAATTAATGAGAAACATGACGGAGCAAATTTTGGAGTTATCAAAAACTCAGCAATTAAATTGGTCGGATTTAGATAATTTATCACTTTCAAATTTGGTTTCGGAGTTTTGCACAGAGCAGGAAAGAAAGTGGGCTGAACTCTCTATTCAATTTGAGGTGGCTATCGAACCCAATCTGTGGGTCAAGGGTTATAAATTACTTTTGATAAGAATGCTGGATAATTTGGTCAGCAATGCCTTGAAGTTTACTAAAAACAAAGTATCAATCATATTAGAAAGCAGCAAAGATAAGATTATTCTAAAAGTGTCTGATGATGGAATTGGAATTTCTCCGGATCATTTAACTAAAATCTGGGATAGGTTCTATCAGGTCGGAGATTCAAGAAACAAGTCGATAAATAGTGGAATGGGTCTGGGCTTGTCATTTGTTAAAGACATTGCTGATTTGCACAGTGTAGAACTTGATATTATTTCAGAAGAAGGGAAAGGGAGTTTCTTTATTGTGACATTCATGGAAAATTGAAGGGAGATGATCAATGTGATGAGGAATGTAACGCAGGAGCAACGCTTGGATTATCTGGTAAAAGAATTCAAGGCAGAGTCGGTTGAATATAAAGATTTGGAAACACCAAAGGACAGAGAAGGAAAGAAGCGGCTTCTCCGTTCACTTATGAATATTCGCATACCTAAAGATATGGATGAGAATATTATTAAGATTCAGGACGAATACCTGGCAGCCAGGGCAGAAGAAAAAGGAATTATCAGCTTGTCGGATATTCCGGTAATGAAAGGCTGTATTTCCATATGGCAGGGTGATATCACAAGGCTTGCGGTAGACGCTGTTGTGAATGCGGCAAATTCAAAAATGCTTGGCTGCCTTATTCCGCTGCATGCTTGTATTAATAACTGCATCCATACATTTGCAGGAGTACAGCTTAGAGCAGAGTGTGACAGGCAGATGCGAACTCTGCGGAAGAAATATGGCAAAAATTACGAGCAACCTACAGCAGTGCCGATGCTGACAGATGCCTACAACCTTCCGGCAAAGAAAGTGATTCACATAGTAGGTCCTATCGTGCAGTACAGATTGACACCGGAACTGGAGAAGGGCTTATCAGATTGTTACAGTAATACACTTGATATGTGTATGGATAATGGACTGAAGACCGTGGCTTTCTGCTGTATTTCCACGGGAGTTTTTAACTTTCCGAACAAACGGGCGGCAGAAATCGCAGTGAAGACAGTAACAGATTGGCTCTTGGAGAACCCGAACAAGATGGAGAGAGTGATTTTTAACGTATTTAAAGATGAGGACAGGGAATACTATGAGGAAGAATTACGGTAACGTCTCATACAGATATCTTGATATAATCGATAAGGGAATGAGAGCATATATACTGTGAGAAGAGAACAAGGGAAGACAGTATGAATTGACGAATAATTCAGGGTTATTGCCCTATTTGTTTTTATTTACAAATAATTTTGGTGTTAAATTCAAGGCTTTTGTGGTAGAATACATGCGAGGGTATTACCTTATATAATTGTGGATGGTCTGATAACATATGCAATAATGTCGGCGAATGTGATGAAGATTTGTAATTATAAAAAGTTAATCAGGTCAAATTGGAGAGGAGATTTTATATATGAAAAATTTAAGGTATTTTATTACATTTTCCCTTGTGGCAGTTGCTCTGTGTCTGTCGGCAGCAGTTGCTTGTGCGGAAGATGGTTGGAAAGAGGTCAGTACATGGGAAGAGTTTAAGGCTGCATATGAAGATCAGAGTCAAGATACAAATATCCGTCTGATGAAGAATATTACTGCACCATCGCTTGGTGTGAGGTTAGCTGCCGAGAACCGGAAAAAAAATATTGATTTGAATGAGCACACTATAGATCTGGGTTCAACGACTGCATTTGTCGGACCCAAAGCACGAGTTCATTTCAAAAACGGCATTGTAAAGTCAAGGGAAACTGTTTTTTCGGTTGTATTCGAATCTGCTGAAAATCAGGTATTTGAACTTACGAATGTACGGGTGAACAGTGACTTGGAAGATGCTCTTCGAGTACGATCAAATACCGGAAAGGTGATTATCAACGGGGGTACGAATTTAATAAGCCATGCGGATAAAGGCAGTGGAATAAAAATAGAAAATCCATCCGTAGGTGCATCATCAGCGAGAATTGAAATCAATGATGCAGATATTTTATCTTATAAAGGTGAAGGAATATCAGCAGAGAATAATTGGAACGGCACAATCAGAATATACAAGGCGGATATAGAAACAGATCCGGCAGGAGCTGCTATTCATCTTCTAAATCTTAAGAAAAGCGGAGCTTTGAAAGAAAGCCTAAGGGGAGACACTGTTAAACTGGATGGCAAGCCGTTTGCCTTTTCCGATGAGAGCAGCGTATCAGGAAAGATTCTGCAGATTACGGATTCCACCAATCTGAATTTGTCGGGAAAAAGTTATAAACTGAAACCCGCATCCTTTGTGCACGATGGCAAGGCTAAGCGACCTACATTAACCATAGGAAAACTTTTTCAGGGTGAAGAATTTGATGTTTCCTACGAATCCAATGTGGCAATCGGTACGGGCAGGGTAAAGGCCACCGGCAAAGGACATTTTACAGGAACTATAACGAAGACCTTCGAAATAAATCCTGCCAAAGTTGCTGTTAAGAAGCCAAAGGCAGGAAAGAGAAAAATAACCGTAGGATATGGTGCGGTGAGAGGCGGAGTAAAATATAGAATTGCCTATAAGCAAAAGGGATCCGGAAAATGGAAATACACGACAAGCACTAAGACCGCCAAGGTAATTAAAAAGCTTAAAACGAAGAAATATTATTATGTTAAGGTAAGAGCATATAAAATTGTCAAAGGCAAAACATACTACGGTATGTGGTCGCTGACGAAGAAAGTTAGAGTGAAATAAAATTTAAAACTATTGATAAAACAGAAAAAGCCCACTTGAGTCTTTGGAATCACCTCACATATAAGACGTTCAAGGGCTTTTTCTGTTCTTTGTTAAATAATGTTGATAAAGAAAAAATTCATTAGCACTATTAGTGCAGCTCCTTTTCTATCTTCTTAGCAATGTCAGATGTTTATAATGCAGTGAATGAGGATAGAATAGTTATATCTGAGAATAAGATTTTTTTATGTAGGTATTTCGGAATTTTGGAATATACCATTTGTTATTGTAGGAATTCTGCTGTTTGGGGTCGGACTTAGGAGGAAAAATATGTTGCAGGAAGTACTGCTTTTATTTAAAACGAAATGGGACTTTTTTGGAAAACTTCTCATAGAGCATTTAGAAATCTCTATGGCAGCGATTCTGATTGCTATTATGTTTGGAGGGCTTGTGGGAATTTTAATCAGTGAATACAAAAGAAGTGCAAAGCCTGCACTGAGTGTAATAAATTTTCTATACACGATTCCCTCAATCTCTATGCTGGGTTTTCTGATTCCGTTTTCCGGGGTAGGCAATGTAACTGCGGTGATTGCCCTTACTGTTTATGCACTTCTTCCGATGGTGCGGAATACTTATACAGGCATGAACAATGTTGATCCGAATATTCTGGAAGCGGCAAAGGGTATGGGCAGTACGGGAAAGCAGATTCTGTTTCATGTGCAGCTGCCGCTGGCAATGCCGGTGATTATATCAGGGATTAGAAACATGGTAACTATGACTATTGCACTTGCGGGAATTGCTTCTTTTATAGGTGCCGGTGGTCTTGGTGTAGCAATCTATCGCGGTATTACCACAAATAATGGAGCTATGACTGTTGCAGGGAGTTTGCTGATAGCTCTTTTGGCACTTATAACAGATTCATTACTGGGCTTTATTGAAAAAAGCATACTTAGACGCGGAAAAAAGTCAAAGAAAAAGAATCGAGCGTTGGCACTGATTATCGGGATAATTATAATATGCCTTCTGGTAGGGATTTTTGTTCCTAAGGAAAGAAATAAGGTTATTCGCATTGCCACAAAACCAATGACAGAGCAATATATTTTAGGAGAAATGCTTAAGGCTGTGATTGAGCAGGACACGGGTTTTCGTGTGAATCTCACACAGGGAGTAGGTGGAGGAACCTCAAATATTGAACCTGCAATAGAGAGAGGAGAATTTGACTTATACCCGGAATATACTGGAACAGGATGGAATACAGTATTAAAGAATAAGGAACTTTATTCCGAGAAACTGTTCAATAGGCTTCAGGAGAAATATCAGAAGAAACTCGGGCTCACATGGGAAGTGATGCTCGGCTTCAATGACACTTATGGAATTGCTCTTCGTAAGGAACTTGCTGGGAAGTATAAAATCAAGACTTATTCCGATTTACAAAAGTTGAGCAGAAAACTTGTATTCGGTGCAGAGTATGACTTTTTTCAGAGGGAGGACGGTTACGATAAACTCCGCAGTACCTACGGGCTCTCCTTTAAGTCTACAAGTGATATGGATATGGGACTTAAGTACCGTGCAATAAACAGTGGAAAGATAGACATTATGCCGGTGAATACTACGGACGGTCAGCTTGCACGAGCTGATGTTACGGTTCTTGAGGATGATAAGAAAATGTATCCTTCTTATCAGTGTGGAATTGTAGTACGAAAGGAAACACTTGATAAATATCCAAAGCTTAGCACAGTGCTTAAGAAATTTGATAAGATTATCACTGAAACGGATATGCAGCGGATGAACTACGAAGTGGAAACAGAGAAGAAAGAACCGGCAGCTGTGGCAAAAGCTTTCCTTTTAAAAAAGGGATTGCTAAAGTAAAAGGCAGATTAACCGTAAATATATTTCAATAGGATAAATACAAGGAGCAACGGAAATATGAGTACAGCAATAGAATTCCGTCACATTAGAAAAGTATACGGAAATACAGTAATAATTCCTGATTTGAATTTAAAAATTGAAAGAGGAGAATTTGTTACACTTATCGGTTCATCCGGATGCGGAAAGACAACGGCCCTTAAGATGATTAACGGTCTGTATGAGGCAACGAAGGGCGACATTCTGGTAAACGGAGAGAATATAAGAGATAAGGACATGATTGAACTCCGCAGAAGTATAGGGTATGTAATTCAAGGAAATGTCTTGTTTCCGAATATGACAATTGAGGAAAACATTTCATATGTACCGAGACTTCTCAACAAAAAAGACAAAGAGAAGATTGAGGGGGCAGTTAACAAGTGGATGAAAATAGTTGGGCTTGAGCCTTCTATGAAAGAAAGGTATCCTTCGGAGCTTTCCGGGGGACAACAGCAGAGAGTGGGCATCGCAAGGGCACTTGCAGCATCACCGGATATTCTCTTAATGGATGAACCTTTTGGTGCGGTGGATGCAATCACAAGGCGGCAGCTGCAGAACGAACTTATGAAAATCCATAGAGAAACCGGTATTACGATTCTTTTCGTTACCCATGATATTGAAGAAGCGTTAAAGCTTGGAACAAAGATGTTGGTCATGGAATGCGGAGAAATACAACAGTATGGAACCCCGGCAGAGATCCTTCGAAAACCGGCAACAGATTTTGTGAAAGAGCTTGTGAATCAGGAACGGAGTTTGATTGAGTGAATCAGTATAAATCAAAATGGTATAAATAACAATTTGATTTTGCTAATATAAACAAAACGTAAATTCGCAAAGTAACTTCCAGTACGAGTGGAAATTGCATTTAGCCTG
>ERZ772932.1740-NODE-1740-length-10029-cov-10.445859_pt1 | contig 10029 bp, 8 predicted proteins | sample MGYA00511684_ERZ772932 | MGnify/ENA primary metagenome ERZ772932 (study PRJEB29015, sample SAMEA2738078) | human oral metagenome | biome: human oral; feature: human-associated habitat; material: saliva | place: China | collected 2210 ...
TAATAAATAAATGTTCACCGTCTGCATCAGTGCCCATACCAGTTAAACGCACACCATCTTTATAGAATAAGTAGTAGTACCCATCTATTGGTTGTTCATGGAATACCCATCCATTAGCAAGAACATCACCAACATAGTATAGTGAGCTTGTTTTTAATGCCCCTAATACTCCTTGCTGTCGGTTTGCATATTTTGCAACTTCAGATGCATGAACTTCATATAACTTTGCAGTTGATGAACAAAAAACTGATGCAATCATCAACTTAGCAAAAATACTCGCTGGTGTAGTCTTCCTCATTCTTTCTCTCCCTTACATTTAACGTATATATGGCACGCTTTGCGATAATGTGAACACATTGTATTATTAAAAAATCATAATTGTCAAATACTCTAAAATCATCACTACTCTTCTTTTTGGTTATTGATAGTTCCAATTTTATAAAAATATAGTTTTTAAGTAACCATGAAAAAAATCTAGAGTATAGAACATCTAGATTTTTGAGATATTGCCTTATTTAACTTATGCTTTGTAATAGGATTTAATTGCTTTTACAAAGAGATCATTATCTACTTCATCTCTAATTGCAACTCGTATAAATTGCTTATTTAGCCAGTTAATCTTTGGTGTTAAATCTTTAATAAATATATTCTTCTCAAGCATAGATATACACAATTCCTTTGAAGTACCTTCCAGAACTTCAATCGTTACATAGTTAGCTTCGCTAGGAATAACTCTAAATTCCTTTACTTGTTGAAGTTTATCAATAAAAATCCTTCTTGCATGCTTAATATTTTTCAAAGCAACAGCATAATCTTTCTTATATTTTTCATAAATTTGGAGGTAAAACTCTCCAAATGAATTAATATTCCAAATTGAAACATCCTTTTTAATATGATTAATCAAATTAGTGTTGGAAGTGCATAACACTCCTAATCTCACACCAGGAACGCCATATGATTTTGAGATACTCTTTACAACAATAAACTTGTCATATAAATTCAAGTATTCCTCATTTATAAAGGATGAATCTTCTTCCTCAGCAAAATCTACAAAACTTTCGTCAAGTATAAAAGTAATGTCTTTTTCTTTACACCAATTAAGTAGTTCAAGAACACTAGCTTTCTTTATATAGTTTCCTGTTGGATTATCGGGATTAATTAATATCAATGACTTGATATCTTTATCTGAGTAGAACTGAATCAAATCATTTGCGTCATAACTAAAGTTATTGTTATTTGGAATATAAACGATTTCGTTCAATTTATCATATCTATTCGGATATTCCTCGAATGTTGGTCTAATAAATCCAACATTTCCTTGAAGTGTTCCCATCACAGATTTGATAAGTTCAGCGGCACCATTTCCAACAACAATCTTATCTACCGAAACACCAAATATTTTTGCACATAATGATGAATTCACTTTTAATCCTGAAGGGTATTGCTCCAAAAGAGTTTTAAAACTATATTGGAACTCATCAATCATTTTTTTAGGTGGGAAATATGGATTTACGAGATAGCAAAAGTCTAGTAGTTTTGGATATCTCCAGTACCCACCATATCTTTCTTGCATTTTACCAAGCTTCTTTTCACCTTCTGAAAAGATAGAACTTGCAATATCTAAATCTTGTTCATCATCAATCTCATACCATTTAACTGAATCACCAATACATTTTGCTTGAATATGATTCTTACCAAGTCCGATGATTATTTTTAAAACTGCTTCATAGTAATCATTCTTTCCATTGGTACTCATAAACGCTTCTAAAAATGGGAAATATGTATTAGTTGAAAAGTCCTTAGAAAACTTATAAATATTGATTGTTTTATAGTATTGATCAGCATCATGAAAGTTAAATTCTTTCCCTGATATAAAATCTAAAATTTCTTCTTTTTCATTAATCTTAAGGCAAGTGCCATCCATCCAAGGTTCATACTTTGCTACTAACGCAAGATTCTCTCTAGTATCATTTAAAATTGTATCTATCATCTCGTCATTGAAGATAAGATCAGATTCTAATGTTATTGTATCTTCCTTAATCATTTCATCTTTAGCAAGATACATTGAATAGATATTATTGGTTTTATCGTAAATATCATTATTGATAAATACAATTTCTGTGGATAGATTTAGACCATTTATATATTGGATGAAAAAATCACTTTTATATCCAGTAACCACAATAATTCTTGATAATTTTTTTGAATCTAAAATGCGTAGCATTCTTTCAATTAAAGAAACACCATTTACTTCAACCATTGATTTAGTATTGTTTTCAGTCAGTTTTTTTAATCGACTGCCCATTCCAGCAGCTAATATTAATCCTTGCATATCATTATCCTTATCTATATTTATTAAAAATCAAAAATGACGGAAACTTAGGAACGAAACATGTTGACTTAGGAGGTAATATACATCCACTATCTGATAGTTCAGAAAATTCTTCTAAAGATAATGCTGTAACTTCTAAGAGTACATCTTTACTATCTAAATTCTTTTTCTTATTCTCCAAATCATATTGCATCACATATTCAACATTAGAGAAATTTAAAATTCTAAATGCTGTTGAAATAATTTGCGTATTTAATCTATACACATCGTTATTCCAGAACAAATCCCCCTCTACAACTTTTAATTTTACTAAGAATGAATCATCTTGATATGTGATTCTAACATATCCTTTTGATAATTCTTCATCTGTTGAGATTCCTAGCATATTTACCATAAAATTCTTTGCTTTTTCAAAAGATGACGCATCAACATTCTTAATTACCCTATTAATTGGCAGAATTTGAATTTCTGAAAATCCCAAAAAGCAAGTTAGAATATTTTTTTTGTTTCGTACCATTGATGTTGTATATAGTCTATGATGTCCATCAGCTACATACATTGTCTCAATATCATCATATTGTTCTAGAATCTTTTTTGCCTCATCACCAACAAACTCAAACAAGGTAATATTCTGATATTCATATTTGTTTGTAAATTTCTCAGCTGTAATAAATTTCTTTAAGTCAATCTTTTTTTTATGTGTTACCAGAACAGGTGCAGTTTCAGAGTTATAAATATGAGAGTTAGCAATCATTCCCTGTACAGTATCAGGTAAAATGAGTTCATGACACTTAATTCTCTCATCAACATACTCTTGAATCGGAAGGGATGCAACCAAACCATAAGAACCGTTACAATCAAATACATAAATACATTCAAGGTTTTTCTTTATGGGTTGTTCATTCAACTTTTTCTTTTTACTTTCAGAAAGAAATAAAGTATTCTCATCAAAATTTATTTTTCCATCTTTAATATTTGCTAAATTTATAAAATCTGAATCATAAATATTACCAGAGATATTTACATAACTTTCTTTTATTAAGTCTATTTTCATTTCTAATCTCCAAAAATTATTCGTTATGATTATACCATAAATGATTCTGTTTATTGAACTTCCAGCAACTGATTTTATCAACACCCAAAATGGTCAACTACCCCTAATTTTTCACAAATAGTATTATTGCAATTTAAAAGGATGTCTACGAATATATCTTCATCCATATGGCATCCCTATTACATATTTCAAATTAGCTATAATTTTTTAAGTGATTCTATTATATGAAAATATCGCTTGCTCTCTTTCCACGTTCAGCAGATCCAAATTTAAGCTTTGTTGTCTCTAGAATTTTCTTCCATTCATGTATGATTTCTGGATTATCTAATACATACTTCAAAGCTTCATACAGACTGTTATCATCTAATTGACATACTATTCCACATTGACTATCGTTGATGATTTCCTGCGCACCACTTACAGCAGTTGATATAACAGGTATACCTTGTAAAATAGCTTCTGCACAAGCAGTACTATAACCCTCGCTAAAAGAAGAGCATATAAATACATCCGCTTTAGAAGTAAATTTATGTGGATTTGATTGAATTCCCAGTAACTTAACAGTATCTTCTAATTGTTCGCTATTCACCTTATCTACTAGTTGTTGGTGTTCTACACCATCACCAATAAGCCAAAGTGTAAAAACATAGCCATCTTTTTTTAAGCGATTTACAACATCAACAAGACGTAAAAAACCTTTTTCTGGTGTCTGTCTACCCACTGCCACAAACACAGGTTTTCTTGAAGAAACCTCCGATATTTTTTCTTTTGATGCTTCCAAGATTTTACTTTCATCAATGATATTGTAGCAGCATTCAACATTGACTGTACCATTCGACTCTTTACGTAATCGCTCTTCATTGAACTTAGAAACACAGAAAACTTTATCAAACTTAGGATATTCATTTCTTAATGTTAGGCCTTCATCATAACCATGCATCCATGCATAGTGTATCGCATTGCGATTCGTTGAATTTGCTATCATTCTTGTCGCAAGTCCATATTGGAATGCAACTTCAATATCATAATTTCCACCTACTATTTTTTGGTATAGAAAGTGGATTGGCAATGCATTTACTATCTTATCTAGTCCCCTAAAATAAAATCCCAAAGTTTTCTGAATATGTATAGTAGGCTTTAAGAGTTTAATAAAATCTGGATCACATCGATAAATTGGAATAATTGTAATATCAAATAAATTTTCATCCAAGAAATTACAGAGTTCAACTAATACCTTAGCTACTCCATCTGCATATTGAAGATTATTTAATACAAAAACAATTCGCTTTTTCATTATCTACTCCGCATAGTCATATAAATATTCTGGTAGTTTTTTCGCAATTTCTTCAGCTTCTTTTTGATATTCTGGATGGCTAATCCATAATTTTGTATTCTTAATCGATTTTGCAGGATCAAATCCGGATTTCGGGGAAACATGTTGTTCCTTTGTTAGGCCCAGCCAATCCATAATTCTTGATGTTGTTTCATCATACTTATAAATCAAATCTTCAAATTGAACTAGAATTGCATACTTTGGATCATATACTTCTGTTTTTCTATGTTCACGAATATATGCAAACCATTTGCAAAATAAGTCTACACTCTCACATGGAACCACTGGATCCTTCCACATATATTTTGTAAGGATATATAAATCTCGTGGATCACGGTCTACAACAATCACTTTAATATCATTAAAGTATCTAACAAATCTTTGAATATTTGATGGCGGTACAATTTGATCAACCATTAGATATGGTTTGTGTTCCTTATTGGCAATCGTCAATAACTCATCGATATATTCTTTTGTATAAGTTAAAAACTGTTCTTCCGTCGGATGTGAACAATAAGTAATCTCATTTGGTAGTGGATTTGTAAATACAACGTCCTCTGGGCTACCATGTAATTTACTCATGATTTTTTCTGGAAGACGTGTTAGGTAATAATAGAATGTTCCCTTGTCATACAGATCATAAAACCAATACCCTTTAAATGTGAAATCTGTTAAACGATCAATATATTTATAAGAAATCTTCTTATACTGATTATCAAAAAATGGTTCATATCTCTTATTAAACTTTGTACCTGCATTAAAGTCTGTTAATCTCTTAAATCTCTTTAATGCATGTCCAGAATTATGACGATTATGGTTTTCAACCAGATTATATTCTAGATCTGAAATTCCATCTGGATCTTGTACGAAACGAAATTCATAATTTGTCATTGAACAAACATTATCAAATTCGCCTAAAAAATCTGTAATAGCACTAGAACCTGTTCCATGGTAAGAAGCACAACTAATAACCTTCATATTTATTTTCTCCCTCTTCTCTTAATCATATTCACATATCCAACAAGTTCTTGTCTGGACTCAGGAATCATATAGAGACATCCAAAATAAATCACAATACATATTACGATTGATATATAAACATTAATATATCCTACCAAATAGTTACGACAGATAAACGCAAAGGCAACCATTACTACCGTAGCTAAGATATAGTTTTTAAGTTCTAAGACGATATCCTTAATTGAAATATAAGACATTCTCGAAGCAATAATTGTCTGCATGATTGGAAGTTGTAAACGAACAATACAGCTGACGATTACAACCGCAGTAAATCCATACTGTGCCGCAAAATACAGCGAAGGTATTAAGATTGCCGCTTGTACCATATTGGAGAAGAAAATGAGCTTTGGCTGTCCCTTCGATAAGGTCACAACACCACTCATATCATTAAAGATGACACTTTCCGCAAGGACAAAACCCCATAATGCGATTAAGAGATCTGCATCTGCCCACTTACTACCCAGCAAAATACTGCGTACGACATCACCATACATTAAGATACCTGCACCAAGTGGAATCACGAGGATACCAATCATCTTCAAGAATTTGAAATACAAATTCTTGTATTCATCATAGTTATGCTGCACATGTGATAAACCAGCAAATAGTACACTGATAGTCGCACCAGAAATTAATGAAGTAATCTGGGCCACCATAGTAGTACCTGTCTTATAAATACCTAAGTAGTACTGAGAGAACAATGTTCCAAGAACGAAAATACCAGAGTTTGTAACTAACCATGAAGAGATTGTTTCCATCAAACTCCACATACAGAAATGCAACATTTCCTTTAACTTATCAAAGCGATAAATCAAATTTGGTTTCCATGTTGAGAAGTATGTTAGTAATAATGTATTACATAACTCACCTGCAATATTACCGATGATGAGTGCCCAATAAGAGAACTTCATCAAGGCAAGAGGAACTGTTACAACCAATGGAATAAACTTTACGATAATACGGATAAAGGATAATTCCTTGTAGTTTAAGTTCTTTCGGAAAATTGCAGCCTGAATACTACTGAATGATGTCATCGGTAGGATTGCAGCACCGATGTAAATCACTCTGCCAAGTCCAGGATTACCCACAGCTGTCGCAATCTGTTCTGCAAATAAGAATATAAACAACCACAATAATATTGAGATTGTGATATTCGTCCAGAATGCAACATTGATTGATAAATCTTCATCTTCTTTTGTTTTAAATTGATGCTGGACAACATATTTCTGGAAGCCTGCATCTGTAAAAATATCCGCAAACGATACAATCATCGTCACCGTCGCAACAACACCAAATTCTTCTGGCACTAAGATACGTGCCAAAATCATATTTGTGATTGGAGATATAATCTTTACAATAATTTCTGTGAAGATAGACCACTTTGCGGCACTACCAACACGTTCATTGATGTTACTCATGAATCCTCCTTACTCTGTTACTGACTTTTTCGTATCGATTGCTATACTGATTTTTCTTAACAACCAGAACACAAATACAAAGTAGAACAGGTAATTAAATAAGTCATAGATTCCTCTTCGTGGCAATGTAAATAACGCATATGTCATTGACATCTGTACATAGTAACGGAATGGAGAAAGCTTTTCTTTTGTGCAATTCAGGATTAGCGCCACAATTACACCAATAAAGAATATTGCGATGACTCCAAACCATGCAAAGTTATGATATGCCTCAGCGGTTAAACTATAACCAATACCGAAAGTTGCTTTTGTATATGTAGTTAACCAACCTTCATTTACAGTGTCCGTAATTGTTCGTAAAAGTCCACTTGGGTCAGCGAATGATGGGAAGAAGCCCATAATAGATGCTAAATAAGATAGACCATTGGTGAACGGCATTGACTCCGGTGAGGCTCCAACAACAACCATCAATGGGAAACAAGACCATCCGCAACTTCCTATAAAGTTAATTACACCACTCAAAATTGATCTTGAGCCACCTATATCTCCACCATCTGCTAAACGTGCATTCGCAAGATAATTCGATAAGCCCATCAAACCAACTCCTAAAAAGATAATAATTAGAGTTGTACTAAACTTCATCTTCTTAGCATTATTCATCTTCATTAACATTAGTGTACCCGCTAGACCAAGTCCAATTGTTCGTTGACCAATCACAAGGTACGCAAGAATATGAATAATCATCAATAATTCATAGATAATTTGTGTTTTCTTTTTATTTGTGTTTAATATCCACAATAAAATCAATGATGGTGTATAGAAAATAGATAAACGATTAAAGATACCTAGACTACCCAATATTGCGCCTGTGCTACCAGTTCGAAGCGCTTCATAACCATAGCGAACCGAAAATAATACTTGCACAGCCGTCATAATCATTGATGCAGGCATAGAGATCCAGAATAATATTTTACCAATTCTCTTCAAATGATATGTATTTGTCTGTTCAGTTAATACAAACTGACGTTCTTTCACACCAACTAAAACACCCGCAAGCATAAGAGCTTGAATTGATAATAATGTAAACTTCACAACAATCCACATGTGCTTTTCCAATGCAAATTTAGAATAGAATGGATGTTCAAATACATAATCATATTTGACTCCTAATCCATACAAATAAAACTGCCCAAATTGGAAAACACAGAATGATATAAAAAATAAAGAGAATGCAGTGAAGATTTTTTGATTAATCACTGCATATGTAACAAATAAAACAATACTAACAAAAAGACCGTAAGCCCCCCAAAAGCGGATACTATCTATTTTGAGCCCAAAGGTCATAAATAAACTCAATGCGAGTAACACTAAGTTGATATATACCCCAACCACTCGATACTTTGTTGTATGAATCTTAGGCATCATAGGTTCTTACCAAACTTTCTCTTATGATAGTAACGGATGAGTGCCTGTGGAACGAGTCCGTGAAGAATATGCTTGAATGCATAGTAGTTTTCACTGACAGGTAATCCTAATTTCTTTCTCCAATGAAGTGCTAGTTTGCATGCATCAACACGGAATTGGAACTTACGTTTCTTCATTGAAGTTCTGTTTTCACGATAGTTTAAAACAATCTCGTCTAGATTGTGCGCCTTTTTATTGGCATACATTAACTTGCACCAAAGATCATAGTCTTCTGTACGGCTTGTTAAAGGTGAAACAGTATAGCCACCAACTTCCACAAGATCTTTCTTACGAATCATCACTGTTGGATGAACAATAGGATGATAGCGATAGATATTGCGAGCATTGAGTTCGACAGAACACTTTCTGACACCCCAAATACCATCTTCATCAAATAATTTGATATTCGCTGATACAAGAGATACATCTGGATGAGCATCCAAATACGCAACTTCTTTTGCAAAACGCTCTGGTAATGAAACATCGTCATCATCCATGCGTGCAATATATTCACCACGTGTATATTCAATACAACGGTTTAAAGACGCAGCTAAACGCAAGTTCTTTTCATTATGAAGAACTTGGAATTTATCTGGATACTTTTCTGCATAACCCTTTAGAATCTGATATGTGTTATCCGTTGAACAATCATCACAAACAACCAACTCCCAATCTTGGAATGTTTGGTCTAAAAGAGATTGAATCGCATCACTAATATATTTTTCGCCATTATAACTGGCCATAATTACAGATACTTTATACTGACTCATTCAATCCTCCTTTACTTAATCTTTTTCGATTAATGAATAAATCTCCTTCATCTTCTCCATAACTGCTTCTAAAGAGAAGTTTTGAATAAATTCTTGATTGGATGCTTTGTAACTAGCCCAATCACCATCAAGCACTTTTTGAATTGCATGTAAGCAACTTTCTGTAGAGAATGGATCAAACAGTTCTCCACGACTTTCATCGATTAAATCTGAATTTCCACGAATCTTACTAACAACACATGGTAACCCTGTTGCCATCGCTTCCATTAAACTAACAGATAATCCCTCACGATAGGATGGGAATACAAAGATATCTGACATCGCGTAGATTTCTGATACATCTCTACGATATCCAAGTATATGTACCCTATCGGCAACTTTTAGTTCTTCTGCAAGTTTTTGGTTATATCCATCTAAATGATCAATACCAACAATTGCATAATGTACATTCTCTGGAAGCTGTGTTAATGCATGGATGACACGTTGGTGATTCTTATTCTCATTGAGTTCACCAACGCTAAGTAGTAATGTACAATCCACAGGAATATTTAATTCTGTACGTTTCTTTTGTACATCGATTTCTGCTTTACCAAATTTATTTAAATCGATGCCTACACCAGGTATATACATCGTATGTT
>ERZ772932.1743-NODE-1743-length-10024-cov-3.197211_pt1 | contig 10024 bp, 10 predicted proteins | sample MGYA00511684_ERZ772932 | MGnify/ENA primary metagenome ERZ772932 (study PRJEB29015, sample SAMEA2738078) | human oral metagenome | biome: human oral; feature: human-associated habitat; material: saliva | place: China | collected 2210 ...
TCTACTATCTTGGGATGGTCATACTACGGCGAGAGATGTGCTGAATATCTTTTGGGATCAAAAGTCATAAAATACTATAAGGTTATATTCGTTGTATTATCATTTGTTGGATGTATAGTAAAGCTTGCAACAGTATGGAATATCGCAGATATACTTAATGGACTTATGATTATTCCTAACGTAATCGGTGTATTCTTACTAAGCGGAGTTTTAGTTGCAGACCTGAAGAAATATGCTAACAATATAGACGCTGTTGATCCAACACCTGTCCCTGTTGTTGACAGAGATTCAAAATAAGTTATAAAAAAGTCATTGCCTGATTGCAGTCACACTTTCATATCTCAATTATCAAAAGACAAAGTAGATAAAATTGCTCAGGGCCAAGTTTGGTTAGGGCAAGATGCACAGAAAAATGGTTTAGTGGATGAATTAGGCGATATTGATGTAGCCATTGATAAAGTAGTTGCACTAGTCAATCAACATCCCGATAAATACATGGATAATTTCAGCGTGCAATGGTTGGTTGATGAAGATAATAGCTTCTTAGCTCAATTAGATCGTAAGCTTAAACAAAAAGGCCAAGTGTTACTGACAAATTGGTTAGGATTACCACAGGAAGTGCATCAAGTGAAAAAACAACTGAATGTGTTAACCAAATTTAATGATCCAAAAGGGCAGTATTTGTATTGTTTAAATTGTGGTTCGGTTAAGTAAAACAGTAAAATACAAAAAGGGCGGAATGTAATTTCCGCCCTTTATTTTTATCCAATTAGTTTATTTTTCATTTTTGATATTAGAGAAAATATTCGCCAAAATTGGACCCGATACATTGTGCCAGAAACTAAATAAAGCACTTGGTACTGCGGCAATCGGGTTGAAATGAGCGGCTGCCAGTGCAGCACCTAAACCTGAGTTTTGCATACCCACTTCAATTGCTACTGCTTTACTATCCGCCGTATTAAGTTTAAATAATTTTGCCGCAAAGTAACCAATTAAATAGCCTAAGCAGTTATGTAAAACTACCACGCTGAAAATTAATAGGCCTGATTCTACGATTTTATCTTTACTTACTGCTACTACCGCTGCCAAGATTAAGACGATAGAAATAACAGAGACTAATGGCATAGTTTGGCTTGCTTGTTCCACTTGTTTTTTGAAGAGTGCATGAACGACTAAACCTAAGAAAATTGGGAATAATACCATTTGTAATACAGACATAAACATCGCGCCCGCATTAATATCTAACCATTGGCTTGCTAATACATAGAAAATAGCAGGGGTTAATACTGGTGAAAGTAAGGTTGAAATTGTGGTACAAGTGACAGAAAGCGCAGTGTTACCTCTCGCTAAGTAAGTCATTACGTTTGATGAAGTGCCACCTGGGCAAGAACCTACAAGAATCACACCAACCGCTAAATCAGCTGGCAAATTAAAGGCTTTTGCTAACCCGAATGCGACAGCAGGCATAATGATAAATTGACCTGCCACACCAATAAATACAGATTTAGGGTGTTTAGCCACTTCACTAAAATCAGCAAACGTTAAGGTAATTCCCATACCAAACATCACTAAACCTAAAAGGTAAGGAATGAATGGTGCAAAAATTTTAAATTGTGCAGGGAAGAGAAAGGCGAGAAGAGCAAAAACAATCGCCTATAGTGCGAAAGTTTTGCTCACAAAGTTAGTGAGTTTTAATAATGCTTGCATAGTTGCTTTCCTATTTTGTTAAAAAGAATGAAAAGAGCGGTCAATTTTAAAGACGTTTTTTTGAGATGTCTATGCCTAACTTGAATTTACAGATGATTAGGAAGTAGTTGTTTGCCAAGCATTTTCATCAAGTAATTGACCAAAATGGCTTTCTACAAGAAGGCGAGTAATATTGTTTTGAGGATTGGTAAAGATCTCTCTTGGTGTACCTGATTCGATAATTTCACCTTCATCCATAACTAGCACTTGATCCGCAATATGTTTGATAATCCCTAAATTTTGTCCAACATAAATATAGGAAATGCCTAAATGTTCTTGTAAATCTAAAATTAGATTAAGCAATTGAACACGAACGGAGGCATCTAATGTACCAAGTGCGTCATCGATAATAATCACTTCAGGCTGAAGAATGAGTGCGCGAGCCAAAGCGATCCGCTGTTTTTGACTAACAGAGAGATGTTTAATTTTAAGATTGGTGTAATCAGGGTAAAGTCCTACTAACGAAAGGGTTTCAAAGATCTTTTGATTACGTGCTTCTTCATCCCAGTCGGTAATTAATCGCAGCGGTGCATCTAAGGCTTGGCCAATATTCAACCGAGGATTAAACGCTGAATTTGCATCTTGGAAAACCATTCGGATATGTTGCGCACGATAGTGAAAATCTTCAAATTGGAGCGGTAAATCATTAAATAAGATTTTCCCCGAAGTCGGGGGCGTAATCCCTGCGATCATTTTCACTAAGGTAGATTTCCCTGAACCATTTTTACCAATAATCGCAAGTGTTTCTTTCCGACTAAGCGAGAAGCTGACGTCCTTTACCGCATAAAACTGCTCAGAGCCAAAAAGTTTGGCTGGACCATCAAAGGTTTTACTGAGATTTTCCACTTTCAATAATGGCATTATTCGTTTCCTTTTGATTCTGTGTTGAGCGTAAGCGGTGAAGCGGCCACTTTATCTTTAAACTGCCGTTCTCGAAGGTTGATCGGATGATGGCAGGAGAACTCATGTTGTTTAATACGGTAGCGGGTTGGTTTTTGAATACATTCACGTTGAGCGAAAGGACAACGTGGCCCTAAACGACAACCAATAGGCATTTGTTCCAAAATCGGCACGGTGCCTTCTAGTGTCCCTAATTTGCTTTTAAAACTTAAAGGACGACTAAAATCTGGCACAGAGTAGAGCAATGCCTGCGTATAAGGATGGTGAGGCATTTCTAATATTTGGTCGGTTGGCCCAGACTCTGTATTTTGCCCACAATAAAGGACGGAAATACTATCACACCATTCACTGATACTTTTAAGATCGTTACTGGCTAATAAAATTGTTGTACCTTGGTTTTGGTTCATACTTGAAAGCAAACGGAAAATTTGCAATGCCGTAATGGATTCTAAAGAATTAGTCGGTTCATCCGCAATTAGTAATCGAGGTTGATTCGCCACTGCTATAGCAATCATCACCTTTTGGCCTTCACCTTCAGTGAGCTCATTTGGATAACTCGCCATAATATCTTGGTGGTCTTTAATCCCTACACGGTGCAGTAATTCAATCGCACGACGTTTTTTCCAACCAAACCATTGCCACCAACGGCCTTTAAACGTCCAGTTTGGAATGCTTTGGATAAGCTGATTACCAATTTTTCGGCTTGGGTCTAGGCAGCTTAATGGGTTTTGGAAGATCATTGAAATTTCTTTTCCAACGATTTTTCGACGTTGATTCGGTGTCAGTTTAAGCAATTCAATATCATTAAAACGAAAACGGTCAGCGGTGACAATCCAGTTGTCTTTGATGGAATTACTGATTACTTTAGCGATTAAACTTTTACCTGAACCTGACTCACCGACAAGTCCTAGAATTTCACCTTCATTAAGCGAAAGATTGACGCCGTCCACAATTTTTATGCGGCCGTTTGGTGTTTGAATTTCAATATTAAGATTGCGAATATCTAACAGCGCCATGGGTTACTCGTAATATTTATTGATTGCTTGACACAATCCGTTAGTAAAAATAATGCTTAATAAAATGGTAAAAATAATAGCAAAACCTGGTAATAAAACCGCCCAAGGAGCAAGATAAATTAATTCTAATGAATCTTTAATCATTGCGCCCCATTCAGGCATTGGACGTTGTGCACCTAGAGAAATAAAGCTTAATGCTGTAATATCTAAAATAGCAACCACAAATGCACGGGCGATTTCTTGTGTATAGACGATGCTAATATTTGGTAAGATTGTGGTTTTTAATAATTCCCAGTTTGAAATACCATCTAATTTCAGTAAGAGTACGTAGTCTTTTTTTAGCTCTTGCTGAATCGCTTGATAAATGGCATGCACAAAATACGGCAAAATGGCCAGTAGGGTAGCAAACATCGCATTCATCAAGCTTGGTTCCATTAACGTGGAAATGATAATGGCAATCAGCAAAATAGGAATCGATAAAAAAGCATCAAAAAAATGACCTAAAAAACGCGCTTTAATCCCGTCAGACATACCCGCAAGAATACCTAGTGCGCCCCCAATAATTGCCACAGCGATAACCACCAAAAGGGATGAACCAAGAGTGTATTGTGTCCCCATTATTAATCGACTGAGTACATCGCGGCCAAGATCGTCCGTGCCAAAGAAAAAGGCGATACGACCTTTTTCTACCCAAGATGGTGGCATTAATTCTTCACCTACAAACTCCATGCTTTCGCTATAAGGCATGATGAGTTTCGGGAAAAGAGCGACCAAAATCAGGATAAAAAATAAGTAGAAACTAAATAATGCCACACGATTTTGGCGGAAAAGCAACCAAATTTGCAAGAGGGAGGTGCTTTCGCGAAATTCATCAGGTTCTCTATCTTGCATACCAGCCCTTCTTATTAAATGGATCTAACATAAACATCAGCGACTTGGCTAAGGTATCAATAATGATGATGCAAACACCGATCACTACGACACCAGCCGAAATACTGTTGTAATCTTGTTGGGTTACTGCATCAATCAGCCAACGCCCGATTCCCGGCCAACCTAAAACGTTTTCTACCAACATACATTGTGTTAATACTAAGGTAAATACGCGAGTAAGCTGTGGAATCAATAATGGAAATGTATTACGAAAAACGTAACGTTTTAAAATCGTCCATTTCGACCATCCACGTGTTACAGCTGCTTTGGCATATTCTTGTTGAAGTAAATAATCAGCTCGTTGCTGAATGATTCGGATAAATTCCATTGTCGGCAGAATACAAAGCACTAATGTCGGTAAGGCTAAATGCTGTAAAACGTTTTGTACGATTTTGGTTCGGTAAGGGACATCAACAAACCACATATCAATGGTAGGGAAGCCTGTGATAGGTTTGATTTCATACAGTAAATTATACTGCCCGATGGCTGCAATCTCCCAGCTTTGAATCGCTGCTACATAGAGCAAAATCGGGGCAAACCAGAAAATAGGAATAGACAAACCAACATTAGAGATACTTTGCAATGCGCGTGCACAAGGACGCTGATTATAGACCGCACTTAATACGCCGAGAGGAATACCTAAGATGCAAGCCAATAAAAGTGCGGTAAAACAGAGTTCTAATGTGGGTGGTAATACAGTAAAAATTAAATCTTTTAACGATTCTCCGCCGTTATAGGTAATCCCTAAATCGCCCTGTAACAATGATGTAAGGTAATGATAATAAGCACTATAAATGTTATTTGTGACAAGATCAGCATTGAGCGGATCTCGCATTAAAATCCCAAAGCTTAATACGGATAAAATCAATAATAAAATGCTTACCCAAATTATATGGCGAATGGCTGAAATGAGCACTATTTTTTCTCCTTATTCTTCATGAAATACAAGGTAGAAAAATTGATGCTACCAAATGGGGTCATCTCAATTCCTTTTACATTACCACGTGCGACTAAAAGTCGTTTTACGTTTGCAATTGGTACAATAGGTAATTCGTTTAAAATGAGCTCTTGTGCATTGTTATACGCTTTAGACCGTTCATACAAATGATTGGTGGATAGTGCACGATCCATCATCTTATCGAATTCAGGGTTACACCAATTGGAGAGATTAGTGATTTCCTTTTGTGTATCACAACTTAAAATTGGACGCATAAAACCGTCAGGATCAAGGTTTCCAGCAAGCCAACCCGTTAAGATTAAATCGTAATCTTCAGTCCCTTTGCGTAATTGTTCGATTAAAAACGTGCGTGTTACTGACCGCACTTTAACATCCACTCCCGCTTTGGCTAAATCCCATTTGATGAGCTCCGCCATTTTAATGGGAGCAGGGTTATACACTTGCTCTTCATTCATCACCCACATATTTAACGTGAGTTTTTTATCGCGTAACGTTTTCTCTGCTTCTGCAGGCTGATAATCATAAGAGAAATCAGGCGTATTAATTGCAGAAGCCCAAGAGATTTCAGGAATAATATTATTCGCCACCGTTGCTGTGTTATGGTAAATATTTCGAACAATTCTAAAACGGTTCAAGCTTTGTGAAATGGCTTGGCGAATGGTTTTATCTTGCATTAATGGCTTTTGGAAATTGAAAGCCAAATAGGCCAAGTTCATTCCATCCGTAGATTGCAGATAATAACGGTCGTCCTTTTCACTTAATAAACCGAGTTGGCTGACTTCAGGATAAGACGCGATTTGACATTCATTATTAAAGAATTTAATTAAACGCCCTGTACGATCCGCCGAAAGATCCACAATAATATTTTTAATTTTGGCTTCTTTTTTCCAATAATCCTCATTGCGTACCAAGCGAACATACTGGTTATAAACGTAATCTTTCACTTGATAAGGACCCGTGCCAACAGGGTGTGTGTCCAATTGGGTGAGATTATCATCTGCACTTAATTGATACGCATATTCTTGAGAGAAAATAATAGAATATTGACTGGCAAGATGCGACAGAATTGACGCATCGGGTTCAAACAGTTCAATTTTGACCTGATAAGGATTCGTTGCCGTGATACTTTTAATTTTTTGATTCAGCTTAATACTTTCAAAATACGGAAAGTGTACCTTCTTAGCTTGTTCGTGGAAGATTCTATATTGTGGATTTTTATAGGTTACTTCATTATCTGAAAATGTAGGCAAGTAAGTATCATGCCCTAAAACACGATTAATCGAAAAGACCACATCCTCGGCATTAAAGTCACGAGTTGGTGTAAACCAAGGAGTATGATGGAATTTCACCCCTTTACGAAGATTAATGAGAATTTGTTTGCCATCAGATGAAATTGAATAGGATTGTGCTAATACTGGAACAAGTGCGGCACTGTGATCTTTAATATCAAACAGTTTGTTATAAATTTGCTCCGTCACCACATTCATACTGGTGCCGGCGTCTGCAGTTTGCGGGTTAAAGGAAAAACCCGATGCATTCGTGCAGTATGTTAAGCCGTTTTCTGTCAGCATTTTGGGTATGCTTGGCGCGGCTTGTGCCAGATTAATTTGGCTCAACCCACACAATAAAAAACAAAAAGTGACATTTCGACGTAACATAGCTTTATTATTAAAGACCGTTTTGTGATAAATTGAGTGAATTGTAAAATATCTTGGCAAAAATGGCTAGTTATTGGATTTTTAGGATATGTTTAAATCAATTAATCGGGAAATTAATCAAATAATCAATCGTGGATTTGACCGCACTTTACGTTTAGCTGTGACAGGGCTAAGTCGAAGCGGTAAAACAGCCTTTATTACGAGCTTGATTAATCAATTGTTACATATTAATCAAGAGGGAAATGCGCATCTTCCTTTATTTGAGGCTGCCCGAAATCAATCTATTTTAGCGGTAAAACGTGTTCCTCAGCAGGATTTAAGTATTCCACGTTTTGATTATGAAGCGAATCTCAATGATTTAATGAATAATCCACCACAATGGTGCCAATCTACTCGAGGCGTGAGTGAAACACGCCTTGCTATTCGTTTTGAACGCCAATCGGGCTTACTTCGCCATTTTAAAGAACGTGGCACATTATATTTGGATATTTTTGATTATCCTGGTGAATGGCTATTGGATTTACCTTTGCTGAATTTAGATTTTCAACAATGGTCACTTGAACAAGCCAAAATTACATCAGGTATTCGCCAGCAGTTTGCTCAAGATTGGTTGGATAAACTGAAAAAACTCGACCTAAGTGCGGTCGTCAATGAAGATGTTTTAGCGCAGATTGCAAAATCTTATACCGATTATTTGCTTGCCTGCAAAGCAGAAGGAATGCAATTTATTCAACCTGGCCGATTTGTCTTGCCTGGGGAATTAGAAGGCGCACCTGTTTTGCAATTTTTTCCGTTACTGCATTTGTCAGAAGAACAATGGCAAAAATTGAAAAGAGAGGCGAAATCCAATAGCTATTTTGCCGTGTTGAATAAGCGATATGATTATTATCGTAATAAGGTGGTGAAAGGCTTTTATGAAAATTATTTTTCTACTTTTGATCGCCAAGTGATTTTAGCGGATTGCTTAACGCCACTGAATCATAGCCAACAAGCTTTTATTGATATGCAAACAGGGCTTAATCAGCTTTTCAAAAATTTCCATTATGGGAAACGCAATTTACTTAATCGCTTGTTTTCCCCGAATATTGATAAGCTCATGTTTGTGGCAACAAAAGCCGATCATATCACAACAGATCAAATTCAAAACTTAATTAGTCTGATGCGCCAATTGGTGCAAGAGGGCGGTCGTCATGTTGAATTTGAAGGGATTGATACAGAATACACGGCAATTGCTGCGATTCGAGCGACAAAACAAGTTTTAGTTAATCAAAACGGTAAACAAATCAAAGCTATTCAAGGTGTGCGTTCTTTAGATAAGCAACTGATTACCCTTTATCCAGGATCTGTTCCAAGTAAACTACCTAATGCAGAGTTCTGGTCAAAACAATCTTTTGATTTTGATTCCTTTGAACCTCAAGTTTTACAACAAGGTGAAAGCATTCCGCATTTAAGAATGGATGCAGTTTTACAGTTTTTATTGGCGGATAGGTTTGATTGATAGAAAAATTAAATTAATTTAATTGTTAAATTCTTAATATAAACCACTATTTTTTTATTGGTATTTAGGTAGAATTAATTTGAGTCTTTCTAAAGTAAAGGAGCTTATGATGAAAATGAAAACTCTCTTAGCATTAGCAATCAGCGGAATTTGTGCTGCTGGCGTGGCAAATGCACATGACCATATGGCAAAACCAGCAGGTCCTTCAATCGAAGTAAAAGTACAACAATTAGATCCTGCAAATGGTAACAAAGATGTAGGGACTGTAACCATTACTGAATCAAATTATGGTTTAGTGTTTACACCAAATCTACAAGGTTTAGCTGAAGGTTTACATGGTTTCCACATTCATGAAAATCCAAGCTGTGATCCAAAAGAAAAAGACGGTAAATTAACCGCAGGTTTAGCGGCTGGCGGTCACTGGGATCCTAAAGGTGCAAAACAGCACGGTTTCCCATGGCAAGATGATGCTCACTTAGGTGACTTACCGGCTTTAACTGTATTACATGATGGTACAGCAACTAACCCTGTTTTAGCGCCACGTCTTAAAAAATTAGATGAAGTTCGTGGTCATTCTATTATGATTCACGCTGGTGGTGATAACCACTCAGATCATCCAGCTCCACTTGGCGGTGGCGGCCCACGTATGGCATGTGGCGTGATTAAATAAGTCGATTTTTAAAGATAATAAAAGTGCGGTCAATTTTGACCGCACTTTTATTTTTATCGTTTTACTTAACCACTTCCGCCGTATATTCCAATTTATGAATTGCATTAATTAACTGCTCATCAGCAACTTTCGGATCTTCTACAACAGTCACCGTTCTATCTTTAATGGAGGCTTTAGTGGAAATCACGCCATCAATATTGCGTAACTCTTTATTCACTAAATAAGCACAAAGCTGGCAGTTCATTTCATTCACTTTTAGCACAACTTGCTTTGTTTCTTCCGCCTGAGCGATAGAGAAGGTGAATAATGAAAGCAAAAGTGCGGTCGTTAATTTCTTCATTTTTTGTTCCTAATTAGAAAGCTCTAAAATCCACGGTAAAATGGTTGGATAAGTTAAGAAAAAGAGCATGACGATAAATACAATCCAATACAAAACAATGAGCTTTTTACGGGAAATGTATTTGCTGCAAATGATTTTTTTGGAAAACATCAGCAACCAAAAGCCGTAGGCAAAGGCGCATAATGAAACGATAAGCATCGGAATGCGTAAATAATCATATTCACCTAAGCCAATTAACCATGTGGATGACACGCCAAATACTAAATAGATTAAAGGCGCAATGCAGCACAAGGTTGATGCCACCGCAG
>ERZ772932.1745-NODE-1745-length-10018-cov-13.812105_pt1 | contig 10018 bp, 10 predicted proteins | sample MGYA00511684_ERZ772932 | MGnify/ENA primary metagenome ERZ772932 (study PRJEB29015, sample SAMEA2738078) | human oral metagenome | biome: human oral; feature: human-associated habitat; material: saliva | place: China | collected 2210 ...
AACCAAGAGTCCAAAGCTTTATTAGATCATGTAAAGAAATATTATCATTTTGATGCAAGTAAAACGAAGTATAAGATTGAAGACTTAGATGAAGTTGATAGGTCTATATATCTATCGTTACAAAGTCAAAATTAATCCTTAATTATATGTATTTAACTATACTTATAAAAGGATGTAAGCCATAGGCGTAGTGCCTTTATATTAATAATGTGAAATCATAACGGTTCTATTGACAATTCTATAGAACCGTTATATTATAATTTCATGCTTTAATTAGATAAAGCGATAAAATAGAAAAGTATCGATATAGGTAAAAATTTTCTCATAGTAAATAGAAGGTTCATATAACGCATTTAAAACTAATTATATGATGCTTTCACAGGCATGAGAAATGAAATGATAGAAAGGATGTTTACGATGGTACAGCAGCAATTACCTACGGGGTTCCGTGATGATATAGGGGCCGTAGCGGAGCGCAAGGATGATGTGAGTCAATATGTGCTCGGTCTATGTCGTAGCCGCCAGTACACTAAGATCTCTACGCCTCTTGTAGAGTACAAGGATGTATTCAATGGCTATGCAATGGGCCGCGGTCAGCATATGTACGAGTTCATGGATAGCTCGGACGCGTCCGTCGTAATTCGTCCTGATTTGACCATGCCAATCGGTCGTTTTTTGGCTACCACAAATATTGAGTTGCCTCGTACGTTCTACTATTTGGGCGATGTATTTATGAAAAATAAAAAGCACCGCGGTGATGTGAACCAAGTAACGCAAGGTGGCATCGAGATGGTAGGCTATGAAGGCATTGAGGCCGAGCAAGAGTGCTTTGCCATCATTAAAGAGGTAAACGAAACGCAGCTTGGTAATAACTTATTGCTTGAGATTGGGGATGCTCGTTTCTCTCGTGCTATCACTGATGCGCTAGACCTTAGTAATGAGGAAAGAACAGAGCTATTAGACGCTTTATTTACTAAATATTTACCTCGTTATAACGAGTTGATTTCCGATTTTAAAAATAGTGCATTATATCCATTCTTAACTGTATGGCCTCGCTTGTTCGGCACGGTCCGAGATATTAAGGATGAGCTCAACCAAATCATCTTGCCAGCGGCGGCGCAACGTATTTTAGATAATCTCGTAGATATGGCTAACCAAGTGGCGCAAACAGGCCAACAGGTTCGCATTGACGTGTCTACAGAGCCGCTTCAATCCTACTATACAGGCCTTACCTTTAGAGGTTATGTGGACGGCGTATCTCAGTACATCGTCAGCGGCGGTCGTTATGATGGCTTGCTATCTAGCTTTGATAGTACGCCGATGCCGGCCGTTGGGATGGCTTTTAATATTGATGTGTTGACCGATGTTACCTTGAATGGTGAAAGCAACAATCAAGATAATGGCAAATTGCGTATCGCTCTTACAAAGGGCCGTGTCGAGAAGGATTTCATTCCTCTCTTGGAATCGTGTGGTATCGATTGTGAGCCACTGCGCAACAAGGCGCGTAAGCTTATCATTCCATTAGGTGATGCCATTGAGGTAATACTCGCTAAAGGCCCTGATGTAACAACGTATTTAAAAAATGGTGTAGTAGATCTCGGTATTGTTGGTAGTGATGTACTAGATGAGCAAGATGATACGAGCTATGAAATGCTTGATCTACAAACGGGTAAATGCCAATTTATCTTGGCCTCTCTAGCAGGCTATGATCCTAAAGAAGGTCGTCGTCAACGGATTGGTACAAAATATCCAACCATTACAAAACAGTACTTTGGAGCGCAAGATGTGGAAATCATCAAAATTGAAGGATCTGTTGAGCTAGCACCTCTCGTAGGTCTAGCGGATGCCATCGTAGATATTACAGAAACGGGCACAACATTGCGGGAAAACAACTTAGAAATCTTTGACTGGTTACAAAAGATTTCTACTCGCTTAGTAGCTAATCCATTAGCACTAAAACAAAAGAGAAATACCATTTTTAAACTCATAGACCAGCTTTCAGAAGCCATTAATAAATAAGAGATAGAACTAATAGTGCGAATAGCATATAGGAAGAAGGACATTTGATGAAAATTTATAAAGAATCATTAGATACGATGCTCGGTATCGTGCGAAATTATACGCAACAAACTACAGATATGGAAATTGAACGTCGCGTGTACGATATTATCGCTGACGTTCGCACCAATAGTGATGCGGCCTTAAAAGCCTATTCTGAAAAATTTGATGGTGTATCTATTGAAGACTTCAAGGTTCCACAAGAGGAAATCGACGCCGCTTATGAGTCCTTATCTGATGATTTGAAAGCAGCCTTATTAAAGGCAAAGGCTAATATTACAGAGTTCCATAGCCGTGAAATTGAGCAAGGCTTTGTGGATATGGATACACCGGGCATCATCCGTGGTCAAAAGGTGATTCCCTTGGCTCGCGTTGGCCTTTACGTTCCTGGCGGTACTGCAGCATATCCTTCCACCATCATTATGACTGCGTTGCCAGCTAAGATTGCAGGCGTCAAAGAAATCGTCATAGTCACACCTCCTCAAAAGGACGGCATCAATCCTGCTGTATTGGGTGCTGCTAAGCTTGCTGGCGTTGATGCGGTATACCAAGTAGGCGGCGCTCAAGGTGTGGCGGCCCTTGCATATGGTACTGAAAGTATTCCAAAGGTCGATAAAATCGTAGGCCCTGGCAATATTTACGTAGCCACTGCAAAACGCCAAGTATTCGGTCAAGTTGACATCGACATGATTGCGGGCCCTAGTGAAATCGGTATTATTGCCGACGACAGTGCTAATCCAGTTCACCTCGCAGCAGATCTTTTGTCCCAAGCGGAACATGATCCTCGGGCGCGCGCTATTATGGTTACTACTAGTGAAAGCTTGGCAAATGCCGTATCCGATGAGGTAGAACGTCAATTGAAATTGTTGCCTCGTGAAAGCATCGCTCGTCCAGCCATAGAAAATAATAGTTATATTGCCGTTATGGATAGCGTTGAAGATATGTTTACAGTCATGAACGAAGTCGCTCCAGAGCATTTGGAAATCCAATTGCCAGATCCAATGAACTATATGAGCCTCGTTCAAAATGCAGGCTCCGTATTCCTTGGCGCTTATGCATCTGAGCCATTGGGCGACTACGTAGGCGGTACAAATCACGTGTTGCCAACAAGTGGTACAGCACGCTTCTCCTCTCCACTTGGTGTATATGATTTCGTAAAACGTACATCCTTTACACAATTTACAAAAGAACGATTAGAAGAAGTAGCAACACACATTACTACATTAGCTCGTACAGAAGGCCTTGAAGCACATGCTCGCGCCATCGAAGTACGTTTTGAAAAATAGTGTATATAAATAGATTAGATCATATATTTGAAGTCTATATTTAAATATTGATTTAAACATAGATTGACATAGTAATTAGAAATATAGATTGTAACAATAGATTTGGAGTACAGAGGTCGTTATGATACGCACAGGTATGGTGCAACGCACCACGCAAGAAACAGATATTACAGTAGAACTTACCCTTGATGGGGCGCAAGCGAGCTCCATCTCCACAGGGATTGGCTTTTTTGACCACATGTTGACGCTGCTGGCAAAACATGGCCGCTTTGGCCTTGTAGTAGAGGCAAAGGGCGATACATACGTAGATGCTCACCACACCGTTGAGGACATTGGATTAGCGTTAGGTCAGGCTTTGGTGAAAGCCCTTGGCGATAAGGCCGGCATCGAGCGTTACGGCGATGCGTGGGTTCCTATGGACGAAGCATTGACACAAGTTGTGATCGATTTGATCGGCCGTCCATACCTTGTATTCCAAGGCGAATGGAGTACGCCTGTTCTTGGGGGCAACTTTGAAACTGAGCTAGTAGAGGATTTCTTTCAAGCTCTTGCTATGAGCGCTGCTATGAATTTACATGTGCGCAATTTATATGGGCGCAATACGCACCACATCATTGAAAGCATGTTTAAGGCTACAGGCCGCGCATTGCGCAAGGCTGTTACGATTAACCCAGATATTCAAGGGGTAAACTCTACAAAGGGTGTTATTTAATATAGTCATTTAATAAAGGAGAACCTATGATTTTTCCAGCTATAGATTTACAAGATGGTCGCAGCGTTCGCCTCTATAAAGGTGACTTCGCACAGGAAACGGTTATCAATCCTGATCCAGTAGACCAAGCAAAACAATATGAAGCAGCTAAGGTAGGCGCACTCCACCTCGTCGATTTAGACGGTGCTAAGGCGGGTAAGCCTGTTAACGTAGACATTGTAAAAGCAGTGCGTCAGGCTTTCACAGGCATCCTTGAAATCGGCGGTGGCATCCGCGATAAATCTGCTGTTGACCTCTATTTAGGTTTAGGCGTAGATCGTGTTATCTTAGGCTCTGTGGCCCTTAAAAATCCTGAACTTACGAAACAGGTTATCGCTGAATATGGTGCGGAGCGCATCGTTATTGGTGTAGACGGTAAAAATGGTAAGGTTGCGGCTGAAGGTTGGCTCGATCAATCCGATGTGCCTATGACCGATTTAATCGGTGCCATGATTGAAGGCGGAGCAAAGTACTTTATCGTTACTGATGTGGACCGGGACGGAACCATGCAGGGGGCTAACGAAGACTTGCTCGGCGATTTGCAAAAAACATTCCCTAAAGCTCGCATCGTTGCTTCTGGTGGTGTTCGTAATTTAGAAGATATTAAATCACTTGAAGCAAAAGGCGTCATGGATAGTATAGTCGGTAAAGCGCTATATGAAGGAACGATTACATTAGAGGAAATCGCTGAGTATAACCAACGATAAATAGAAATAACAGAATTGTGTCTGCTTAAAAGTAAATCTTATATGGGATGACAGATAGAATTAAACAGACGAAATAAATTGAGTAATACTCAATTGAGAGGAGATTTATGTTAGCAAAACGGATTATTCCGTGCCTAGATGTGGATGATGGGCGCGTTAAAAAAGGGGTTAACTTTGTTAATCTCGTAGACGTAGGTAGTCCCGTAGATATTGCGGCATCCTATGAGCAACAACAAGCGGACGAGCTTGTCTTTCTAGATATTACGGCCACTGTTGATGCACGGACTACCATGCGCGATGTGGTGCAAGAGATTTCATCCCAAGTATTTATGCCACTCACCGTTGGTGGCGGTATTAAGAGTATCGATGATATGACGGCTTTATTGAAAGCTGGTGCCGACAAGGTGTCCTTGAACTCTGCAGCCCTTGCGAATCCTGAACTCATTACAGAAGGGGCTCAAAAGTTTGGCAATCAATGCATGGTAGTAGCCATCGATGTAAAAACAGACGAAGAAACTGGTGAATGGTATGTCTATACTCACGGTGGTCGTAACCGTACTGAATGGAAGGCTCTTGATTGGGCTAAGGAAGCCGTATCTCGTGGGGCTGGGGAATTGCTCGTAACGAGCATGGACAAGGACGGTACAAAATCTGGTTTTGATATTGAACTATATAAGGCCATTGAAGCCGTTGTAGATGTGCCTATTATCGCCTCTGGTGGTGCAGGTACTGTGCAAGATTTTATAGACCTCTTTGCAGAAACAGGCGTGACAGGTGCCTTAGCGGCATCGATCTTCCACTTTGGGGAGGTTAAAATTCCAGAACTCAAAGATGAATTACGAGCTCATGGCATTACTGTACGATAGAAAGTAGCTTTCATACATACGTTTGTAAATACTTACAGTATTTAAAGGTACTCGAAGGCAGTACATAAAAGGCTATGGTAACGATACTAATAAAACACTGAGTTTTAAAACGATTATTTCATAAAGGATTAATATATGAAACCTGATTTTGAAAAGGGAAATGGCTTATTGCCAACGGTTGTACAAGATGCAGATACAAAAGATGTGCTCATGGTGGCGTGGATGAACGAAGAAAGCTTTCACAAAACACTAGAGACAAAGGAAACGTGGTTTTGGTCTCGTTCTCGTCAGGAGCTATGGCATAAGGGCGGTACGAGCGGCAATGTACAACATGTAGTGAGTATGGCCCTCGATTGCGATGGCGATACCTTGCTCATTCAAGTGAAACCGGAAGGCCCTGCATGCCACACGGGGCGTACAAGCTGTTTCTTTAATGATGTAGATTGGAGTTAGACATGGCACAGCAAACATTGAACGAATTATACGAAATTATTAAGAACCGCAAGGCACAGCCAAAGGAAGGTTCTTATACGAATTACTTATTTGATAAAGGGCTCGATAAAATCTTGAAAAAGGTAGGCGAAGAGGCTACTGAAGTTGTTATCGCTGCAAAGAACGAAGACCCTCAAGAATTGATATATGAAACGGCTGATGTATTGTATCACTTGCTAGTATTACTAGCAGAAAAAAATATTCCTTACGAAGCCATCGAGACAGAGCTTGCTAGTCGTGAAGGCGTAGTAAGTAAGACTACAGATCGCCCAGAAATTACAAATTTATAATGAATATATACGTTAAGAAAATAGTTAGAAAGGATAGCTTATGAAAGAGATAATTCGCACATTGAAACCCTATATACCTGAGGAACCTGCGGCAGCGGTAAAGGAACGCCTCGGTGTGGACCGCTTAGTGCGCTTGTCTGCCAATGAAAATCCATATGGGACTTCTCCGTTGGTGCGTGAGGCTATCCTTAGCTATGTAACGCATAATGATGCTAACTATTATCCTGATGGTAATGCTACCGATTTGCGCCTAAAATTAGCAGAGTATTGGAAGGTACAACCAGAACAACTTGTTATTGGTGTAGGCCTCGATGAGGTCATTGCTATGGTTAATAAAACATTGATAAGCGCTGGTGACTCCATCGTGGTAAGTGTACCTGCTTTCTCTGAGTATGCATTAAATGGCCTTGTGGAAGGTGCTGAAATTCGCGAGGTTGAGGCCGATTTTGAAACAGGTCATTATGATTTTTCTGCCCTTGTGAAAGCGGTGGATGAAACAACACGCCTTGTATGGATTTGTAATCCTAACAATCCAACAGGAACCTATGAGTCTGTTGAAGATATTCGTAAATTCATAGCAGCTATACCTAAGGAAACATTGGTCATCATCGATGAGGCATATATTGATTTTGTTACCGCTGTAGCAGTTCCTACAGCACGAGCGCTTTTAGATGAGTTCCCTAATGTAGCTATCATGCGTACCTTCTCCAAGGCATATGGCCTTGCTAATTATCGCGTAGGCTATATGATGACACCTGTAGAGTTGGCTAATTACATGCAAACTATCCGCTTGCCTTATAATCTCAATACCTTGTCCCAAGTGGCTGCAGAAGCTGCTTTTGAGGATCAAGCATTCCTAAGAAGGACAGTTTCTCAAAATGCAGAGGAACGGGCAAAATGGGAGAGCCTATTTGATGAATTAAACATTCACTACTATAAGAGTGAAGCGAACTTTATTTTCTTTACTGTACCTGATGCGGAAGGCTTAGCTGATGCTTGGCTAAAAGAAGGGTATCAAGTGCGCCGAGGACAACGGGATGGTTGGTTAAGACTTACCATTCCTATGGCTCAAGATGGAGCTATTATGCGCGGTATATTAAAAGAATTCATGAATTAATCTATATAGAATACATCAGATATACTAATTAAGGCTGTTGAAAGGAGCATATTATGATTGCCATTATAGATTATGATGCAGGTAATACATTTAATGTCCAGAAAGCGTTGGCCTATATCGGACTTGATGCAGTGCTAACAGCAGATCCGGATGTCATATTAAATGCTGATGGCGTTCTCTTACCAGGTGTAGGTGCCTATGCATCGGCTGTAGCCGTTCTCAAGGAACGAGGCCTCGTCGATGTCATTCAGGAAGTGGTAAAACGAGAAATACCGCTATTAGGTATTTGCTTGGGTATGCAACTACTATTTGAAGAGTCTGAAGAATATGGACCCACGCCAGGTTTAGGTCTCATTCCAGGAATGGTAAAAGAAATTCCTCGCAACCTTGGTCTTAGCGTGCCTCACATGGGGTGGAACAAAAATACAGTACATCATCCAGAGAGTGCTTTCAGCAATGTAGACAATCAATATACCTATTTCGTTCATTCCTATTATGTAGATACTGACCCTGAGTTTATTACATCTACTGCAAACTATGGTATCGATGTACCAGGTGTTGTTGAGCGCGGTAGAGTATATGGGATGCAATTCCATCCTGAAAAAAGTGGTGTGGTAGGTCTAAATCTATTGCGTGCATTTGGCAATATTACGGAAGCCTATGGAGCGGCGAAAAAATAAGAGGGTCACTCTATGTTAGCGAAACGTATTATCCCTTGCCGCAGTGTGGCAAATGGTCGTGTTCAGAATGGCGTTCAATTCCGTGATATGGTAGCTGCCGGCGATTCTGTAAAATGTGCAGAAGAAGCGGTAGGCCATGGTGCAGGTGAGTTATTGGTAACGAGTATCGATAGGTATGGCACGGGGCTTGGCTTTGATATTGAATTATATCAAGGTTTAGCAGAGGTTGTGGATGTACCTGTAATAGCCTTTGGTGGTGCTGGAAATATACAGTATTTTGTGGATTTATTTACAAAGACGAATGTAACTGAAACTCTTGTAGAGGCGTTGTTACATAACAAAGTTTTAACTATAAAAGATATTAAAAAGGCCCTTCATGAATCAGGAGTCGTAGTAAGACGATAGATAATTACTATCAAAATAAAACGATAAAAGCATTCTCTAAGTAACGGAGAATGCTTTTTAGTTATGTCTTTAACTCATAATGTACATCCAAAATGAGAAATTGATAATTGACACTTCTATGTTTAGATATACAATATTATTGTAAGTACTAAAAGTTTTGAGAGCCAATGTGGCATGGATGTGCAAAAGATTTATCAGTTATTTTTATATAACACCATGTCACACAAGACAATTGGAGGTGTTTATATGGTTATGAATGGTATTTACTTAGTTATAGCCTCCGCGTGTATTCTAATTTTAGCGTACCGCTTTTATGGGGCTTTCATAGCGGCGAAAGTATTAACATTGGATGAATATCGTCCAACGCCAGCTATGGTCCACAATGATGGTCACGATTACGTGCCCACAAACAAATGGGTAACATTTGGTCATCACTTTGCAGCGATTGCTGGTGCAGGCCCTCTTGTAGGTCCTGTTATCGCAGCCCAGTTCGGGTATTTGCCTGGTGCATTATGGATCCTTATCGGTTCTGTATTAGCCGGCGCTGTACATGACATGGTTATCTTGTTCGCATCCGTTCGCTATGATGGTAAATCTATTGCGGATATTGCACGAGAAGAAATCAGTAAGTTCGCTGGTTTCGGTGCTATGCTTGCTACATTGTTCCTATTGATCATCACCCTTGCTGGTATGGCCGTAGTAGTAGCTAACGCATTGCATAACTCCCCATGGGGTTTCTTCTCCGTATTTGCTACCATTCCAATCGCTATTTTCATTGGTATTTATTTGAAATGGTTGCGTCCTGGTAAAATTCAAGAAGCAACTATTATCGGTGTAGCGTTGATTTTCGCAGCTATTATCTACGGTCCAAACGTAGCAGCTAGCGAATATGCTTCTTGGTTTACATATGACTTGCAAACCATCGAAATCATGCTTGCCGTGTATGGTTTCTTTGCAGCAGCATTGCCAGTTTGGTTATTGCTTGCTCCTCGTGATTACTTGTCCACATACCTTAAAATCGGTACAATCGGCGCATTGGCTCTTGGTATTATCATTGTAATGCCTGAAATTCAAATGCCAGCTGTAACTCCTTACATCTGGGGTGGCGGTCCTGTATTGAAAGGTTCTGTATTCCCTTATATCTTCATTACTATCGCATGTGGTGCGTTATCTGGTTTCCATACTGTTATCGCAACAGGTACAACACCTAAAATGCTTACTAATGAAAAAGAAATTTTACCTATCGGTTATGGTGCAATGTTAACAGAAGGCTTCATCGCTATGATGGCGTTGATCGCCGCAACTGCATTACATCCAGATGATTACTTCGCAATTAACTCCACTGTTGAATCCTTCAAAGCATTAG
>ERZ772932.1750-NODE-1750-length-9997-cov-15.152987_pt1 | contig 9997 bp, 8 predicted proteins | sample MGYA00511684_ERZ772932 | MGnify/ENA primary metagenome ERZ772932 (study PRJEB29015, sample SAMEA2738078) | human oral metagenome | biome: human oral; feature: human-associated habitat; material: saliva | place: China | collected 2210 ...
TCGATGACAAGCACAACTTCTCGTTGCTGTGCCACTCGTTTGCGCAGCTGGGCGAACTCGTGATCATCGATAATCACGAGTTCCGCACCATGAAGGCGCTGACCCCGGGACCCTACACGTTCATCCTGCGTGGGACCAAGGAGGTCCCACGCATTATGCTCAACAAGAAGAAGCTCACGGTGGGCGTGCGTATCCCCGATCATGTCATCACGCAGGCGATCGTCGAGGCGCTGGGCGAGCCGCTGGCCTGCTCGACGCTCATCATGCCGGGTGAGGAAGAGCCTCTGACGGACGGCTTCGACGTGGATGATCGCATCGGACACCAGGTCGACCTGGTGGTCGTGGGTCCCGTGGGCGTCGCCGAGCCGACAACGGTCATCGACTTCTCCGGTGGGGACGCTATCGTCGCGCGCGTCGGCGCGGGCGATATTTCGCTCTTCGACTGATCGCGTGGTGTTTGAGCAGACGTCTTTTTCGCGCACGGGCTTTTGCCTGCTGCGCCCGGAGGCGTCAGACGGAATCTATCGCTACGCCGATGGGCTCCCGATCGTCGGGCCGCGGCTTGTCGTCGATGGGGTTGACGCCGTACGTGTGACCTTTCAGTGGGGCGCTCAGGCCGCGGCGTACTGCTACGTCATCCTCAACACGATCACTGATCGGGCGCGCGAACACCTCGACGACTTTTGCATGTCGATAGGGCCGGGGCGGTCGGATGCTCGGGCGCTCGTGTGTGCGCTTCCCGCGGATGCGATCCTCAGCTATCAAAGAGTCATTGTGGGTCCGTGGGGCCTCGACCCCGGGGTACTTACGGACATGGGGGAGTGGATCCGCTTCCTCAAGGATGCGCGCCCTGATAAATCAAATCCCTTGAGAGTCGTGAACGGGCGAGGCGCTGCTGCCTCGCTCTTCGTCGGGCCCGATGCGCGGGTGGTGTGGCCGTCGGAGGATCTGTCTGCTCCCGAGATGCGTGCGGCGCGTGAACAGAACATCGCAGCGGATGTGAGTGCGCGGCTCTCTGTCGCGCGCCAGCATGATGTGATCGTTCATGACGGCGAGGCGGACCCAACGTGCACGCTCATCCTCTTCGATGGCGAGATCTGGCGAGGCAACGGTGTCGGCTGGCTGACTCGGCGCTATCCCGGCCTGCGCGTCGTGACGATCGACGCGGGGGATCTGGGCGAGCGCGAGGCAGAGCTGACCGATGCTGATCGCGTCGGCGCTCTGCTGCGGGCAGTGTGTGACGAGGCTGGGGCGGGGCCTGTGATGGTCGCCGGCCAGTCCTACGGCGGTCTGGCTGTGTTGGAAGCGGCGCTGCGCAGTGATCTTCCCCTCGATTGTGCGGTCGCCCAGTCTCCGTCCCTGTGGTGGGGAGGCGAACAACGAGGTGTTGGTGAAGGGACGCTGATGGGTGACCTGCGCGGCGGGTCGGTGAGTCCGCGCCAGGGTGTGCGGCTACGGCTGCAGGTGGGCACGTTGGAAGAGACGATGCGTCCCGTGGTGGATGGATGCGCGCAGCTCCTGGATCGCCTGGGTGTGGCGGTTGAACTCGACCACTATCGAAGCGGCCACGACGTGGCATGGTGGCGCGAAGGCCTTGTACGAGCCCTTGATGAATGGGACGCTCTCACATGCTGACCAGGACAGAGACATCCCAGGTCAATGTCTATTCTATAGGTTAGGCTTACCTATGCACCTGATAAGATCGACTGAATTGAGGCACTCGTGCACCTGTCGACGCGAATTCGCGCCATCGCCGGCGTCGCTCTGACCGCTCTCGCACTGGGAGCATGCTCGTCCAACCAGCCCGCCCCGGCCTCGTCCCCCGAGGCATCCGAGGCCGCCGAGACCTCCGCGACGCGCACCGTCACCGACGCATCCGGTCAGGAAGTGACCCTGCCGTCGCACCCCAGCCGCGTCGTCACGCTCTCCGAGCCGACGACCGACAACGCGCTCGCCCTGGGCGTCACCCCGATCGGCGTCGTCTCCGGCCGCGGCCAGCAGACGGTCCCCAACTACCTCCTTGATCGTGCGGGTGATATCCCGATCCTGGGCTCCATCGGCACCCCTAACCTTGAGGCCATCGGTGCGGCGCACCCGGATCTCATCCTCGTTGACGGCACATCGGTGAAGAACAATGACACTGAGACGCTGACCGCTCTGGCTCAGATCGCGCCCGTCTTCTTCACGACGCAAAAGGGTGGCGACTGGCGCGAGACCTTCACGCTGACGGCCGACGCGCTCGGCGTTGCCGACCAGGCGCAGGCCAAGCTCGCGGAATTTGATCAGCACGTTGCATCCGTGAGCGCCCGTCTGAAGGACGCCGGCTACCTCGATCAGACCTACTCGGTCGTGCGTTGGCAGGGCGATAGCGCCGGCCTCATCCTCAAGGAGCTGCCCGCCGGCCAGGCCCTGAGCGCGCTTGGTATGAAGCGTCCCGCGAACCAGGACCGTGACGGCGAGGGCCACTCCGAGCCCGTCTCGCTGGAAAACATTGATCAGATCGACGCTGACTGGATCTTCTTTGGCACCCTGGGTAAGTCCTCGGTGAACAACCCCTCTGCCGGTGGTAACACGGGTGTCGAGGCTTCGGCCGCCGCCCTGGAAGAGGCGAAGAGCACCGTCGGTTTTGACTCACTCGGTGCCGTGAAGGCGAACCACGTGATTCCCGTTGACGGTTCCCTGTGGACCTCCGCCGGTGGATACCTCCTCATGGACGGCATCATCTCGAACATCGAGGCCCAGTTCGTCCCGGCCTCCTGATGTCGATGGCCAAACGATCCGGGTTGATGACCTGACATGACGACACGTCGCATCACCAGCGTCGCCATTGCTTGTGCAGTGGCGGCGCTGGTGCTTGCCATCGTGGCGACGGCCTCCCTCGCGCTCGGTTCGCGTCAGATTGCTCCCGCCGTCGTGTGGGACGCACTTGTGCACGGTGGCGTCAGTCAGGACGCCCAGGTGGTCACGCAACTGCGCGTTCCCCGTACGCTCGCCGCGCTCATCATCGGTGGAGCGCTGGGGCTGGCGGGATCCATCATGCAGGCGATGACTCGCAATCCTCTCGCCGATCCCGGCGTTCTTGGTATCAATGCGGGCGCTGCATTCGTCGTGGTGACGGTAACGGCTGCGACAGGAGTCACGACGCGCATGGGAACGCTGGTTGCTTCGCTTCTTGGAGCGGGGGTAGCAGCAGCCCTCGTTTTTGCTGTGTCGGGTAGTGGTGGGGGATCGCGTTCCCGTTTGGCGTTGGCGGGTATCGCGGTCTCCGCTGCTCTCGCGTCGCTCACGCAGGCGGTCCTGGCGGCAAACCAGTTCGCATTCAACGAATTCCGTTACTGGGCCTCCGGCTCCCTGGAAGGGGTCGATATGGCCTCCGTGGTTGCCGCCGGGGCAGTTATCGCGTGCGGCGGCGTTGTTGCTGCGCTTATCTCCTCGGCTCTTGGCGTCCTCGCTATCGGTGAGGATACCGCGGTGAGCCTCGGTGTGCGTGTGCGCCTCATTCGTACTCTCGGTGTCGTGGCCGTTACGGCCCTCGCTGGCGGGGCGACGGCGCTTGGCGGGCCGCTCACCTTTGTGGGTCTCGCCGTTCCGCTCTTGGTGCGACGCGTTGTGGGTGCTCGGCAGGGGACGATTGCGCTGTGGTCACTGATCGTTGGTGCCGTGTGGGTGTGTGCCGCCGATGTCGTGTCGCGGCTCATCGTCGCGCCTTCTGAGGTGCCCGTCGGCATCATCGTCGCCCTCATCGGTGCTCCCTTCTTTGTGATCGGTGCCCGTGGAAGGGGAATGTCGTGACGCGTGAGAATCATCGGTATGTGACCGTGGCACGAGCGGGCTTCTCGTTGCGCGTCCATCGGCGCAGCGCCGCCGTTGTGCTGATCGGCTTCGTTCTTCTCCTCGCTTTGTCCGTGTATTCGCTGACGCTGGGCGACTACGGGCTGACCGCTGCCGACTCGTTCCGTCGCCTGATCGGCGACGGTGGTCCCCGTGATGACTTCCTGGGCGTCTACTTTGTCCAGTCCGTGCGCCTGCCCCGCATGCTGGCCGCAGTCGCGGTTGGCTGCGCGTTGGGTATCGCCGGGCGTATCTTCCAGACGATCTCGGGCAATCCTCTGGGAAGTCCGGATATCGTCGGGCTGTCGACGGGATGCGCCACCGGTGCGCTGATCGCCATCATCATTCTGGGCTCCAGCCCGGCTGTGACGGGCGTCGGGGCATTGATCGGTGGCTTGGTGTCTGGGGTGTTTATCCTTGCGTGTGCGGGTGGCATGCGAGTGACGGGCATGCGCGTCGTTCTTGTCGGAATTGGCTGCTCGGCCGCACTGCGTGCGGTCAATTCGCTGCTGATTGTGAAAGCGCCTCTGGAAGCAGCGCAGCGTGCGCAGCTGTGGAGCGCAGGATCATTTTCCGGAGTGACGTTCGCTCGATTGTTACCGCTTGGGGTGCTCTTAGGCGTCGTGGTGTTCATTTGCGTGGCCGCTGCGGTGCCGTTGGGGCTCGTCGCGATGGGGGACGATATTGCGACTGGTCTCGGCGTGAGGGTGCGTCGTGTGCGCGTTCTTCTCATCGTTGTGGCCATTGTGCTCGTCGCCTGTGCGACGGCGGTTGCTGGGCCGATTGCGTTCGTTGCGCTGTCTGCTCCGCACGTGGCGCATCGTTTGTGCGGTGGTGGGGGAGTTGGCTTCGCCTCGTGTGCCGTTGTTGGGGCGTTGCTGGTCCTGGCGTCTGATGTCTGCGCGCAGCGCCTGTTTGCTCCGGCTGAGCTTCCCGTCGGTGTCGTGACGGGTGTTCTGGGAGGTTTGTATCTCCTGTGGTTGTTGATTCGTGAGGTGAGATCGTGACAGAGACCGTTACGAGGCAGGGGCTCACTGCCCGGGACATCGTCGTCGGCTATGGGAAAAACGATCCGATTCTGGAAGGTCTGTCGCTGGACGTACTCACTGGGGAGCTCACGGTCATCGTCGGCCCCAATGCGTGCGGAAAATCGACGCTTCTGCGCTCGCTGGCGCGCGTCCTTGACGTGCGCTGCGGTGTGGTGGAACTTGATGGTCGCAGCGTTGCGGACATTAACCAGAAGGCGCTCGCGCGGCGACTTGGTCTGCTCGCCCAGTCGTCCGTCGCTCCGGGTGACATGCTCGTTGAGGACTTAGTGGCGCGGGGGCGGTACCCCTACCAGTCGCTCCTGCGTCAGTGGAGTCGTGAGGATGACGAGGCTGTGGCACGAGCGATGGAAGATGCAGGGATTGCGGCTTTGGCGGGGCGTCGCGTTGGGGAGCTTTCTGGCGGGCAGCGTCAGCGCGTATGGATCGCGATGGCGCTGGCGCAGTCTACTGAGATTCTGCTGTTGGATGAGCCAACGACCTACCTGGATCTGAATCATCAACTCGAGGTGTTGCGCCTTGCGGAGCGCCTGCAGCGTGCAGGTACGACGGTCGTCGCTGTGTTGCATGACCTGCATCTGGCATTCCGATATGCCACTCACCTCGTTTTTATGAAAGACGGGCAGATCGTGGCGCAGGGTGCGCCTACCAGGGTGGTAACGCCAGATCTGGTGGAGCTGGTTTTTGGAGTCGCGTGCCGCATCATCGATGATCCTGAGACGGGAGCTCCACTGGTCATTCCTCGTCGTTGAGGCGTGTTGTGCGTCTGAATATCTCAAATGTTGACCAGCGGGTCATCAGTGAGCATGATTGTTCGATAATATTGCTCACAGTCGTCCAGGAGAAATCGCATAAAACCAGGTAAAATCGGGTATTGAGTAGGTGTGCCACGAATTTGCTTGTTGCTCGCAATTACATCTCGGGCGCAAGGCAATAGTATGGTTCATGTGGCGAGTGGTTACTCGGACACTGACATGATCGTTCTGCGCGTGACAGCGCCGATCGGTCGAGACTATCCCAGACAGAAGGAGGCGAATACGCATGACGACACACGTGTGCTCACAAAGCCGGGGGCTTCGCATGTCCATGCTTGCGCTGACCGCCTCTGCTTGTGTTGTCGGTGGAATGTTCGTCTCGGTTTCTCCTGCCTACAGTGTGGATGGAATCGGCGATGGTGTTGCGCAGTGTGTGACCGCGTCCGAAGAAGGAGCGTCGATCATCGCGTCGTCGGTCGTCGCCAGCGGTTCGCAGCTGCATGTGGAAGGTGCTGGTTGGGGCCCCTCGTCGGATGACACCCTGGGTTTCGTTATCGTGACGCTTGATGATGGGCAGGAGCAGCGTCCTGACGATGTTGCGCTTCCGTCGTGGGCTCCTGTGTCAGTGACGCGCAACAAGGCTGCATGGTCGGTAGCAAAGGTTGACGCTGACGGAGTTTTTTCCATTGATCTTGATCTGCCTACCTCATGGGCTGTTGGTTCCTCTCATCAGGTCATGATCGGTGACGGTGTGACGGGTAACTATGTCCAGGTTGAGGTGACGGTCGTCGAATCCGCTGCCGAGGCGCGTTCCTGTTCGCTGAATCCCACTGATCCGGCAACCGCGGACGTTGTCGAGCCGAGCGGTGATGATACTGTGGCGCCGGCGCCTGACCCTGCGAGCGACAATGCTGCCGCGGATGCGCCCGCAGATCCCTTTGATCCTGCTGGTGAGGATACTGCCTCGACGACGAATGGTGAGACGACTGCTTCTGCGTCCTCGTCGACCGGCCCGGTGGTCGCTCAGACGCAGACGTCTGCGCCCTCGCGCGCAGACGATGCTCACTCGTCTGCGTCTTCTCCCTCGCCTTCGGCGACCCCGTCGTCTGCGGGGGGCGCGTCCTCGGCCGGGGCTTCGACATCTTCGTCCGGTGGAGCCGCTACCGGCGGCGACCCGACGCCCGAGCCTTCCACCTCTTCGGAGCAGCAGAGTGTGTCCGCATCGCAGATTGGCCCCAAAGCGCACTCCGAGCAACAGGCGTCGAATCAGGCAGCCCGTGAGCAGGAGTCGCGTTTGAATGGCTGGATCCTCGCAGGTGGTGGCCTGCTTGCGCTTCTCGGCGCAATCGTGACGGTCAGTATTGTTCGACGTTCGCACGGTTTGCTGCGCTAATTTCGCCTTACCTGGTGGATCGCACTACGAATACTTGCATTAACCGATTGGTGTGCGTTGGAATTTAGCATTCACGCGTCACGCCTGTTACTCTTGTTCCAGAATAATTGCTTCTGAGGATTGAATCACTAAGGAGAACGGTATGCAGCACGCACGGGCTACTTCTGCCCTTGCCGCGCGCGGGCTTGCGGGGCGCAGTCGCTTGATGAGCCTCTTGATGGGCCTGAGCCTGTTCGCTGCCATTGCGCTCGCGATACCCGGATTTGCCGCTCGAGCGGACGGTAATAACGATTTGATTCCCGTCCCGAACACGACGTTTACTGTCACGATCGAGCACGGCTCGTCGTTCGAGTCGTCCTACGGAGCAACCGGCTACTGGGGTGTCATGCTCGATTCGGGTCGCGTGACGCCGGTTGAGAAGCCTACCTATGAGCGTAATGGTGAGAAGGTGACCGTCACGGCCGATGACGTGTGGGTTGCCACCGCTCCGGACAACTACACGCTGACCGTTCCGGTTCCCAATGGCAAGAACAACGTCGAGGGCATCACCTGGGAGCCCGGCACGAACCACACGGTGACCGTGCTGATGTTCAAGGAAGGCCGTTCGCTCGTCGATGGTGACCCGGTGACCTACAACGTGCGCGTGTATCAGCCCGCTAGTGACACTGCGCACCCGGCTCACAGCGACGACAATCGTCACGATCCGGTCCCGACCGCGGATCCGACGCACGACAACATCGACGATCCGCTTCCGACCCCCGAGCCTACGACGGAACCGACCGCTGATCCTGCGCCTGCGCCTGCGCCTGAACCGACGACGGAGCCTAGCTCCGATCCTGCGCCTGCGCCTACCACGGAGCAGCCTCCGGCCCCTCAGCCCGACGATCCGCAGCTGCCCGCTGTGCGTCCCGCCACGACTCCCTCCGCAACGCCGACGCCCACCCCGTCTGCGAGCGCATCCGCCGCAGCTTCGCAGCCGTCCGATACGCCGGTGTCGCCCATTACGGACCTGTCCCAGCTCACTGACGCCAACAAGGGTGGCGTGAGTGCTGCTTTCACCGGCGGACACCTGACGATTAACGTTCCTTCGGATAAGGCCGTTGCTGGCGACTGGGTGAGCGCGAACATTATGCAGACTGGTGAGGCTCGCTGGCTCCAGGTCGAAGACTCCAACCAGGTGTCCATGGACGTGACGGGCCTGCCGATGGGCGATTACAAGGTCGTCGTGGCTAACCGCCAGCATGAACTGGTCGGCTGGGCAGAGTTCAAGGTCGCGTCGACCGTGGCCGCCGCTGGTACCGGTTCCTCGGTGGATGCGTCGGGTGGCGTGAAGCTGCACGCGGAGATGCTCTCCTCCTCGCTTGCGGGCAACGAGTCTGAAAGCCTCAACGGCTACCTGCTGGGAGCCGGGGCTTGCATGCTGATCCTCGGTGGCCTCGTGGTCGTCCAGGTTCTCTCCGGTCCTAAGATCGGGTCCTCCTCGAATGGAGTCACTCTGTCCTAAGCTAGGTTTCATGGATCTGTTTGATTCTGAATCTGTCGACGAGTCGGGCGTGCCTGCTTTCAACGCGGGCGCGCCCCTCGCCGTTCGTATGCGCCCGACGACACTCGACGAGGTGGTTGGTCAGTCTCACCTGCTCGGTGAAGGGGCGCCGCTGCGCCGCCTTTTGTCGCCCGGTTCGAGTGATGGTGTCGCCGTCTCCTCCGTCGTGCTGTGGGGTCCGCCGGGAACGGGCAAGACGACCCTCGCTTATCTGATCGCGCGTGCGTCCGGGCGCCGTTTCATTGAGCTGTCCGCAGTGTCCTCCGGTGTCAGCGACGTCCGGCGAGTTGTGGATGATGCGCGTCGAACCCTGGCCAGCGGGGGAGAAGAAACGATTCTGTTCGTCGACGAGGTGCATCGCTTTTCGAAGTCGCAGCAGGATTCGCTGCTTCCGGCGGTTGAGAATCGCTGGGTGGTGCTCGTTGCGGCGACGACGGAGAATCCGTCGTTCTCGGTAATTTCGCCGCTGCTCTCGCGCTCGCTTCTGCTGACGCTGAGGCCCCTGGATTCAGACGCGATTGAGGGATTGATCCGCCGTGCGCTGGCGGATGAGCGCGGTCTCGCTGGGCGCTTCTCCATCACAGACGAGGCCGTGGCTGGCCTCGTGCGTCTGGCGGGCTCGGATGCGCGCAAGTCCTTGACGCTCCTCGAGGCGGCGGCCGGCGTGGCCAGTGACGACGGCTCTGGTGAGATCACTGTCGCGAGCGTCGAAGCGGCAGCCAACCAGGCCCTCGTTCGATGGAGTAAGGATCAGCACTACGATGTGGCCAGTGCGTTCATCAAGTCGATGCGCGGCTCTGACGTGGACGCTTCCCTTCACTACTTGGCTCGCATGATCGAGGCAGGGGAAGATCCGCGTTTCATCGCGCGGCGCATCATGATCGCTGCGTCCGAGGAAATCGGCATGGCCGCTCCCGAGGTGCTCACCACCTGCGTGAGTGTCGCACAGGGCGTCGCGCTTATCGGCATGCCCGAGGCGCGTCTGCTCCTCGCTCAGGCGGTCGTCGCTGTCGCGACAGCCCCGAAGTCGAACGCGACCTATCTGGCGATTGACCGCGCCATCGCTGATGTTCGCGCCGGGCGCGGGGGAGCGGTGCCCGAACATTTGCGCGACGCGCACTACGCCGGTGCGAAGACTCTGGGCCATGGCGACGGGTACCTCTACGCGCACGATCACCCCCACCATGTCGCCGCGCAGCAGTACCTGCCGGACGACTTGGAGGGCACGCAGTACTACGAGCCGACGGAGAATGGGCATGAGGCGATGCTCACGAAGCGGCTCGGCGTGATTCACAATCTGCTGAAAAGACGCTAGGATGTAACAGTTGTCCGCACCAGCGGGCACCTGGGGCCTTAGCCGACGGACCGAACCGGTCCTGGAGTTGGCCCCATGCCGGGATTCCCGGCATGACATGAGAAACAGGAAGAA
>ERZ772932.1751-NODE-1751-length-9996-cov-2.271502_pt1 | contig 9996 bp, 9 predicted proteins | sample MGYA00511684_ERZ772932 | MGnify/ENA primary metagenome ERZ772932 (study PRJEB29015, sample SAMEA2738078) | human oral metagenome | biome: human oral; feature: human-associated habitat; material: saliva | place: China | collected 2210 ...
AATATATACCTCCCGCTACAGGAAGTATTAAAGGTAAATTTAACAGTATTGCAACGGCACTAACTGCTCCGCCCAATGCAAGAGAACCTGTGTCTCCCATAAATACCTTGGCGGGGTAAGCGTTAAATATCAAAAATCCCATAAGACTGCCTATAACCGCACCGGTAACAGGTGTAACCGAAAAACCGCCTTTTAACCCTATAAGCATAAAGAATAATGCCACTATAACTGTAACGCTTGAGCATAATCCGTCAAGTCCGTCGGTAAAATTCACACCGTTATCCGTTCCCAGTATTACAAACAGGGCAAAAGGTATCCATATAACACCAAGCTTTAATATTACACCTTTATCAAATGAACCTGTAAAAGGTATAAGAACACCGTAATCAAGTCCGTATATTTTATACAGATATATTATAAAAATCACACTGACTACAAGCTGAAGTATAAATTTTTGTGATGACTTCAGTCCTTCAGACTGTTTTTTCTTTATCTTGAGCATATCATCCAAAAACCCTATTATACCATAGGATATAGTAAATAAGAATACTACCGACACTTCTTTATACTTAGGTATCAAAAACAGGCTTGCAGCCAATATGCCGGCCAAAAATGAAATTCCGCCCATCGTGGGAGTACCTGTCTTCTTCAAATGTTCCTTAGGGCCGTCATCTCTTACCATCTGTCCAAATTTAAGCCTGTGCAAAACAGGAATAAACAAAGGACATGCAATTGCAGTAACAACAAAACCTATCAATAATGCAATCAATGTATCTCTTAACATAATATCTCCAAAATTTTATTCTTCTCCCTCTCCGGCAGGTACTCCGGGAAGTCCGTTTCCGCCGTCGTTAGGTATTACTTCTTCTGTAGAATAGTTCTTTGACTCCTCTTGCTTTTGAGTATTATTGTCTGTAATACCCTCTGCTGTCGGGAATGCACTTACATCTATACTTTCGTCTACCTTTGAATATATATTCATATATGGCAATACTTCAGTCATGATTTTTGAGAACAAAGAGCTTGCATATGCAGATCTTGCCTGATCCGCTACATGAGGAGTATCCACAAGAACATAACATACAACTTCCGGCGCTTGTGCAGGTACGCTTCCTATAAATGAAACCAAATAATTTCCGTTTCCTCTGGGATACTTCTCTGCAGTACCGGTTTTTCCACCGACATCATAACCCGCAACCGCTGCGGCACTACCTGTTCCTTCAGCTACAGTTCTTCTAAGCGCTTCATTTATAAATGCAGTGGTATGTGCAGAAACCGTCTCTCTTACAAGCTCAGGCTCAATATTTTCTATTATTGCACCTTTTGAATTCAAAATCTGTTTTACAACATGAGGTTGATAATATGAACCGCCGTTTACAACAGATGAATACGCAGCCGCAAGTTGAATCATAGTTGTATTATAATTCTGTCCGAAAGAGTTTGTTGCAAGATCCGTTGCGCTTGCATTATCCGCAGTATGTATAAGCCCACTTGTATCCGCTTCTCCCGGCAAATCTATTGCTGTCTTTGAACCGAATCCGAATACCTTTTGATACTCATAAAATTTCTGACTTCCTTCAGCTCTTGAAATATCCATCATGGCCACATTACATGACTCCATAATAGCCTCGGTAACATTCAATACACCGTGACCGTTTCTGTTGGCGCATCTTATCTTCCATCCGCCGACTTCTTCAAATCCCTTACAGTCATAGCTTTCATTGCCTGTTATAACACCCTCTTCCATGGCGGAAGCTACCGTAAATACCTTTGACGGCGAGCCCGGCTCATATGTATCGCTGACAGCGTAGTTTCTCCATATATTACTGAGCGCGTCCACCTTTGCCTTATCATCCATCTCGGCCTGCTGTTCAGGTGAGTAATAATTATTCAAATCTCTGGGATTATTCAAATCAAATGTTCTGCTGGTAGCCAAAGCAAGAATTTCACCGTTATTAGGATTCATCACTATAGCCGCAGTCATATTTGAACCTGTAGAACTTTGCCATTCGGCAATATGTTTCTCTACAATCTTTTGGATATTCAAATCTATGGTCGAAACCACCTTATTTCCGTCTGTAGGATTTTTAATCACTCTTTCAAGAGACGATTCATCATTTAAATATCCGTATTCTCTGCCCGATACCCCGATTAATTGATCATTGTAATACTGCTCTATTCCGGAATTACCGCTCAAATCTTCATTATTTGCAAAGCCTATAACATTACATGCACTTGAACCGTAAGGATATCTTCTTACATAACTTTCTTCAAACCAAATACCGTATACTCTTTCGGAGCTTTTACTCTCTTTGTAAGACTTATTGTACTCTTCTTTTTTTTCGTCAAAAGCTGTTTTTTGCTCATAACTTATATCTTTAGCATATTTTACATATGAGCTGTCCGACTTTTCTGCAATAGTACTTCTCAAATCATCGGCGCTGTATCCGAAAACTTCACTCAGTATAGATACTGTAGCATTTAGGTAATCTTCCTGATTGCCGTTTATTTGTTTCGGATCGATTATCAAATTATAAACCTTTTCACTTGTGGCAATATATGTTCCGTTTCTGTCAAGTATATCGCCTCTTTTGTAAGGTATATCTCTTGAATCATATTTTTGCTGTGACAAAATCTTCTGATTGTATTCCTTAGCCTTACTTTTTTGTAACATAAAAATCTTAAAAAACAATGCAGCGAAAGCAAGTATAATCATAAACAGGATGATTACAAGCCTTCCCTGCAAATTATCTAAAGGATTGGAAGTACCTCCGTCCTTACCTTTGTTATTATTTCCCTTTTTATCTCGGGATATCTTCAAATTGTCTGACATATTCACTTTCCGTTTTTTCGTATGTTATAACCTGATTCTTCTTAGCATAAATCATACCCAACTTATTTGTAGCTACATCATATATATGATCCAAATCAACGTAAGTCGCAATCATATTCTCCAGCGAATCATTTTCATTTCTCAACTTTTCAAGATTTGACTCATTTTTTTGTGTCTGCTTTATAGTGGAAGTCAACTTTGACTGTATTGCAATGTAATTTGCACACAAAAACAACATGGCTATCATAGCTGCTGAAAACACAATAAGATAGGGGAAGTCCATGGATATTGCTCTTTCCCTGTTTTTTCTTATCATTCTGCCTTTTTTTGTCGCTTCACCTTCAGAAGACTTAGGTGCTTTTATCGGAACGGCCGTTTCCACTATTCTTACAACATTACCGTCAACATAATATTCTATCTCTGTACCCTGCTTTTTCTTCGTTCCTTGCCTTTTTCTCTTAACAGTTTCTTTCATTTAGACTCCCTTTTCAAATACTCTAAGTTTTGCACTTTTGGATCTGGAATTTTCCTCCAGCTCCTCCTCACTTGGCAGTATCGCCTTTCTCGTAATAACTCTTCCCTTTGATTTATTCCCGCAAACACAGACAGGAAACTTTTTCGGACAAACACATGGTGACTCGGCTTTTTTGAATGCCTGCTTTACTATTCTGTCCTCCAAAGAATGAAATGTGATAACAGACAACCTTCCGCCCGGTTTCAATAAATCAATCATTACATCTAATGAATCGGTTAAAACCTCAAGCTCTTTGTTCAATTCAATCCTTATGGCCTGAAATGTTCTCTTTGCAGGATGCCCTCCTGTTACCTGTATTTTCATAGGAATAGAAGCTTTTATAATATCTACCAGCTCAAATGTGGTTTCTATTCTCTTCTTATTCCTATATTCAACAATATGTTTTGCAATATTCTTTGCAAATCTGTCTTCACCATAGTCTCTGATGATATGAAAGAGTTCCGACTCCGAATAATCGTTTACAATATCAGACGCCTTTAACTCGTTTCTGTCATCCATTCTCATATCAAGCGGAGCATCAAATCTATAGGTAAAACCTCTTTCGGCAGTATCAAGCTGATATGAAGACACCCCAAGGTCAATGTATATTCCGTCAACCTTGTCTATGTTTTCTCTTTTTAATATATTTTCTATATTAACATAGTTGTCTCTTATAATAATAACATTATTAATGTAATCATTCAATCTTTGAGTAGCAGCCTTAATAGCATCCGAGTCCCGGTCAATTCCTATGAGTTTACCGCTTTCCAGTCGTTTAACCACTTCTAAGGCATGTCCTCCACCACCTAAAGTGCCGTCAACATAGTAGCCGTCGGCTTTTATATTCAAAGATTCTATCACTTCATTCAAAAGCACCGATTTGTGATTGAAAGTCATAATAAATCCCATCCCTATAATATCTGCGGAGGGTATACCTAAGCACAACTCCACCACTATAAGAATATTAGACTACTCCGGTAAAAAAATCAAGTTTTTATATTCTTAAAATTAATATGCACCCGAAAATAAACTTTATTTCCCGGTGCATATCAGTTAAATATTTAAAAATCCTATAGTTGACATTAAAAGCATAAACAAAAATAAAATAAACATTATTATTGCTTTTATAAAACTGTACTTTAAATGTTCCTCATTCTTGAAATATTTTATTGCATCCAACAGACAACTAACTGAAAACAATAAAAATATCAAAGGGAAAAATATTGCATATTTTGTCGGTGCCAAAAAAGCAAATACAACCATCACAATAATGGCAATCGCCAATATGATATGCAAAACATCCCTTATTAAAAGAAAACCCTGTCTTCTTCTACTTGTCATCTTCCCTACCTAATGTAGCCACCATCACCGCCTTAATAGTGTGCATACGATTCTCAGCTTCATCAAACACCACTGATTTTGCGCTTTCAAATACATCCTCAGTTACCTCGTATCCCTTTACGGCAGGCAGACAGTGCATAAATATTGTACTTTCCTTTCCTGTTTTTTTCATCAGTTCCTTATTTACCTGATAAGGTCTTAAAAGTTCGATTCTTTCCTTCGCTTTATCCTCTTCACCCATTGAAGCCCAGACATCTGTATATATCACATCCGCATCCTTAACAACATCTACATTTTCACTTATGATAAGTTTTGCTCCTGAACTGTTCGCATATCCTTCACATAATTTAACCAGATCCTTATTCGGATGTAGTGATTTCGGAGCCAGAACCGTCATATTCACTCCAAGTTTTGTCATTCCGATCATAAGAGAGTTTGCCATATTGTTTCTGCCGTCACCGACATAAACAAAATTTAATCCTTCAATATTTCCGAAATGTTCCTTCATAGTAAGCAAGTCTGCCAGAATCTGTGTCGGATGATACTCATCCGTAAGGCCGTTCCATACCGGTACACCTGCATACTTTGCAAGTTCTTCCACTGTAGAATGTTTAAAGCCTCTAAACTCTATTCCATCAAACATCCTTCCGAGAACTCTTGCCGTATCGGCAACACTTTCCTTATGTCCAAGCTGTATATCATCCTTACCCAGATATTCAGGAAATGCTCCTTCATCTCTTGCACCTACGACAAAAGCACATCTTGTTCTTGTTGAAGGTTTCTCAAACAGCAGTGCAATATTTTTGCCTTTCAATCTGTCTCCGGTAATTCCTTTTTTCTTCTCCGCCTTAAGCTTTGCAGCCAAGTCCAGCAAATATTCTATCTCATCTCTTGAAAAATCCTTCAGTGTAAGAAAATGTCTTCCAAATAAATTCATAAATATACTCCTTTCTCAATATTTTAACAGTATATCATATAAATATAAATTTGTCTGTATAAAAATTCACTCATTTTCTTCTTTGTCTTGCAGACTCATACATCAGTATGCTTCCGGCAACCGCGGCATTCAAAGACTCCACCTCACCAAGCATAGGTATTTTAACCTTATCTTCCACTATATCTAAAACTTCCTTTGAGATCCCTGCAGCCTCATTACCTATTATAAATGCAATATCCTTTTTATAATCCGGAGCATCGTATTCAATTGCTCCTTCAAGACTACTTGCATAAATATTAATATTTTTTGAATAAAGCTTTTCTATCACTTCTTTAAGATCCTTTACATAAATAAAAGGAACTCTGAAAATCGATCCCATTGTAGAGCGTATAACCTTAGGATTATAGATATCTACAGTGGTTTCATTCATTATAATACCTGTAATTCCCGCTCCCTCCCCGGCCCTAATCAATGTACCGAGATTTCCGGGATCCTGAAGGCTGTCAAGAATAAGCAAACTATGAGAAGTATCTCTTTTTTCCAATATCTTTTCAAGCGTATATTCTTTTCTTTTTACAACAGCCATTACACCCTGTGGAGTTTTTGTATCGGATACCGACTCAAATATTCTGTCACTTACCGTCTCATACTCCGGATAGATTTCAGACAATATTTTCACATTTTCAGTCTCAAAGCTTTCACTTGCAAATACGTCCAATATCTCATCCTTTTTAAGTTCTTTAAACATTCTGATGCCCTCAATAATATAGGCATTATATTTTTTTCTGGCATTGCTCTTTTTTATAAGTGCCGCCAGATCTTTTATCTTCTTATTTCCTGATGAAGTAATCATTAGCTTCTCCCATATCACCGACCGGTTTTTATATTTTCCAGATCTTTTATCCACAAAGCCTTACTTGCATCACTTGGCATTCTAAGATCACCTCTTGGAGATATTGCAATACTTCCGACCTTAGGGCCGTCAGGCAGTGCAGATCTCTTAAACTGCTGTGAGAAAAATCTTGAATAAAAAATATTCAACCATTTTAAAATTGTCTCTGCATCATAGAGATCCTTAAATGCTTTCTTTGCCATTCTGTATATCTTTGAAGGCATAAAACCGAAACGAAGTGCATTGTATAAAAAGAAATCATGTAATTCATACGGTCCCACAAGATTTTCCGTCTTTTGTGCTATCTGTCCGTTCTCAGGCGGTAAAAGCTCAGGAGATACAGGTGTATCAAGTATATCATACAATATATCCGCTATCTTCTTATCCTCTGTGGTATCAGCATAGTAATTTACCAAATGTCTTACCAAAGTCTTCGGTATGGATGCATTCACACCGTACATTGACATATGATCACCGTTATACGTTGCCCATCCAAGTACCAGCTCAGACAAATCACCCGTTCCTACAACAATTCCATTGTCTCTGTTTGCTATATCCATAAGAATCTGTGTTCTTTCTCTGGCCTGTGCATTCTCATACGTAATATTTTTTACATTTATATCATGTCCGATATCAATAAAATGCCTCTTTATGGATTCAACTATTGAGATTTCTTCCAAAGTTGCACCAAAGCTTTTTGTAAGTTCACAGGCGTTATTATATGTTCTGTCTGTAGTTCCGAATCCCGGCATTGTAACAGCCTTTATACCGCTTTTATCAAGTCCCAGCATATCATAAGTCTTCGCGCATACAAGAAGTGCCAGAGTGGAATCCAGTCCTCCCGAAATTCCAAGGATAACATTTTTTGCACCGATGTGCATGAGTCTTTTCTTAAGCCCAAGTGCCTGTATTGTGAGTATCTCCTCACATCTTTCATTTCTCTTTGACATATCATCAGGTACAAAAGGCTTCGGATCGAAGTTTCTCTCAAGTTCAAGCTCTTCATCCTCAAGCTCAAACTCCATAACCAGGTAATCTTTACGATCACGCTCTTTGCCTTCTGCTATTTTGAATGTAGTCTGCTTTCTTCTTTCCAAATTAAGCCTGTTTACATCTATCTCTATTCTTACGGCTTCATTTTTAAACCTTGTACTTTCGGCCAGAATTTTACCGTTTTCCGCTATTATTCCCTGTCCTCCAAATACCAGATCCTGAGTAGATTCTCCCTCTCCTGCATTTGCATAGATATAGCTGCATATGAGTTTCTTTGAATGATTGCTTATCAAGCTGTCACGGTATGCCTTTTTACCTACTATATCATTTGATGCCGAGGCATTGATAATAACATTTGCACCTGCAAGTGCATGTCCTATGCTTGGCGGATCGGCAACCCAAAGATCCTCACATATCTCACCTGCCAAAACAAGTCCGGGTATATTTGTACATTCAAACAATATCTTTGAACCCATAGGGATTACATCATCAAAAAGGTCTACCCATACCCCATTTTCAAAGCCCTTATTAAAATACCTCTCCTCGTAAAACTCACCGTAATTTGGCAGATTTATTTTATTTATAAGGCCCAACATCAATCCGTTTGATATAACCGCTACAACATTATAAAGCTTTCCTTTGTAATCCCAAGGCAGCCCCAGAAAAATAACAGATTTATGTCCCTTTGTAAAATCAACTATTTCTTTCAATGCCTTCTTGGCTTCACTTATCAGTGTATCCTGAAAAAATAAATCATTACATGTATATGCGGTCAGACAAAGCTCCGGAAATACTATGATACTGCTTTTATTTTCCCATTCTTTTTCTATGGCCTTTTTTATACTTTCCTTATTATAGTCCACATCACATACTCTGATATCAGGTGATACACTTGCAACTCTTATAAAACCGTCTCTCATATTTTCTCTTTCACATCTCCAAAAACAAAATCACAGAGTTTCTCATATTCCTTATAAAACTCATTATCTTCCAGGTCTTTCAATGCATCAAGTATACCGTAATAGTACATTGCCTGCTTTACCTTATCTTTCTCATTAAATCTAAGTAAAAAATCATTTCCAAGCCTTAGATAATCTCTTGCCGAATTTCTGATATTTGACAGTTTATCTCCAAGAGCTATTATCTTTACTTCTATTGATTCATTTTTCAAAGTTTTTAATGTATGCATCTTTCTTTCAATCCATGTCTTTGACTTATCCTCAGATTCACTTCCTACAAGATCCGCCACTTTTTTCCCGAATTTTTTTTCTATCTCGATTATGGTAACGGAAGTATCTTCAACTGTATCATGTAGTAATGATGCTACTCTTACGTCTTCATCGTCTGTAATCAAGGATACAATGGTACATACCTCCAAAGGATGGGTAATATACGGTATTGTGCTCCCCTTTCTGAACTGGCCCTCATGTGCCTTAATTGCAAATTTCACCGCTTTTTCTATCATAACAACTCCTTTAATTATTATATTTTTCTTAAGTCAATTTTTAACTTGAAGTTTTTTTTTAAGTCTGTTATTCTAGTCAAAGATTGCTTGTACAATTGAAAGTGAGGAAAATCCATGGCAGATGAAAATAATGTAAATGAAAAACCCAAAAAAAGGAAGTTTTCAAAACTCAAATATATAATAGCATTTATATTCTTAAATGTAATCATATTTTTTGCTGTAACCTCACAGCCTCATTTCGAAGTTTCCACGGTGGCGGATTCCGATTCCAAATCTGTAGAAATAAGAGTGACTCAAAAGAGTTTTTTCCCATTGCAAAGTTTTACAATGACTCTTGACGACTCTCCGCTCTCATATACCAAGAACGGTAATACATATGTGGCTACAGCGACAAAAAACGGTACTCTGGAAGTAGTTGCTACAAATCTGAATACAATGTCTCAGACTATATATGAAAGAATAGATAATATCGACTCCACCGCACCGACTATATTTGCACAGTTGGTGAAAAAAGGCGTTCTTAATATAACATTTGAGGACGGACATTCAGATATTGACTATGACAGCATCTATGCAATAGACAGTGATGACAGAAAATTAAAGCCTTCAAAAATAGATGAAGAAGAGGGCAGAGCTACATTTGAATTTGATACCTACTCTATAAAGGCCTATGTTTCCGATACGGCTGGTAATGAGGGAGAAGTTGAATTTAACAACAGTGAAGTCAACCAAACGAAACTTGTTTCTGCTGAAGGCACTGAAGTAAATGATATTCCTGTTGAGGAATCCGGAAATAATGAAAATGATATCTCCGATGAAACTACTTTCGATGTCGGAAATTTAAATGAAAAACCGCCCAAGAAAAATGATGACTATTTATACGAAAAACATTAATGAAAACATTAATATAAAAAAACTCCATTCCAAACGGACCGGAGTTTTTTTATTATTTATATGTCAGTCTATGTAATTCTCCTGTAAGCTGCATTTTTTCAAAACCGTTTTGTGACAATGCTTCGTA
>ERZ772932.1756-NODE-1756-length-9989-cov-9.329374_pt1 | contig 9989 bp, 5 predicted proteins | sample MGYA00511684_ERZ772932 | MGnify/ENA primary metagenome ERZ772932 (study PRJEB29015, sample SAMEA2738078) | human oral metagenome | biome: human oral; feature: human-associated habitat; material: saliva | place: China | collected 2210 ...
AACCGATGACATCCACGGTGTAAACGTGGCGCTCTACCAGCTGAGCTAAAGACCCGTAGTTCTCACTGATTCGTTGTCGTTTCAGTGGCGAACACAAGAGAAAACTATACGGGCTTTTGGTGCGCCACGCAAATCCGAGACGCGTGTTCTATGTCTCAATATTTTTTCTTTTTCGCAACTCACCCCACAGCAAGCCACATCAAGCCATGTTGACCCCCGGCCTTATAGGTAGGTCATACCCCATCATTCCGCGCCATTCCGCCACCCCCACCATTCCGCACTATTTAGATACAAAAAGACCCTAACTAGTACTTTTGATGCGCATATTTTTCGCTCAGAGGGCTAAGCCACGAAACCCACATCACAAAAACCTTCGTTTGATGCCAAGAAGCCCACATTTAGGTCTAAGATAGTAGAGATAAGTAGCGAAGTAGACCCCACGGATCTATAGCGCTTAAACACAAAGATTGTTCGACAACGCAACAACGCGCGGCGGGCGATCTCACAACCGCACAGAAGAGAGGTTGGATTAGTTTGGCTAACGTACCGAACGAGCACTCCCTGAGCACCCTTCTTGATGGCCTCAAGGACATCGACGTAGAAGAGACCCAGGAATGGGCTGAGTCCCTCGAGGACCTTATCAAGACTCACGGCACCGAGCGTGCAGAGTACATCCTTCGCGCGCTGCTCAAGGAGGCTGGCGCAAAGGGCGTAAAGGTCCCCACTCTGGTCAAGACCGACTACATCAACACCATCCCCGCAGACCAGCAGCCCGAGTACCCCGGCGATGAGGAACTCGAGCGCCAGTACCGCGCATGGATCCGTTGGAACGCAGCAATCATGGTTCAGCGTGCCCAGAAGAAGGGCATCGGCGTTGGCGGTCATATCTCCACCTTCGCAGGTGTCGCTGACATCTACGAGATGGGCCAGAACCACTTCTTCCGCGGCCGTAACCACCCCGGTGGCGGCGACCAGATCTTCTTCCAGGGTCACTCCTCCCCCGGTGTCTACTCCCGCGCATTCGTTGAGGGCGTCCTGACCGAAGAGCAGATGGACGGCTTCCGCCAGGAGAAGACCAAGGGCGCAAACGGTATTCCTTCGTACCCGCACCCCCGCTGCATGCCCGAGTTCTGGCAGTTCCCGACCGTTTCCATGGGTCTGGGCCCCCTGAACGCAATCCACCAGGCATCCTTCAACAAGTACCTGCACAACCACAAGATCAAGGACACCTCCGAGCAGCACGTCTGGGCATTCCTGGGCGACGGCGAAATGGACGAGCCCGAGTCGCGTGGTGCACTGCAGCTGGCTGCAAACGAGCACCTGGACAACCTGACCTTCGTCGTCAACTGCAACCTGCAGCGTCTGGACGGCCCCGTTCGCGGTAACGGCAAGATCGTTCAGGAGCTCGAGGCATTCTTCCGCGGCGCAGGCTGGCACGTCATCAAGGTCCTGTGGGGCTCCGACTACGACGAGCTGCTCAAGAAGGACAAGAGCGGCAAGCTCATCCAGCTGATGAACGAGACCCTCGACGGTGACTACCAGACCTTCCGCGGCGAAGACGGCGGCTACATCCGCGAGCACTTCTTCGGCAAGTACCCCGAGACCAAGGAACTGGTTGCAGACCTGACCGACGAGCAGATCTTCAACCTGCGCCTGGGTGGCCACGACGACAAGAAGCTCTACGCAGCCTTCAAGGAAGCTATGGAGACCAAGGGCAAGCCCACCGTCATCCTGGCACAGTCCATTAAGGGTGCGGAGCTCGGCCCGTTCTTCGAGGCACGTAACTCCACCCACCAGATCAAGAAGTTCACCATGGAAGCACTGAAGGGCTTCCGTGACCACCTGAACATCCCCATCTCCGACGAGGAGCTGGAGAAGGATCTGTACAACCCGCCGTACTACCTGCCCGAGGCAAACCACCCGGCACTGCAGTACATGCACGCACGCCGTAAGGAGCTCGGCGGTTACATCCCGGGTCGCGCAAACGCACAGCCCGAGATCACCCTGCCCGAGTCCAAGGTCTACGCACAGACCAAGAAGGGCTCCGGCAAGCAGACCGCTGCTACCACCATGGCGTTCGTCCGCCTGATGAAGGACCTCATGCGTGTGAAGGGCTTCGGTCACCGTATCGTTCCCATCACCCCCGATGAGGCACGTACCTTCGGTATGGATTCCTTCTTCCCGTCCGCTAAGCTGTACAACCCCAACGGCCAGAACTACGTGCCCGTTGACCACCAGCTCATGCTGACCTACACCGAGTCCCCCGAGGGCCAGATCGTTCACGTGGGTATTAACGAGGCAGGCGCAACCGCAGCGTTCACCGCTATCGGTACCTCCTACGACACCCACGGCGAGCCGATGATTCCGATTTACATCTTCTACTCGATGTTCGGTTTCCAGCGCACCGGCGACGGCTTCTGGGCAGCTTCCGACCAGCTGTGCCGCGGCTTCGTTATCGGTGCAACTGCAGGTCGTACCACCCTGTCCGGTGAGGGTCTGCAGCACGCTGACGGTCACTCCCCGATCCTGGCGTCCACCAACCCGGCGTTCAAGATCTACGACCCGGCATACGGCTACGAGATTGCGCACATCATGGAGCGCGGTATCGAGCAGATGTACGGCACCAAGGACGAAGACCACAACGTCATGTACTACCTGACCGTGTACAACGAGCCGATTCACCAGCCTGCTGAGCCGGCAAACGTTGACGTTGAGGGCATCATCAAGGGTATCCACAAGATCAGCGAGTCCCCGCTGACCTCCGGCCCCAAGGCACAGCTGCTGGCATCCGGCGTTGCTGTTCCGTGGGCTGAGAAGGCTCAGAAGCTGCTGGCTGAGGACTGGGGCGTCTCCGCAGACGTCTGGTCTGTCACCTCGTGGACTGAGCTGCGCCGCGACGGCGTTGCCGCTGAGGAAGAGGCTCTGCTGAACCCGAACCAGCCCGCTCGCGTTCCTTACGTGACCCAGAAGCTGGCAGGCGCTGCTGGCCCGATCATCGCGACCACCGACTTCGCTTCGGAGGTTCCCGACCAGATTCGCCAGTTCGTTCCGAACGACTTCGCAACCCTGGGTGCTGACGGCTTCGGCTTCGCAGACACCCGCCCGGGTGCACGTCGCTTCTTCCACATCGATGCAGAGTCGGTTGTTGTCCGCACCCTGCAGATGCTGGCAAAGCGCGGCGAGGTTGCAGCAGACGTTCCCGCGAAGGCATTCGCTAAGTACGACCTGCTCAACGTGAACGCTAACTCCGAGCTGGAGCAGCACTAAGCATTTAGCGGTAGAACCCCGGTTCTGCGTTAGACGCTAAACGATGCCCCCGGTTGATGAATCATCAACCGGGGACATTTATATTTATTGGTTTTTGAGAACCCACTCTTTATATCGGAGATAAACTTCTGATAGCTGCCGTCGCTGTTCTTCTAGTTTTGTTTCATTATCTCGAATGAGTGGTTTTTGATATGAGGCTACGAGGTTGGCAAGACCTTGAGCCATTCCTGTATCTTTACTGCATTGTGCTTCAATGACGCTGAGTCGAATTTCTTCTTCTGATGCCGGGGCATTATTATCACCGCTAGCACGGGTTGCATCTGATAGTTCTTGTGTTTCCCATTCTTCGTCGCCCTTTCGTGGTGTTAAACCTTTATCCGATAGGCATTTCCACCATGCTTCACGGTATTTTTTCCATTCAGGATGATTCATGGCAGCTGCATAGGATTGGCCGTGGATTCGACGATAGGCTTCTGTGAGGCCACTTTGCTCTTCGAGGCTGATGCCGGCAATCTCTTTCAACGTGGCTAAGATTTCAGGCATGCACTGTTCCATGATTTTTGTGTCATAGCCCGCGGATGATGGTGCATTCCCGGATCGCTTGTAGTTTCCATATTTGGCGGAGTATTCGGGGTTCCAGAGGCCAAACTCGCGACCGGACGAAAAGAATTTCCTATCTTCTACATCCGGGATATATATTTCATAGGATTGGCCGTGCTTTGCGAAACAGCGCTGCCTGAGAATTTCCAAGGCTCGACCGTAATACTGGGAATTTTCGTCTAAAATGTCATTGTATTCTTCGAGTGGAGTAATGATTCGGTTGTTTTTATAGTCTAGAGTTGCTTGGGCTGTTTCATCACGTTCTAGTTGCGGGCCTGTAGAACAGGATGTGCAGGCTAGCGTGAATGCAAACGTTAAAGCCATTGCGGGCTGAAAGAATTTCTTGAGGTTCATGATTTTTCCTTTCAAGAACAACAAGGGGATTATTTTTTGCGATTGGGCGGCATAATACTTATGTCATATTATGCCGCCCAACCATTTATACGGGGAAATTAGTCATTTCGGCGAAGGGAAGTGATCTTATCGTTCCAGTCTCCGTTCCACCAATTTCGACCTTCATAGAAACCTTCGAGGCTGTTGAAGTCGCGATAATTGATATCGAATGAGAATCCCTGGTAGTTTTCATCCTGAAAAGCGACGTAACGTTCGCCATGGCTTCGGATGGAAGATACGCGGTCATTCATGTCACGCAGGTGAGGCACCTCCCGGTTGCCGTAGGTGTCGTGAATACCGCCTGCCTCGTTATAGTTGCGCCAGTCGTAAAAGACTGCGGCGTTACCGGCGGGCATCGCTGCCATGGTAGCTGCCGTTGCAACCATCGCGGTTGCAAGAGCCTTGTAGAGCTTCATCGTAAACTCCTAGTGTTTTGAGAAGGATATCCTTCTGCGTGAGTGAGATACGTTTCAAGACCTGGTGTATACCAAGCCCTCCTCTTAGATGCGAATCCTGTCTATGTAATCGGAATCATATTTAAGAGGTGACTACAATCTAGCACTCACTAAGGAGTCTTTTCAAGCAATAAGTGAGTCACATATCACAAAGTTTAAGAGTACATGTATAACAAAGGCTGTAAAATTTGGTATTTTACACCATTTGCGTACTGATAATTTTTTGCACGAATATTTTATGTGACTAAAATCACTCAAAAGATACTCTTTATGAGAGTAACGCGAATGCATGTTTTAACCGATGTAGCCCGGAGGTAACGACTATTACCTCCGGGCTAAATCAGTTATTGGGGCACCGGTGAGGCTAGCCGGCGAAGTGGCCGGTCACCTCCGCCAAACGCGCCGGATTCACCAGGTCAGGGTGCGTACCCTCCAGCAGCACCGCACGGAACGACGACGCATGCGCCGACCAACCCTCCGCATCCAAATACGGCTGATCCTCATGCGGCACACCCACCAGCAACACATCACCATCAAAGAACGCCTGCTCAGCACCACGCATCAACGCCGCCGAAGCACGCATACTACCCAGGCACACGCCCAACTTCTCCTCCGGTAGGTAACCCATCGCCGAACCCGCCCGCTGCAAACGCTCCAACGTACCCGGCAAATCAAGCTGCTCATCGGCTGCAGGCTCCGGCAAACCGCCCATACGAAGCAGCGCACGGAAACTCTCCTGCTCATCCGGCGCAGGCACACCCTGCCACTGCTCCGAAGGATACGCATCCAACAGGATTACACGCTCAACCTGCGCACCCGCAGCCTGCGCCAGGGCCGCCACCTGCACCGCGGCAGTACCGCCCACAGACCAGCCCATCAACGCAAAACGACGCGGCAACGAACGCTCCGCCAGGGTCTTCTCAATCTGCGCCAGGTAGCCCTCAGCCAACTCCTGCAGGCTCGACGCAAACCCGGCATTCGGGTCAGAGAACGCCTCAGCCTGCAAAGCGTACACACCCTGCTGAGCCGGAAGATGCGAGAGGTACCCCGCATAGCACCAGCCCAAACCACCCGCAGGCGGCAGAATAAACAGCGGCGCAGGCTGATGAGCGGGCTCAGCAGCATCATGCGCGGCAGGATGCTCACGCAGCGGCAGAACCGGCGCGAACTCCGCACCCTCGCCACGCTCGCCCGCAATGGACGCCGCCAAAGCCTGCACGGTCGGATGCGCGAAAAGCGCACCGATGCTCACGCTCAGACCCAGTTGCTCCTCAACCGCGGCAATCACCTCAAGAGCCGCCAGCGAATGACCGCCCGAGGCAAAGAAATCCTCATCCACGCCAAAACGCTCACGACCCAGCACTCCCGCAATAATCGAGCACAGTTGCTGCTCCAGCAGACCGTGCGGACCCTCAGCATCAGAAGTCTGAGGGGTCAGGTCCAGGGACGCCAACAGCTTGCGATCAGCCTTACCGGAGGGGCTCACCGGCAGAGCAGGCAGAGTATGCCACAGGGTCGGCACCATGTAGTCCGGCAGAACCTGCGCGCAATGCTCGCGCGCCGCCTCCACCAGCTGCTCGGCACGCTCGGCGGACACATCGCCCACCTCCAGCACCGCCGCCAGGGCAGGCTCACGCAGGCCGCGGTACAGCAGAGCCACCGAAGCGCTCACGCCCTCAACCGCGGCAAGAGCCATCTCAATATCGCCCAGCTCCAGGCGCTGACCGCGCACCTTAATCTGGTAATCCGTGCGGCCGCGGTAACCGATAACGGCGCGACCATCGGGAAGAATCTCCCAGCACGCCAAATCGCCCGTACGGTACAGGCGCTGGCTCTCACCGTTCAGCAGCGCGAGCGCACCGGCAGGAGCCTGCTCCACGAAAGCCGCCGCGGTCGCCTGCGGGTTGTTCTTGTAGCCGCGCGCCAGCTGCACGCCCGACAGGTGCAGTTCACCCGTCACGCCCACCGGCACGGGGTGGCCGGTCGGGTCAAGAATCAGGGTGCCGGTGTTCCAGACCGGCTCGCCAATGGGCACGCTCTCGCGCTGCGGGTCGGCGGAGGTTTCCCAGAAGGTCACGTCCACCGCCGCCTCGGTCGGGCCGTACAGGTTCAGCGGGTACACTCCCAGAACCTCGCCCGCGGCCTGCACCTGGTCCTTCTGCAGTGCCTCACCCGAGCAGACCACGTAGCGCAGGGGCTGGTCTCGATCCCTGCCGAAGCCGGCATCAGCCAGGATGCGGCGCGCCGCCGGCGAAGAGGTCAGCGCCGAAAGCATGGTCGGCACAAAGTGCACCGCCGTGACGGACTGCTCGGCAATCACACGCGCCAGGTAGGCGGGGTCGCGGTGCCCATCCGGGGCGGCAATGACCACGGCGGCACCCTCGGCGAGCGGCCAGTACAGCTCCCACACGTGCACGTCAAAGGAGATGGGGGTCTTGTGCAGAACGCGGTCGCCCTCCCCCACCGGAATCTGGTGCTGCTGCCAGCGCAGGCGGTTATCAATCGCGCGGTGGCTAATGGCAACGCCCTTAGGCCTGCCCGTGGAGCCGGAGGTGAAGAGCACGTAAGCGTCCTCGTCCAGACCGGTTTTCACGCCGGGAAGCTCCTCGGCGGCGGGTGCCCGGGTGGAATCGTCAGTGCTCAGCAGCGGCAGGGTATGCTGGGGCAGGTTCGCGTGACGCTGCGGCTCCTGCGGGTTCAGCTCCTGCGCACTCAGCGGATGCAGACCGGGGCCGTGCAACAGCAGGGAACATTCGGCGTCCTCCATCATCACGCCCACACGCTCGGCGGGCAGATCCGGAAGCACCGGCACGTAGGTGGCGCCAGCGTACAGCAGGGCGTACAGCGCCACGTACTGCTCCACACCGCGGTGCACACGCAGACCCACCGCATCGGCGGGACGAACGCCCCAGTCCAGCAGCTGCGCGGCTAGCGCACGGGCGCGCTCATCCAGTTCGGCGTAGGTGAGGGCGCGGTCAAAAGCGTAGGCGCGCTCCGACTCGGGGGTGAGCACCTCACCGGGCGCGGGGGCAGAATCCAGCACCGCGAGCGCCCGCGGATGCGCCGCCACCGCGTCACGGAAGCGACCCAGCAGGGTCTTGTACTCCATCGGGTGCTCGGTCAGCGCCGGGGCGGTCAGCTCGCGCAGGGTCGCAAGCTCCGCCTCGGTCGCCAAACCCAGGTTGTTCAGTGAAGCGCCCTCGCGCTGCGCCTCCGCCGCGTAGGCGGGTAGCCACTCGCTCAGGCGGGCGGCGTGACGTTCCAGCTCCTTAGCGGTGTAGAGCGCCGGGTTCATGTCAATCTCGCAGGAGATGCTGTTGCCGCGGCCGGGCATGCCGCGCAGGGTGAAGGTCGCGTCAGCAACGGGACCGGCAGAGATATTGTGGATGCGCGCGGTCGGTACCGCGGATCCGGACTCGTCCTTGGAGGGTGCCGCCAGCGGCAGCACCGCGTCAAAGGGCACCACGTTAATCTGCGCACCAAACAGCCTGGACTGGGCGTTACGCGCGGTACGCTCGAGGTCTTCCTGACGAGCCAGCGGATGCTCAGCGTTGCGGGCGTACTGCTCCTTCACCGAGTGCAGGGACTCCGCGATGGGACCAGTTGCCGCAACTTGCACCGGCAGAACATTCACTGCGGTACAGCCGGTCTGCGCGCTCGCCGCGCCCAGGGCGCGGGTCGCCTCCGGCAGGGTGCCGGCGAACATGCGGTTCATCTGCGGCACGCCGAACGAAGCCTGCGGGTAGCCGCCCACACGCGCCAGGTACGAGCCCACGGCGGCGGTCGCCAGCACCGGCCAGGAGACGGCGTGCTGCTTTGCCGCATCCAGCAGAGCCTGCTGGGTGGGCACGTCGATGCTGAATGCCAGGCGCACAGACCGCGCCGACGGGGAGGCGGTACGACCCGCCAGGGAGGTGTCTTCCTGTTCCAGGGCGCCGCTCGCCTCCCAGAAGGCGACGTCTTCGTCACGGGCGGTGGAGGCGGCATCGTCGGCATCGAGCAGCTGCTGCAGGCTCATGCGGCGGGTTGTCGGAACCGGCTGACCGGCGGACAGGGCGCGGTATATCGCCGCCACGCGGGAGAGGCCGTTGAACGCGGCGAACCCGTCGGCAACCACGTGGGAGAAGGAGTGGTAAACCCAGAGGAACCCGCCGTAACGCACCACTGCGCTGCGCACGGTCACGCCCTCATCGGTGGTGAGGGGCTGGGCGAGCAGGCGCTGCGCCCAGGCGCGCACCGGCGCGGGCAGGTCAGAGCCGGGCAGGGCTGATTCAGGCAGGTCAGAGGCGTTCTCCTCCCCCGCCTCGGCGGTGCCACTCAGCTCCCCCTCGTCCAGTTCGCCCCCGTCCACGAGCAGGTCAATGCCCGCGAGGAATGCCTCAAGCGGCAGAATCTGCTGGGAGGCGGCACCATCGGCAATGCGGGTGCGCACGCGGAAACCCTCGTTCTCGCGGTAGAGCTGCACCAGCGCCTCACGCAGCAGATCGAGGTCGGTGTCCGCGGGGCATTGCAGAACCTCCGCGGTGTTGTAGCAGGGGTTCGTCGGGTCAATCGCGGCGGCAAAGTAGATGCCGCGCGCGTTCGTGGTCAGCGGCAGCCAGGGACTGTCAGCACTGTGCGATGCGGGATCAGTCGCGGCGGTGCGAAGGTCGGAAGCAGTCCCGAAGCTAGCGGGTGCGGTAGTATCAGCTACGCCCATGGTGGCCTCTCAAAGGTCTGGAGTAAGGGTCTGGATTAGGGATGATATGCGGTGTGTGAAAGGTAGGCTACCGCCCCGCCATTTCGCGCTGGCTAGCGTAAACATAGCCGGTAAACATAGCAACAAATACGGCGCGAGACGGCACAAATCAAGCGGGGCGAGCGAGGCGAGTAGCAAACACCCCGGGCACCCGTCTGCATTCGCGGCAGGCGGGCACTCGGGGTGCGGTAACGCTTAGCCCAGGCGGGAGGCGATGAACTCCACGGTCGGGTTCTCCACCAGCTCGGTAAACTCAATCACGGCGCCTTCGGCAGCAAGATCATCGAGCAGTGCGAAGGAACCCATCGAGTCCAGGCCCAGGGAGAACAGGTCGGTGGTCGGCTCGTCAAAAGCGGTCTGCAGGGAGTCGGGCTCGACGATGTACTTCTCCATGATGGGGCGCAGGGTCTCAAGTGCGGACATTTTTCTCCTCAAGTAGGGGTAGGAATACGGGCGTAGGGTTTAGCCGAAAATTTCGGCGAGCTTGGCGCGCAGTTCGCGGCGAGAAATCTTACCCACGTTCGTGGTGGGCAGCT
>ERZ772932.1757-NODE-1757-length-9984-cov-25.349884_pt1 | contig 9984 bp, 10 predicted proteins | sample MGYA00511684_ERZ772932 | MGnify/ENA primary metagenome ERZ772932 (study PRJEB29015, sample SAMEA2738078) | human oral metagenome | biome: human oral; feature: human-associated habitat; material: saliva | place: China | collected 2210 ...
TACCATAAAATAACCCCACCTTACAGATGGGGTTTATAGATCAAATCACCAATCTTAATAGATTATTCAGCTACTTCTTCAGCTGGCTCTTCTTTTGGTTGATTCTTGCGAAGCTTTTCTGGATTACGGATGGATTTATGTTTGTCAGCGGAAACTTCCTTAACCCACTTTGGCAACTTAACGCCAGCTTCTTTCAATAACTTAACTACGCGTGGTGTTGGCTGTGCGCCATTGTCCAAATATTTCTGAGCCAATTCAACTTGGATATTTGATTCTTTAGTGTGTGGGTTGTAGCTACCGACATAAGCGACTACACGACCGCTTGATGGATGACGATGTGCTTCTTGTACCGCCAAGCGATATACTGGATAACCTTTGCGACCCAAACGTTGCAAACGAATTGCTAGCATAAAATTAATTCTTCCTTTAACTCTACGTTTTATTATTCCTTACTCTAGAACAGTTTACACTATTTTTCCTATAACGTCAATCTGTTTTCACGATTCCGCCGCCCAAACATTCATCGCCGTCATATATTACCGCAGATTGGCCCGCAGCTACGGCACGCTCCGAAGCAGAAAGACTTACAATATCTCCGTCAATTTTCGCGTCAAATAAAGTGCCTCGATGACGCAACCGAACCTGTACATTCTTATCTTTATGCGGTGCTTGATTAATCCAATGAATATCCGCCAGCCCAAGTTCTTTTCGCCACAGATTATCATTATCAATCGAGCGCGACACGTAAACCTCATTTTTCTCCATATCCTTGCCGACGACATAGTACGGCAATCCGCCACCGACATTCAGACCATGACGCTGACCGAGTGTATAAAAAATTGCGCCGTCATGTTTACCGACGACAGATCCCGTCTGCTGATCAATAATATTTCCCGGCGCAGTTTTAACATATTCCGACAAAAACTCGCGAATTCCAACTTGCCCGACAAAACAAATTCCCATCGATTCCTTTTTACTAGCCGTCCACAAACCACGCTCTTTCGCCATTTCGCGAACTTCCGCCTTAGTAAAATCGCCCAACGGAAATATGGTTTTTGACAAAGCCTCGGAAGTCACTCGATATAAGAAATACGTTTGATCTTTATTATCATCACGGGCGCGTAACAATTTGGCTGACGAAGACGATTCATGAGCAACGCGTGCATAATGCCCTGTCGCGATATAATCCGCTCCAGCCGCCAACGAAGCCTCCAAAAATATCTTAAACTTCACTTCTTGATTACACATAATATCTGGGTTTGGCGTGCGACCCGCTTGATATTCGCGAATCATGTAATCGACAACGTTCTGCCTATATTCTTTCTGGAAATCAAAAACTCGAAAATCAATGCCCAAGCCAACCGCCACACGCTTGGCGTCAGCGACATCTTCCGCCCACGGACAATGCATTCCGGGAAGATCTTCAGACCAGTTCTTCATATAGACACCTGTCACATCATAGCCCTGCTCAACCAAAAGTGCTGCGGCAACGGAGGAATCCACACCGCCCGACATTCCAACAAAAACTTTCTTACTCATCTAGACAGCCCCATAGCAAATAGCCCAATTCTCATTAATTCACCCATTGCTAGCCACCAGTCCCACGGAGTCAACCACCACCACGAGCTCCAGTTTTTATCAGAAGCAACTGGATGGCTTCGAATCTTCACATCGTTAAATTGCGCTGAAAATTCGAGTTGCGCTCGACGCATATGATAACCACTCGTCACCAGAATCACATCTTCAATTTTTCGCGAATCGACAATTTTCTTCACTTCAGTAGCGTTTTGTCTGGTCGTTTCGGAAGACTCGTCCATAACAATGGCTTTCTCGGGAACGCCGCTGTTAATCGCTCGCTGGTACATAGCCTTAGCGTTGGACGGACCAGTTTTATCGGCCGCCGCGCCCGATACAACAATCAACGGCGCCCAACCTTCTTTATACAGTTTAATAGCCTCGTCAGTTCGCGCATTCGTATCGCCACCGCTGACAACAACTATCGCATCAGCCTTACGACAATCGCCCTCGCCCACGCTTTGGCATTTCCCCAAATCATCCGGCGACAAATAAGCACTAAGTCCAAAAATCACCAAAGCAGCAAAAATAATCAAGCCAACTAGTTTATGGATCATCGACGAGTCCTCTTCATTTCCGCTTGCACAGCCTCAATGATAAATTCGCCAGCTCGCTTTATGTTCTCATCATTGTTCAACTTGCCTAAGGTAAGCCTTAGACTTCCGTCAATCTCTGATTCGCTCAGACCAACACTCGCCAGCACATGAGAACGCGTTCCAGAATTAGCCGCGCAAGCACTGCCCGTAGCCACTAGAACTCCACGAGATTCTAATAAAAACACCAATCTTTCGGCATCAATTCCAGAAAATGATATATTCAAAAAACTCATCAAACTTTTTTTCATATCTGACGATATCAACATCTCAGGAAAAGTCTGTCTCAAATCTTTTACCAAATTTTCTCGTAGTTTTCGCAGTCGCTTCACTTCAGCAGAACGTCGTTTTTGTGCTAATTCCAAAGCAGTCGCAAAACCAACCACTCCAGCCACATTTTCGGTTCCACTGCGCAGACCCAATTCTTGGCCGCCACCAAAAATATTGGCTTTCAGCGTGACGCCAGGTCGCACCCACAATAAACCAACTTGTTTTGGACCGTAAACTTTCGCCGCAGACAATGTCAATAAATCAACACCCAGCCTTTTAATTTTCACATCAATTAAAGCCGCCGCCTGCGAAGCATCAGTATGAAAAATCAACGGTAAAGATTCGCCATTTTCTTGGCGCCTGAGTCGCTCAGCTTTTACAATTTCCGCAATTTCTTCAATTGGCTGGATGTAGCCCAACTCATGATTCACCAGCGCAACACTAACAAATCCAACATCTGGCGTTAACATTTTTTTAACCGTGTTCGGATCTATTCGTCCATTTTTCATTGGCGGAATTAGCTTCACTTCCGAACGCGCTTTTGCGGAATTAATCACCGAATCATGCTCAATTGCCGAAATTAAACTTACGCCATTTACTGCATTAAACGCCAAATTGACAGACTCAGTTGCTCCAGCTGTCATTATCAATTCATCAGCCATCACACCCAAGCAGCGCGCCAGCCGAGCCTTCGCGTCTTGATATTCACGCTTTGTAAATATTGCTGGAGCGTACGGACTAGACGGATTGAAAAACTTTTCAGAAAAATATGGCAACATCGCCTCAACCACCAACGGGTCCATTGGCGTGGCAGCAGCATGATCAAGATAAATGTAGTCTTTATTCACTTTTTTATTATATCAAAGCGGCCGACCGGTTTGCGGATCTTTCTTATATAATTGCCGAGAAACTCGCTCGTAATATTCCTTAGTTGCCAACACAAAATTCTGAAGCTCGTCGCCCTCCAAGTAACTATAGCGATAATTCGGCTGAATCTTCAAGATTCCCTTTGGTTGCACTTCATAACGTGTCGTCAATTCTTGCCGACCACCCCTACCATCAGCAACTTCTTCATACCAAATCCAGGTATCTTTATCTAAATTAAAAAATTCTCGCCGCGCAACATACGCCGGCTTCTCGCCAAAAATTGTTGCGCCAATTTCACTTTCCAATTGGATTAGTTCGCGCTCGGTAAATTTCTTTAATGGACGATCTTTTTTACGGAATTTCAATAAAGACACCGCGTCGCTATCATCAGCAAAAACCAAACTTCGTACTTTTTTCAAAAACTTAGTCACTTACAACTCTCCTTGGTTTTGTCTTCACGGAAGAGTTGGAGTGAATTGCCAATTGCCTGCACAGTTTCAAGCGGACTGTTGTTAATGTAGTCAAGACTTTTTCCATAGCCACCAAGTGCTTGATTACAAAAATCAACCGCCCCATTATCAGCAGAGTCCATCTTGGAAGTGTCTTCAATATCAATCGCAGTCTTTCCCAATTCAGGGCTTACTTTAGAATTGTCACCGCGCTGCTCGGCGTCAGAAAAAATAGCGGCAAGTTTTTCGCGAGCTTCAATTTCAGGTGTTTTTGTAACACATTCCGGCGTACTATTCATTTTCTCCACTTTCAAATGCCAAAAAGTTCTTTTGTGTTGTGAAGAGTAGCTTGGCTTAAAACATCAAAATCAATATTTCGCTGCTTTGCCCAATATTCAGCCACCAATCTCACATATTCTGGCTTGTTTATATTACCACGAAATGGCGTTGGTGTCAAGAATGGCGCGTCAGTTTCTAGCAATAATCGCTCCAGCGGGATTGAAGCGAACAATTCTTTTTGCAATTGATCCTTTGTGAATGTACTAATTCCATTAAGTCCAACGTACAAATTTCGCGAAAAACCTTTTTCTAAATTGTCACGCGTATCGGTAAAACTATGCAACACGCCGCGCAGTCTAGGAAAATTATCGAAGATTGGCCAAAAATCATCCCAAACTGACGGCTGACCCTTCGCACCATCGCGAACATGAAAACTTACTGGCAAATCATAATCTATTGCCATTTGAAGTTGCGCCTCCAAGCCCTCAATTTGCGTTTCTCGCGGACTGTTATTGTAATAATAATCAAGTCCAATCTCACCAATTGCCACAATCGGAGAGTTTTCCGTCTTATTCTCCAGCAAAGTTTTGACATCTCCCCAGCCATCTTTCGTATCATGCGGATGAACACCAATTGCCGCCCAAGTAAGCTCATGGTTCGCAGCAAATTCCACAGCTTGGCGGCTACTTCGCTGGTCAGCACCGACACAAATCATGCCAATATTCGCCTCGATCGTTTCTTTGTAAAATTGCTCGCGATTGTCCGTAAAAAATTCCGTATCGTGCAAATGACAATGCGAATCTATCAGACGTAAACCCTCAGTCGCACTTTTCTTATCAGACTCAATCATAAACTATTTAACCTGAGATTCTGTTTTCGGAGCGCGTGGATCTGGTGTATGAATATATTTGCGCGGGAATAAAGGTGTCAATTCTGACGGCACGACACCACTGGCAAACATATCATGAATTTTCTCGGCAGTTTGCGGCATGAATGGATGCAACATGTCGGACACTTGAAGTAATGTACCGCAAGCGTGCGCCAAGATCTCACTCAAATGCGACTCTGCTTCTGGGTCTTTATCACGATTTTTAGCAACTTGCCAAGGCTGAACTCGCTCAATATATTGATTCAAAGAACGAACAATTAGCCAAATTTCGTCCATTGCTTGATCAAACATATAGCTTTCCATAGCCTGACGATACGGTCCCATGTCGTGTTCTGATTGTGGAGCGTCGCCAATAACGCCAGCTTGATAACTCTGCACCATTTTAGCGACTCGCTGAACCAAATTGCCCAAATCATTGCCAAGCTCACCATTATACGCAGCTTCAAACTTTTCCCAAGTAAAGTCACCGTCATCCTGAGTAGGTACGTGACGCAAGAAATAATATCGAAACGCCTCAGCGCCGTAACCTGGAATAATATCGACTGGACCAACACCATTTCCGAGACTCTTTGCCATTTTCATTCCACCAGAATTGATAAATCCATGAACAAGCAATACTTTCGGAAGCGGCAAATCCAGCGCCATGAGCATTGCTGGCCAAATACCAGCGTGGAAACGGAGAATATCCTTGCCGATAACCTGCACGTCAGCCGGCCAAAAAGATTGCCACTCTTCTGGACGATCAGGATAACCAATAACCGTAATGTAGTTGCTCAGAGCATCCAGCCAAACGTACATGACTTGATTATCATCACCGGGAACTGGCACGCCCCAGCTAAGATTTTTACGCGGACGAGAAACCGACACATCTTTCAGGCCGTCTTTCATCAATTCCAAAAACTCTTTTTTACGGAATTCAGGCACGATTCTCATTTTATTTGACTCAATTGCTTGGCGAATATTGTCCGAAAAAGCGCTGGTTTTAAAATAGTAATTTTCCTCACTCAAACGCTGATACGGCGTCTGGTGATCTGGACAAACCCCATTATTATCGGCAGCTTCTTTATCCGTAACGAAAGCTTCGCACCCCTGACAATACCAGCCTTCATACGAACCTTTGTAAATGTAACCAGCCTCAACGAGTTTTTGCCAAATATATTGCACCGCAGCAACATGATGCGCGTCAGTTGTTCGAATAAAATCAGTCACTGAAATATTCAGCTCAGCAATCATCTTCTTAAAATTGACGTGCGTTTGATCGACGTATTCTTGAGGGGTTTGATTTTGACTGGCAGCTTTGGCAGCAATTTTATTACCATGCTCATCCACGCCAGCTTGAAAACGAACTTCATGCCCGTTCTGTCTGGAATAACGCGCCCACACGTCTGCCAACATATAATCCATAGCATGCCCAACGTGTGGCAAGCCGTTTACGTAAGGAATAGCGGTAGTGATGTAAGCGTGTTTCTTAGTCATAGGTAAATTATAGCAAATTCAACAGATCATGACCAATGATGAAGGATGCTAATTGACATGATATAATTATAATCACAATTTATTAGGAGGGGAGTTATGAACAAACTCATAAAAAACTTAACCGTAGCCGCAGCTATTAGCATTGCTATAATCGGCGTCTACACACCAGCAACAGCAAGTGCCAACGGAGGAAGCTGGCAGAAGGATTCAGTTGGATGGTGGTATAAAAATTCCAATGGAAGTTACCCAAAGAATGATTGGCAACGAATAGATGGCAAATGGTATTACTTTGATGGACGCGGATACATCACGCATAGCAAATGGGAGCGTATAAAGGATTATTGGTACTATTTCAACACTAGCGGTCACATGACAGAAAACGCCTGGGAAATGATTGGCGACAAGTGGTACTACTTCGACAACAAAGGTCATATGCTATATGACCAGTGGGTCGGTGACTATTACGTCGGCAGAGATGGTTACATGTTAAAGAATGCTATTACACCAGACAATTATGTAGTTGGAAGCGACGGAAAATGGGACAAGAGGTTTTCAAGAGAATTAGCGGCGAAGGTAAAGTTCCGCATAAACAGTCAACGTTATAATCTATATAAAGCTAGTCACTCTAAATACGCAGAAGCTTTTTGGCTCACATACCCAAACTCATCAGACAGCAATAAGTACACCACAGCGCTTCAGTTAGTCGAAATAATCTACCCAGAGTATAACCCAGTAGATAACGCAAAAAGGGCAATAAAAAAAATCGTAGACGAAAGAGACGGGCATGATGACTGGACCGTCTCCAAGAGCGCATTTGTAAACATACTTACTACACGCTTTAGCGATACTTGGCATGGCGATTATATGTTCTCAAAAGAAGAAGTCAATAAGGCATTTGATGAACTGAGTAGCGAGATTGATTTCGCTAAATTCTTCCGAGGACAATCCGTAAAAGCTCTAAAGAATATGGATTCCTATAAGCATGCATCGAAAACACAGTATGAAAAAGATCTTACTGAGGCAGGCTTTACTAAGGAAGAAATAGACAATGCATTTAAGGTGGTGGGTATTGATTTTGTACATAACGCCACCCTGATAGCCGCTAAAGACACTACAGAATGCAACAAATGTACAGTCTCGAAAGAAATTCTCATACAATCCCTAGTGAATGGGCACAGCTTCACTAAAGAAGAGGCAGAGAAAGGCGTTGCTCGGCTGAATTACGACTTCAAAATCAATATACGCAATTGGATGAATATACGTTCCTTAGGTGACGACAACACACAGGCATGGGCTAAACTGTATTCAAAGAATAGCATAATACGTCATCTGACAGATAGTGATAAATTCGTAGAATCAGAAGTTCGAGAGGTGCTAGCAGAATATAACATCAATTACACTGAGCGAGCACGACTACGAGCTGTAGATATTCTGAAAAATGGAAAATATAGTAGAAGTGATTTAATAAAAAGTCTTGTAGACCAATGGAGATTCACCAAAGAAGAAGCCGCCAACGCCGTTAAGGATTTAAAGCACGAGAATTTAACAGATTAATTCAGTCTTTTTGCGTAAAGAACGACTCAGTTTAAAACCGCTGAGTCGTTCTTATTTAATTCCGCCACTCTTTCAGTAGCCTCTTCCAATCTTCAATCGCCAAATCTTCAGCGCGAGCATCTGGTGAAATTCCTGCATTTTTCAGCAATTCTTCCGCCACAATCTTATCAATCCCCAACCCACCGCTCAGACTAGACCGCAACTTCTTGCGCTTCGCAGAAAATCCAGCCTTAACAATGCGGAAAAAATCTTTTTGATTTTCCGAAGCAATCAACGGATTATCGCGAGTTCTTAAGACCACAACCTGCGAGTCAACTTTTGGCGATGGCGTAAAAAACTGCCTAGGAACTTCAATATCCAACTCCGCTTCGGCAAAAATCTGAACGCTTACAGACAGAACACTCATATTCCCAGCCTCTGCCGCAATTCGCTCGGCAACTTCTTTTTGCACCAATAGCACCGCAATGCTCGGCTTATTTTCCGCGGTCATCAATTTTTCAACAATTTTGCTGGTGATGTAATATGGGACGTTAGCTACGACTTTGTAATTTTTTGGCAATTGATTCAGATCAAATTGCAATATATCCTGATTTACGACAGTTAATTTTTTCCCGGGAAATTGTCCTGGTAATTTTCGTGCCAAATCTGCGTCAAATTCCACGGCGGTCACCGAATTAGCCCGAGCCAATAAACGACTAGTCAAAGTACCTAGTCCTGGTCCAATTTCCAGCACAACATCATCACCCGTCAATTCGGCCGCTTCAGCAATATCCGCCAAAATCTCCGGATCTTTCAGCCAGTGCTGTCCGAGCGATTTTTTTGGTCCATGAGAAGAAGCCATTTAGCGCCCATCTCCATTCGTCCAGTCGGTCGCTAAGTCAAATCCGTGCGGATGTTTGGCTGCAAATCCACCAGTATCGTAAACCTTGCCCGGACCCATACTTGTCTCAACCACCGAACATCGCGGATAATTACCATAATTAGCCGCCACCAAAATATAACCATCTTTATCAACCTTCGCGCCATCCGCCCGCACCGTATAAGCACCACCACTACCACAAGCTTTTATCACAATATTCATCGGCAAATCATAATACGTCTCGCGATGTGCTACACCCTTAGAGTCGGTAAATATCTGCGCGCCCTTACTTTTCGTCAATGGATTTTTAGGCTTCGTGCCAATTATTTCAATCTGCTTCTTTGACTGCTTTGTGATTTCGCTAGCAACTTCCTTACGACTAATCTCGCGCTCATTCTCTACCTCAACCTGATAAGTCACCTTCCGCACGCCTTTTTCTCCGAGCTGCTTAACGCTCTTAAACCCAATCGGCTGAGAATCGTCCTTAATCTGCTCAATATCAAAATTAATATCAACTTCTTCAGTTATCGTTCGCTGTTTTGATCGCTCAATCTTCATTACCAGACCCACACCGTTCACCAAAAGATCGTCAGAATTCGTAAAATGCGTCTTATCTTCGCGGTATAAAGTCAGCCCAGCGGCCTTCGCGATCAAAGCTGGCGTTTGTTCAGCTGTAGTTATTTTCAGGCGTTTATTTCCATCGACGATTGTTATTGGACGAGCGCGGAAAATATTGACCTGGTATTTTACACCCGTCAATTCCATATCAATATTTGGCTCAACCGCGTCAATCTTTTCGTCAATCGTAATCTTAGCCGCACGCAAGGCCTGCCGAACGGTCAATGCATTTGTGATAATCGTCTTTTCTTCACCGCGATCATAAATACGAACCAAATGCTCACCAGAAGTCTTTCCATCAGCAAACGAAATCATTGGAGTCGCAATCGCAACCAACACAGCTAATCCAATAATTTTTCCAAAAAATAAACCTTTTGCGCACATAATCATATAATGACTTGTAAACCTAGTCAAATAAATTATACCAAATTAAGCACTTTTTATCTATAGACTGCAACCAACTCATGTCGCCAGCATTAGTCTACCACCATTCTTGGCGGTTCCATGCATTGTAAGCCCCAGCCCAACTACCATATGTACTTACGGCATAATTAT
>ERZ772932.1766-NODE-1766-length-9942-cov-13.106402_pt1 | contig 9942 bp, 6 predicted proteins | sample MGYA00511684_ERZ772932 | MGnify/ENA primary metagenome ERZ772932 (study PRJEB29015, sample SAMEA2738078) | human oral metagenome | biome: human oral; feature: human-associated habitat; material: saliva | place: China | collected 2210 ...
AGAGCTCACCCAGGAGCTGCATCGCCATGTCCTTGAAGGCGGCCGTGGGGCCGTTAGAGAGGTGGGCGAGGTGCAGGCCGGTGTCCTCCAGGGCGTCAACGGGGACGATCTGGGGGTCGGAGAAGGCGGGGGTGCGATAGGCGCGGGCGGTGATCGCGCTCAGGTCATCGGCGGGGATGTCGTCGACGAAGAGCGAGATGATTCCGGCGGCCATGGCCGCGTAGCCGTCCTCACGCAGGACGATGCGCAGCTCGTCCAAATCAGACTGAGACAGCGTCGGGTATTCCTCGGGCAGGTAGAGGCCGCCGTCGGGGGCGAGGCCTTCCAGGAGGATGTCACTGAAGGAGCGGGTGGGCGTGTTGGGGCCGCGTCGGGTCGAAATGTAGCGCACGGGTCGATCCTATCGGAGAGGGGGCGTGGCCTGCGAGGGCGCCCGTTCCTCGTCACATGCGTGGGACGAGGCCGGGGCCACGTTCGCCCGGGAAGCCTCACGCCCGTCTGTGGTACAAACGACGGGTGAGTACGAACGATTCCCCGTGGACGCAGCCTTCCGCTTTCGATTCTTCGAGTGCCCCGATTCCCCAGCCGCCGACGGGCGCCCCGATTGCGGGCGTTCCCGGCCCGTCGACGAACGTGTTTACCGCGCCGTCGTCGGTGCCCAACCCCATCACGCGCCCGAACGATCCGGGAGCCGCCTCGACGGTTTCTTCGAAGCGCGGGTGGCTTATCACCTTGTCGATCCTCGCGTTCCTCATCGTCGTCCTCCTGCTCCTCGGATACTTCTTCCGGCCGTGGGGCTCCACGCCGCGCGAGGAGAAGAACGGTCCTCAGGGATACGCCGGGTCCGCGACGAACACCGGTAACCTCTCGAGCGCCTGGGCGGCGGGCATCGGCACCGCGTGGACCCTCGACAGCGTCTCAGCCGTCCGGGGAGAGCACCAGGACGTGGTGACCCTGGTGGACGGCACGACCCTGTACGTGGCTGGTACCCCTAGCAGCCACGAGGGGATCGACGTTGCTGCCGTCGATATTTCGGGCTCGCAGCCGCAGGTTATCTGGGATTCGAGTGACCCGCAGGCGAGGCGTGATTCCTCTCGTTTGCCGCTGCGCATGGTGTCCGTCGGCGACAAGCTCGTCGTCGGCAACTACACGGTGGACAAGGCGACGGGCGAGGTTCAGGAAGCCCCCTGGATCGATGACTCGCCCCTGACGGCGGTCGGTGACGTCCTCGTGACGTGCTCGGGTGCCGAGACCTGCGCCGGGTGGACGTGGGAGTCCTCCGAGTGGAAGCAGCAGTGGAAGTCGATCACGGCACTGCAGGACACGAGCAACAAGATCTGGGATATGCGCGACAGCCTGGTCGTCGGCTCCGGAGACGACACGTCGGTCCTGGCCCCCGTGCAGGACAGGCGATCCCTGCAGCTGATCAACGTGCGCACGGGAACGGTCGCGACGCTCAGTGACAGCGTTCGAATGGAGCGATCCAGCTACCGACGCGATGTCCTTGTCGCCAGTGACGGAGTCGCCATCAGGGATAACAACGACGAGGTGCGCTTCTATGACGTCTCCGGGACTCTCGTCAATTCCTTCGAGGTGACGCGCTACCTGAGTGCGATCGCGGACGGCAGCCAGGCCCCGACCCTCGAGGAGCTGCAGGCATACCTGAAGTCCGGGAAGTCCCCGTGGGCGACGGGCATGATCGAGGTGTCAGGCCCGAAGTGCCAGGATGTCACGGTCTCCCCCTCATCGGGCGGGAGCTCGCGCATCGTACACAAAGCCAAGGGCCTGACGGTCAGTTCCAACGATCCCTGCTACACGGATATTGACGAGGCACGTATGAGCCCCGACGGCGCCGCGGTGTACGTGTCGAATGGCAACAGCACGGAGATCGAGCACGCTTACTTCCTCGACACGAATGGGGACATCGTTCACGAGGCCACGGACATGATCGAGGCGGATGAGGTGACGTGGGCGTTTGACGACCTCGTCATTGTGGTCTCGAAGGGCCAGGTCACGGCCTTTACTCCGGCTTCCGCGTGACGCTACCCTGGTGCCATGACTGATCTGCCTTTCCGCATCGGCCAAGCGGTCGACGTCCATGCGTTTGCTGCTCCCGACTCGCCGCGCCCTCTGATGGTCGCGTGCCTGGAGTGGCCGGGAGAGCGCCCTCTCGAGGGTCATTCGGACGCGGACGTTGCCGCGCACGCCCTGTGCGACGCGATGCTGCTGGCGACGGGCCTGGGTGAGCTGGGCACGGTGTTCGGCGTGGACCGCCCGGAGTGGGCGGGGGCGTCGGGGCGCGCGCTCCTTCAGGAGGTTCGCCGCATGGCGGCCGAGGCCGGCTGGGTACTCGGTAACGCGACCGTGCAGGTCGTCGGGAATCGGCCTCGTATGGTTGCCCGACTGCCCGAGGCCTGCGCGGTCATGAGCGAGATCGCCGGGGGCACGGTCACCGTGTCGGCGACAACCTCGGATCGTCTGGGTTTCACGGGACGAGGCGAGGGCGTGGCCGCGCTGGCAAGTGCCCTCATGGTGCGCGCCGAGTAGGTCCCCCGTTCTCGGCTGCTCGGCACCATCGAGGCTGCCGAGCGTGAGGCCTGCCCGCATCCCCATTCACTGCCGCGAGCGCACTCCGGGCGCGGTCGCATGGTAGAAACGTCTTATGAGCAACGACGACCTCCACCGCAGTCCCGACGACGAGGCGCCATCTCGCCCCTCCGATGGACGGGACGGGGAGCCGTTGGCCGGTACCCCGGATTTCCCCGAGTTTGGTGACCTTCCGGACTTTACTTCGCTGCCTGAGCTCGCCCCTTTGCCGGAGTTGGCGCCGCTGCCGGATTTCGGTGATTTCTTCACTCTGACCCCGCCCGCCGACGAGGCGATCACCGAACAGGCACAACCAGAAGGTCCGCAGGAGATGGACCTGCTTGCGGGCGTCGCACCCCTGCCCGAGCTCGCGCCGCAGCCGGCCATCGCGCAGCCCCTCGCGGAAGAGCCGACAGCGCCTGACGATAAGAAAGAGCCAATGGAGAGCGGCGTCGCCTGGCCCCAGGCCGAGGAAACACCGGCGAGGGACGTTCGCGGTGCCGCTGTGCTGGCCAGCACTTCCGTAAGCGCATTCGAGCTGCTGCCAGACGAGGCCACCTCGGAGGAGCCACAACCTGCCTCGCGTGACGTCGCGTCCATAGCGGCCGCCACGGCCTCGTCGCGGAGGACGTCCGAAGGCGACCGGACGCCGACTGCGCTGCGCACCCCAGCCCCCGAGCCTTCGCGGACGTGGGTGGACAAGACGGCCGTCAAGCGGAAGCCGTCTGTCGTCATGATCGTGCTCGGCTGTATCCTCGCGCTCAACGTCGCAGTTTCCCTCTTCTCTCCCAGTCGGAGCGGATCGTCATCGACGCCTTCGTCCCATCAGACCTCGTCACATTCCGCCGCACAGGCGAACTCCGAGGTGCGCGAGCACGCGGAGGATCTGCCGCCCCGCGCCCCCGGGTACCGCGGGAGCGCCACGAACACGCATTCCATCTCTGCTCAGTGGGCATCGGGCGTGGCCACCGCGTGGACTCTGGCGCTTCCACCAGAAATGACTCGATTGACACCGAATATGTTCGTCGACGGCCAGGTCCTTTACATCGCCGCCACAGAAACGAACACGGGCCAGAGCGGCTCCCTCAGAGTCATGGCCTACGACTTGTCCGGTGAGGAGCCCGCCCTCCTGTGGGACACGGTAGGACCCACGGAAAATTCAGCGATCGTCACGTACGAGCCCGCCTTCCTGTCGAACGAAACCCAGCTCTTTTTCCACGATGTAGTCATCGACAAGGCGACCGGCGAGCAGACCCAGGCCCCGTGGGGCATAGAAATTCCCCTCGCGCAGGCCGACGGCATCGTGGTGACCTGCACACCACCGTCCACCTGCAACGGCTGGACGCAGACATCCGGCGAGTGGACGAACCTGTGGACGACGACCACGATCGCCCAGGCGTCCTACGCGTCACGTTACCGCGGTTTGGGCTACGCACCCAGGGGCACCAGCATCTCCGGCGGGGGCGCTTTCACGTCCTTCCTGGTCCCCTCCCCCCTTCAGGCATCCCCACAGATCATCAATATCCATACCGGCAAAACATCAACGCTGCCCATTCCCGATCAGTCAGGCTTGGGCCAAAACGTCGAGGTGGCAACCGACGGCTTCATCATCGTCGACGCCAGCCAACATAAGGGGCTCCTTCTCGACAGCTCGGGCGCCCTCCAATCCACGTTCGCCACAGCCGGGTACCACCGTCTGCCCGCAGTCAGCCGTGACGACACCTATCCAAGCACCGCGGACATCAAGACCTTCATGACGACGAAGACTGCGAATTGGGCGACGGGAACGGTCGACCTCGTGGGCGAGCACGACTGTTCCATCGAGGTCACTCTCACGTCCGATCGGTCGACACACACGACCCCCGTTCCCGGTGTACTGAGCCAGCACATGACCAGCTCGTGTGTCTTCAGCCCGAAGGAGGTCCGCGTCAGCGCGGATGCTTCGGTTCTCTACGCCGATACCTTCACCCGCCAGGACGATAAGCGATACTTCATCGATACCATCAACGGATACACCTACACGTCGAACGAACTCAACATACCAAAACAGACCATGTGGGTCTTCGATGACATGATGATCGGTATGACCGAGGACGGCCTCAAGGCCTTCGTTCCGGCATCATCCTGAGATCACCGTCCAATGACCAAACCACGACTGCCCTCTCATAGAAACGTCTCATGAACAACGATGACCTCCGCCGCGGTTCCAACGACGAGTCGCGCACTCGCCCCTCCGATACGCCGAACGCGGATCCGCAGGTAAACGTGCCCGAGTTCCCGGAGTTCGGGGAATTGCCCGGGTTCACGCCGCTGCCTGACCTCGCGCCTCTGCCGGAGTTGGCACCGCTGCCGGATTTCAGTGATTTCCTGAACGACACTCCGCCCGTTATCCCGGACGAGGCTGTCGCTGGTCCGGCGGACAGCGAAAGCTCTCCCGCCACAGACCTTTTTCCCGGTGTTGCGTCACTTCCTGAGCTCACGCCACTACCCGCCGTCACAGACCTGCTCCCGGATGCCGCGTCCTCGCCAGGCGATGAGGCTGCGCAGGCAGAGGACGGCAACAACTGGCCGCAGGTGGAAGATATCCCGACCACTGCTTCCCTACCCCTGCCGGATGCGTTCCCCGAGGTGGAAGCCGCTCCCACCCCGACGGAAACCGTCTCCGCGGCGGCGGCCACGGACTCGTCGCGGAGGGCACCCGATGGTGGCCAGAAGTCGACGATTTCCCTCTCCACAGCCCTGGAGCTCTCCCGGACACGGGTGGACAAGACGGCCATCAAGCGGAAGCCGTCTGTCGTCATGATCGTGCTCGGCTGTATCCTCGCTCTCAACGTCGCAGTTTCCCTCTTCTCCCCCGGTCGGAGCGGATCATCGTCGACGCCGTCGTCCCATCAGACGACGTCGAGCACCAGCACTGCTACGAACACGGAGGAACGCGAACATGCGGCGAACCTGCCGGCCCGTGCGCCCGGGTACCGCGGGAGCGCCACGAACACGCATTCCATATCGCCGCAGTGGTCCTCGGGCGTGGCGACCGCGTGGACGGTGCCCATTCCGGAGCAACACTCCGCTCTCCCACCCCAGGTTTACGTCGACGGTTCAACCGTCTACCTCGTCGGTCCAGGCTCTCCCGAGGGCGAAGCCAGCCAAGCCATCACCGTCACAGCGTACGATGTGTCAGGGGAACAACCCGCCCTCCTCTGGTCTTCGACCGGCCCCTCAGCGAGTGACGTATCCAGCCCCTACACGCCTGCGTTCGTCTCGAGCGAGGACAGCGTCTTCTTCCACGACGTCATCATCGACAAGACAACTGGCGAGCAGACCCCCGCCCCCTGGGGCACGGCTGTTCCCCTCGCATATGCCGACGGCATCCTCGTGACCTGTACGCCACCGTCCACCTGCAACGGGTGGACGCACGCGTCCGGCGAATGGACGACCCTGTGGACAACACCAACAGGGCAGCTGAGTTCAAGCGGGTTGGTGCAGTATTTCTTGGATTACGTGCCCTCTCAGTTCGCGCTCTCGGGTAGCGGGGAGCATGCCTCCGTTCTGGTCCCGACGCGCTCGTCGCAGATTCCCCAGATCATTCACATCCATACGGGCGAGCTGACCGAGCTGAGCAGCCCGGGCAACGACAGCAAGTCTCATAGCGTTGAGGTCGCGTCCGACGGTTACCTCGTCTTCGAAAGCGTGAAGTCGCATGGCTCTCTCTTCGACAGTGACGGAACCTTGCAGTCCACGTTCAGCGCGCCGCGCATGCTTATTCTGCCGGTGGTCAGTGATGACGGGACGTACCCGAGCATCTCAGGACTCGAAAAATACATGACTGAGGGAAAAGCGAAATGGTCGAGCGGTACAGTCAAACTGGACCGCGACAACGACTGCAAGCTTGTGGCCACTCTCTCCGCTGGCGGATCAACGCGTAAGACCCACCTCCCGGAGGAGCTTCGCCGTTACGCGACCGAGTACTGCGTCATGAAACCACAGCAGCTGCGCGTCAGCGCCGACGGGTCAGCTCTCTACATCGACGCTTTTACGCGCGAGCACAAGAGCAAATATTTCATCGACATCGCCAACGGGCTCACCTATACGTCAAGCGACGTAAATGCGGCCAACCAACTGACGTGGGTCTTCGACGACATGATGATCGGCTTGACCTACAACGGCCTCAAGGCGTTCGTACCAGCCTCGTCGTAACACCACCCGCTCCAGGTGTGATAGAAACTACTCATGAGCAATGGCGATCACACCCCCTTCCCGAACGCACCCTCGCGCGAGCAGGGCAGCGGGATGGAGCGTCACGCGCCCACCAAGCAGCCTCCTCGTGAGAGCAAACTGTTCTCACTGCCGCACATCGTGACCATCCTCGCCGTCATTGTCCTCGTCGTTCTCGTCGGCCGGTGGTTCTGGCCCTCATCCTCCTATAATCCGTCACTGCAGGAAACTGCGCGAACATACGACGCAAATGCCCCGACCTCGGGCTACAGCGGGCACGCGACCAACACGCATCTCCTGTCTCCCAACTGGGCTTCGGGCATAGAGACGGCGTGGCGACTCCCCCTCAACGCTGAGGATAAGAACGCTACCGTCTTCCTCTACGCCGAAGGAAGCACGCTCTACGTTACCTTCCAGTCCATTCTGGGACCCTCGAAGGCCTTGACCGCGCAGGCGTACGATCTGTCCGGCGCCGAGCCTCGCCTGCTGTGGGATGAGAAGAAACAGAAGCCCCCGTACATCGACACGTCCGCATTCGTCGTCACCGATACGGACATCGTGTTCAATTCCATCATCATTCACAAAGCAACCGGGCGGCTGTCCCACACCCCTTGGGAGGACATGAAGCCGGTCGCACTTGCTGACGGCGTTCTCGTCATGTGTGACGAGAACGTGACATGCGACGGCTGGGAACGAGGACCCTCCGGCTGGGCACAGAAGTGGACATCCAGGACGGCTCAGCACTCCTTCACGAATCTGAACCGGGATCGGATTACCTATCTTGACAACAGGGTTATCACAAACGACGAAACAACGAGAGTTCTCCTACCGATCAACACCGACCAGCATCCAGCTCAGCTCATTGACCCACTCACCGGAGTCGTCACAAACCTCGAGGACCCCACCTCCTACAACTCTGAGGAACCCCGCAATCTACTCCTCGCACGCGACGGAGTCGTCGCCTACGACGACTACACAGCCCTCACTTTCGACGCGGGCGGATTCCTCGTGGGAGTACAGCCTGCCTCAACTGGCGGGCGCATGACGACGGACGACGGGACCCTACCCTCCATCGCCGATATTCAGGAGTTTTTCTCTGGCTCAGCTCCAACGTGGGCAACAGCGACCGTGAAAACGGTGAATGGCACAAAGGGAGAGCAATGCCCCTTCCTCACGGTCACCCCGACGGACGGTAGCCCCAGCCGCGCGGTATGTCCCAACAACAACAACCTGAACCATACGTACGCGGCGTACTCATCCTCAGACATCCGCGTCAGCCCCGGAGCCGACGTGGTGTTCGCCCAGTTCAACACGCTACAGCGGCACAACGAGGACGTCTTCGTCGATACGAGGAACGGAAGCTCATACGTCTCCGAGGAACTCAACGCGGCCAAGGACCTCACCTGGGTGTTTGACGACCTCGTCGTCGGCGTCATCGACAACACCATCGTGGCGTTCACGCCTCACTCGTCGTGATGGCAGCACTCCTGAGCAGAAGGAAGGAATCGTGAGCAGTATCGATCTGATATGTCCAGGTCCCGACGCGTCTCGAGCACCTCGCAAGCGGAGGGGCTCCCTATTGCTACGCATTTTTCTCCTCACCTGGCTGGCCTTCATACTGGCTTTCATCCTGAACATGTGCGATCAGGGCAACAAGCACCCCACACCGCAACCCAATGTGGACTGGGGGAATGCAGCCCCCACGGGCTACCACGGTTCAGCGCAGAACACGCGTGCTCTCTCCCCGGACTGGGCCTCGGGCATCGCCGTCGCGTGGACGCAGCCCTTCGATGCTGCGGCCGCCGCCGTACCACCGCAGCTGTTCGCGGAGGGCTCCACCCTCTACGTGGTGTCCTACGGCCCCAACTCGAATGCCGTCACGACGATCACGGCCTACGACGTGTCGGGCACTGAGCCAAGCACCCTGTGGACGACGACCGGCCCGCGTCCCTCCCACCTGCGCACCTACGCGTTTCCCAAGTTTCTCTCAACCGACACGCACCTCGTGATTGGCCCACTTCTCGTCGATAAGGCAACCGGCGAACAGTCCCCGGCCCCCTGGGGCAACGAGCTGCCCATGGGCATCGCCCAGGGCGTCCTGGTCACGTGCGACACCGTCGCAACCTGCAGCGGTTGGACGGACGAGGAGGGCGCATGGACTCAGCAGTGGAGCGCGACGACCTCGCCTCAGAGCCACAATGGATTGACGTCCCTGTACCCCACCACCACCCCATCGGACGCGGTGATCGGCAGCGGGGAGAGCGCATCGGTGCTGGTACCAGTCGACGATTCCCACTATGCACCCCAGCTCGTCGACCCGAGTAACGGTCAGGTGCACACTCTCGGGACTCGGACGACGCGCGACGAAGAGGGCACGCCCCGCGTCACAGTAGCGAGCGATGGCGTGGCTATTGGGGGTAGTGACGACACGATCAACGCCTACGATTCGAGCGGCGCTGTGGTCGACACGTACACGCGAGCCCCCCACGGCGACATCTTCACCAGCAATGGACCGCTACCGACACTCGAGCAGCTCAAGTCCTTCTATACGGATGGGACTGCGCCATGGGAAGTCGGCCTGATCGCGGTCTCGCGAGGCGGCGCTCATTCACTTCCACACCTTCATTTATCGTCAACTGAGAGCGGCGAGACCGTCGAGATGTTCCCCGACTGGGCATTCATGGAGGAGTTCAACGAGCCCGGCTTTCTCCCTTCCGTCGCGTCACGCGCCAGCGCCGACGGGACAGCCCTGTCCGTACGAGGCCCGGGCCCAGCCGGCACACCCACATTCATTTTCGACATGGCGTACAACGTGACGAGAAGGTCGAAGCAACTCGACCAGACAATCAACCAGACGTGGATCTTCGACGATCTCCTCGTGGGCGTCACGAAAGACGGCCTGGTTGCCTTCACTCCCGACCGTCAGTAAGCGCATCGGCAAAGGATCGTCCCCGACGCCCGAGACTCACTCGGTCGCGTCGGGGACGTATCGTGTGCGGGCGCGGGCGCCTCGTCGAGGAGCTCAGTCCTCCATGTGGGCCAGGGTCGCGCGGTCCGCCTTCACAGGGATCGTGAGGGCCAGGCCGACGCCGAGGATCAGCATGATGCCGAGGATGCCCCAGTAGGTGTAGTCCTCGCCGG
>ERZ772932.1772-NODE-1772-length-9938-cov-5.482343_pt1 | contig 9938 bp, 9 predicted proteins | sample MGYA00511684_ERZ772932 | MGnify/ENA primary metagenome ERZ772932 (study PRJEB29015, sample SAMEA2738078) | human oral metagenome | biome: human oral; feature: human-associated habitat; material: saliva | place: China | collected 2210 ...
AATAGATGACTACTCTACCATACGCAGTTTGGCAAGTCAGTGAGGATAAGGAGTTGAAACTCCGCCTCACATCCTTGCAAGCGACAAAAGTCGAAGAAAAAATCGGAATGAATTTGCTCAAGGTGTTCATGCCTGCGGAGGGTGAATCTTTCACATTGCCACCTCTTAAAGTCATGTTGTTATTGACTCATGGAGCGCTTCAAAAATACGAGCATGGTATTTCATTCGAAGATGTATCTGATCTATATGATTCTTACGTGGATAATGGCGGTGACCAGGCAGCGTTTATGGCAGATGTTGTCTTGCCGATGCTTCAAGTATCGGGTTTTATGCCACGGGAGGAGAAAAACAAGAAAAAAACTCCCAAGAAATCCAAAACCAAAATGGAAGTAGTCGACTAGAAGAGACTACTGTCCATTCAGTAAAAGAAATGGTTGAGAGGCTCTACCCGATGTTTTTAGATATTGGGGGCAAGCCTCTCGATTTTTGGGATTTAACTATATTAGAAATCAGAGACATGATTGAAAGTCATAATCGTGTCACGATTCAAAAACAGAAAGAAAAAATAGTTGAATCTTACAGACTTTCGCAGATGATAGCGAATAATGTATCCTTGTTGATTTCAAAAGATGCTAAACCTCTTGATGTTTGGGACTATGCGCCTGAATTATTCCAGGAAGAACGAAGCCAAGTCGAAAAAGCAAGACAAGAACAAGAAATGAGGATGCATAAAGAACGCATGCGCGCATTCGCTGAAAGTCATAATCGAAAAATGAAAATGAAAGGAGAATAGATGGGAGTTACTCTTGATGAGCTCAAGGTAATGATTGACGCTGAAATCGCACCTTTCAAGAACAAAATGAAAGAAGTCGAGAATAGAGTCAAGGACGCATCCGGAAAAGTCCAGGAGTCAACCAACAAGATTAAGGCACAGTCCGGTTCTATGTTGGGTACATTTGCTAAATTGGCAAAATTTGCTGGCTTGGCATATCTTGGTAAGAAGATGCTCGATGTCGGTATGTATTCGACTCAAATGGCTCTTGAAGTTACTGCAGCAGTCAACCAAATCAAACGCCAAATGGGCGAGAGCTCACAAACATTCTTAAAATGGGTTAACGACAATGCGAGCGCTATGAATATGGGCGTTGGTGAAGCGACAAAATATGGGGCGGTATATTCAAACTTATTTTCTGGCTTTATCAAAGACTCAAACAAGCTTAGCGCTTATACTGCTAAGATGCTTCAGACATCCGCAGTCGTGGCAGAAGGTTCAGGACGTAGCATTACCGATGTCATGGAGCGTATTCGTTCAGGTTTGCTAGGGAACACCGAAGCAATTGAAGATTTAGGAATCAACGTCAATGTGGCGATGATTCAATCTACTGAAGCATTCAAGCGTTTCGCAAATGGTCAAAGTTGGGACCAACTCGATTACCAAACTCAGCAACAGATTCGTCTTATGGCTATCCTGGAGCAAGCGACTGCCAAATATGGTACAACCTTGTCTCAGTCAGTCAACGTGCGCATTAGCTTGTTTAAATCATTGCTGAAAGATGCTGCCTTAAACGTAGGAAACGCATTCCTACCAATCGTAAACGCAGTCATGCCAGTCTTGAACTCGTTTGCGATGGTGCTAAAGAATGTTACTGCCAAATTAGCTGAATTCATCGCTTTAATGTTTAATAAAAAAGCGACAGTAAAAGACGGTGGTGTAGCCGGAGCGGTCAATGACATGAACGGCTCGCTACAAGATGCAGCAGGAGGCGCAGGAGACCTAGCAGATGCTATGGGTGATGCAGATGATGCTTCAGGTGGTATGGCCGATAACTTGGACGACACTGCCAAGTCAGCTAAAAAAGCCGTTAAAGAGTTGCTAGGTTTAATGGGATTTGACGAAATCAATCTCTTAAACAAAAAGGACGACCCTGACGACGGAGACGGTGCTGGCAAAGGTAAAGGTGGCGGCGGTGGCGGTAAAGGCAAAAAAGGAAAAGGTGGCGGTGGACCTTTCAAAGATATCTTACCAGAAGTAGCTCTTACCGACATGGACAACCAATTCAAGAGCATTTTTGACGGTCTTGGAGATAAACTGAAAGGTCTATTTGACCTATTTGGTAAAGGTTTTAATGCTGTGTTTAGATCTGACGGTTTAGAACGTATTACAAACGCTATCAGTCGTATCAGAAAGACCATGGAAGAAATTGCTACTGATCCACGAGTAGTCAATGCTTTTAATGTCATGACCGAGAAGATAGTATACTCTTTAGGACAGATTACAGGCTCTCTGGCAACGGTTGGAGTTGGCATCGGTGTTTTCCTTGCCGAAAGCATTGCAAATGGATTAGAACGTCAAAAAGAGCGCATTATCCGTTCTCTGGAAGCTCAGTTTGAGAATACGGGCAATATGTTTGCTTCGGTCGGAAACATCGCTCAAGCGTTCGCAGATGGCTTCTATGATGTGATTACATCCGATGGAGCTATTCGTATTGGAAGTTCGATTGTGTCTGCCGTTCTAGCAATTCAAGCTAGTATTGTAGAGATTGGTTTCAAACTCGGTGGCGACCTTATGCAAGGTCTTGAACAAATAATCACAGATAATATGCCTGGCATTTCTGAGATTTTCTCAAATACATTATCTGATATTGCTCCGATTTTTGAGAGTGCTGAACAAGCAATCAATGACATGTCTGATTCAATTAGTAGCTTGTATGATAATTACTATCGCCCGACGATTGAATTGGTTTCTAAAAGCATATCAAATATTATTGGCTCTTTTGTGAAAGGCTGGAATGAACACATCCAACCTATTATCAAGAAAATTGGTCAAGGGTTTTCTGACACAATTGGTAAGCACATTTCGCCAATGATTCAAAAGATTTTGGAGATGGCATCTAGCTTCTATGAATTCTTTCAAGTCGTTGTTCAGTATGTATCGCCTGTCATTAGCTTTATCGTTGAGCTATTGATGAGAGTTCTAGCTCCAACTCTTGAATATATCGGAGAAGTCTTCCGTGTATTATTCAACACGATTGCTGATATATTTGGAGGAATAGCCGATTTCCTCAAAGGTGTATTTGATATTATCACAGGCATCCTTACCAGTGATATGAGCAAGATTTTTGATGGCTTTACCGAAACAGGTGATGCTATCATGAGCATCTTGTCTACAATTTTAACTGGCTTATTGGATTTAACAGTGGCAGTCTTGAAAGTTATCTGGGACACAATTGTGGCAATATTCCAAGGAATTTGGGACGGTATCGTAGCTATCTTTACACCAATTGGCGAATGGTTCGCAGCACGATGGAATGATATCACAACTGTTTTAGCTGACGTAGCTAAATGGTTCACAGATATGTTCCAGAAAGCTTGGAGTGGACTTACTGGTATTTTTGCTAATATCGGCACATGGTTTGGCGAAAGATGGAACGATGTGACGACTGCGCTTGCTAATGTTGCAACGTGGTTTGGAAATATCTTCAAAACAGCATATAATGCAGTCACAAACGCCTTTAGCAATATTGGAAGTTTCTTCAGTGGCGTTTGGTCAACTGTCAAGAGCATTTTTGTAAATGCTGGCCAAGCAGTCGGTAGTGCAGTAGGCGGAGCTTTCAGAAGCGCAGTCAACGCTGTCCTAGGAACGATTGAGAATGTTGTCAATGGCTTCGTTGGTATGATCAATGGCGTTATTGGCATGATTAACAAAATCCCTGGAGTATCTCTAGGAAGCATTGGATATGTCAGCCTTCCACGTTTGGCTCGTGGTGGTATCGTTGACAGTCCTACTGTGGCCATGATTGGTGAAGCTGGTAAAGAGGTTGTTATGCCACTTGAGAATACTGGTTTCTTACAAACTATGGGACGCGTTGTAGGTGGTGCCGTAGTCAATGCACTAGGTGGTGGTTTAACACAATCAAGTGGCTTCAGTGGAAGTGGTGACATTGTTATTCAAATTGGTGGCCACGAATTCGGACGTGTAGCTATCCAAGAAATCAATCGAGAACAAGAACGTGCAGGACAAGTCTTGCTTAACATTTAAAGGGAGGTAAAATGGCACGCTTAATTATCAATGGGGTGGCTGTTAAGCCTCCCAAATCTTTTCAAGTTGGTATCCAGGATATCGACGGAGAAACAGGGCGCAACGCTAACGGGGATATGGTGCGTGACCGTATCACGACCAAGCGAAAATTAGATTGTGAATGGGGCATGCTGACTCAAGAAGAAATGAGTCAGCTTTTAAATGCCGTATCGCCTGAATTCTTCACGGTGTCCTATCCTGATCCTATATTAGGTCAAACAACTAAAACATTTTACGTTGGAGACAGAACGGCTCCGAGCTACTCGTTTACTGAGAAGTTTAAGCCTTGGTCTGGTGCTAAGTTCAATTTGATAGAAAGGTAGGTTTTAAGATATGGATGTATTCAGACGCCAGAAATTCAATGAAGCGATGTTTGCTAAAAACCGAACCCTTGCTATCAGAGTAGGACAGTATCAATCTAGAGACATCAACGAGGCTAGTTTTGATTATGGCTATATCAAAGGCGATGCCTACAAGCCAGGAGGAACGTGCGCAGGTAGTGCCAAGATTGTTTTTGCGAGTGTGATCACATCGTTTAGAAAGTTGGATAAAATTTACCCAGAGATTGGTCTTTTAGTCGACGGAACCTATGAATGGATTAAAATGGGGGAATACTTTATCAACGACATTGAAATCGACCGAAATCGTAAAACAACCGAACTTGAACTCATGGATGGCATGTTTAAGTTGAACCGTGAATATGTCACGGACCTAACCTATCCAGCAGATATTCAAAATGTAATCAAAGAAATTTGTTTAAAAACTGGCATCAAACTTGCTGACGAAATCATGGATGTTGCATCTATGAATTATCAAATTGACAAGGTGCCCGAAAATAAAAAAATGACATTTCGAGATATTTTGAGCTTATCGACTCAAATGCTTGGGATGTCTTGTTTTTTCAACCGGGAAGGGAAACTTGAAATCAAAGAGTTGACTGATTCAGGTATCACGATTACTGCTGATAGTTACTTTATGCATGGTTTGACCAAAAGCGAGATTGAGTATCAGATCGCAGGGATAACCTGTAAAAAGGATAAAGAAACACTCACGGTTGGATTGCGTACAGGTCGTTCTCTTGAAATTGAGAATGTGTTGATGCACCAGCCTGCCTTAGATAACCTCTATCACAATATCAAGGATATCAGATACTATCCGTTTAGTTTGAATTATCAAGGGCATCTGTTACTTGATGTTGGCCAGTGGGTAACCATCAAAACAAATACGGGTGAGACGTTCAAATCTCCAGTTTTGAGTCAATCTTTCAGCTTTAAAGGTGGGTTACGTGGTCGTATTAGTGCCGACAGTAAAGCTGGTAATGATGCGCAGTATTCGTATGCCGGGACCATAACGAAAAAGATTTTACAATTTGATAACTTTGAAGCTCAACTTCAAAATAAAATTGAAGAAGCAGATAGAGGGTTTGATGCTAAGGTTGACCTAATTAAGCAAGATTTTAACGACCAAATCAAGCTCATCGAAGCTAAAACTGAAGAAAATAAACGTTCGTTATCCGAAGAAATCAACCGAAGGTTTCAAGATTTAAATCTATCGGGTTTTGAAGAAATCAAACGTAATTCAGAAGAAGCCTTGAAAAAGGCTGGCACAAGTGCTGATTTAGCAGAGCAAGTGAAAGGATTGGCAAGTGAAACAAAACAAAGTCTTGATAGCTTCAAAAGAGATGCTTCTATCCAATTTGTAACAAACATTGAATTTAGTAGCTTATTATCGTCTACTCAAACCGAATTGAAGCGTTATGTTAAAGAAGAAACAGACGAGAAGACAAGCGCTATTCGTGAAACAATATCAAGAGATTATGTCGCTAAAAGCACTTACCTTGAAAATGTTGAAGGAATTAACCAACGCTTTGAAACCCTCAAACGAGAGAATGAGCTCAAACTTGCTGATTATAAGCAAGGTATTGATGGGCGATTCACAAGTTTAGCTAGTCAAATAGCTGGCAAGGTCAATCAAATAGACTTTCAACGTGTGAGAGAAACGGCTCAACTCTACGAGCGAATTTTGGGTGGTGCTGAAAGTGACGTGTCAAACAACGTTTCACGCATGGTTCTGACTAACCAAGTATTCCAGACTGAAGTCGGAAAGTACGTTACAGATGATAACAACTTGATTGTTAACTCTTTGAAAATGGATAAACACACGCTTATCGGAAACAACAATCCTAAAGCTAATATATCTGTCGCAGATGGCATTTTTACAATCAAGGCACAAGGTCTTACTGGTTATAATTGGTCAGGCTTCACACTTCCAATTTACGTTAAGAAAATTTATCGTGACGAAACCTACACGCTCGGATTTAAGTATCGCATTAGAGAATATCCTGATAGTACGTTTGCGTTTAACGTCAAAAACCACGGTCTAAACAAAACCTTGCTATCATCTGATATTGGCACGGATAGGCCACCACTTAACAAGTGGCAAGAATTTCAAAAAACTTTTACCATCCAAGAAGATTTTGATTTTGGTAATGACGCCAACTATCCGTTTTATATCTTTTTGGCTAAGAATGGTTGGATTGAATTTAAAGAGCCTATACTGGTTCGTGGTTCAAAGACTGGACCATATAAACCAAGTCAATTCGATGATGCTTACAAGTTAACTGAAGCGACACGAACACAAATGACACTACTTGCTGGATCATACGCTGTCAAAAATCTGAATAGCGCTGGTGACTTAATTTCTGGTATCAATTTAGGCGCAAACGGAAATAATCGAATTATCGGTAGAGCTACTCACATCACAGGCGATACCTTGATTGATAATGCGGTTATTAAGTCAGCCATGATTGACAAACTCAAAACGGCCAATTTTGAAGCTGGTTCGGTAACTACCAACATTTTAGGAGCTGAAGCAGTAACGGCCGAGAAGGTTAAATTTGATACTGCATTCATCCAGCGATTGGTATCACAACAAGCGTTCATCAATGAGTTATTTGCAAAACAAGCAACCATCACTAAGATACAGTCTATTGATTTCACAGGAAATCACATCAAAGGTGGTCGAATTACCTCACTAAACGGACAAACTGTGTTTGACTTACAGAGTGGTTGGGTTGATATGAACCAACCTGGCGTTGGTATCAGAAATAAATTTGCTGGAAGACCTTTACAATATCTTGTTTTCGGACAAGGTACGCTTCATGGTAAAGATGGCTCATATACCGCTTTAATGTCGAACTCTAACAACAAAGTAGCAATGGACGACGGTGCAGCGGGTATTCAAATTTGGAATACAAACGATAATACGAGCGCAGTCAATATTTATGGCGACATGATAGACTTCATGTACAACGCAAGCGATCCGCAGTCAATCCATTTTGACACGATTAAAAACGAAATTTCAAACCTTGAAACCATTTGGATAAAAGGAAAATCACTTGAAATTATTTTGAATGATATTTTTTGGAATTTTCGAGTATTATTCGACGGTGGAGCAAATCTTCCTTACGGCGTTTATAAATACTGGAACGGAGATAAATAGAAAGGGAAACAATGAACCAAGCAGACAAAGTTATCAACGACATAGCAATTCAATTCGCAAATAAGACGATTGAATGCGCAAATTACAAGGCGCTTTACGAAGATGCACAAGCTAAACTTAAAGAAACACAAGAGCAACTTTTTAAAGCAAACAAAGTCTTACAATCAGATGAAAAACTAAAAGAATTGTTTGACGAAATCGCAGAAAAATTAGAAAAGGAATAATATATGGCATTTAAAATCATTAACAAGTATTTGCAAGAAAACAACCGAACTTTCGTGGCAATTCGTCAAGAAGCACCATATACGGCTTTTGACCGTGTTCTTATTGGCAACCGTGTGAACGAATCAGACGAGGAATTGATTAAAGCAGTCCTTGGACAAGTATCGACTGAGTTAAATCCAGCGGAAGGCGTGAAGAAGCTGCAAGAAGACTTGCACACACAAGCTGAAAACTACGAGCAAAAACTTGCTGAGAAAGATGCAAAAATCGCAGAAGTGAAAGCCGTCGCAGACTGGGCAGTATTGGCTCGTGTAACAGATACAGACAATCCGCTAGATCCAACAGTTTTCAAACGTGGGCTTGAGTTGGTAGAATTTGGGCAAACCGGAAAGACCTATAAACCACAGGAAATCTTCACACTTTTAAATCCAAACCATGTCGAGAAGTTTCAGGAAGGACAACGTGTCATGGTCCAAGTGAATGAAGAATTCACATATCAAGGACAAACGCTCGAAGAACTAGCAAGTCTTGAGCAAAATGGCAAATTAGGTATCTGGAAGTGGACAGAACCTAAGAAGGAAGAACCATCTAGCGAGCTAAACACTCAGCCTGTTCAGTAAGAGGTGACGTATGCGAGACTTACCACTTCATGAACTTATTGAACATCTGAAGAACCTTTCGTCTAGTCCATACATTCACATCTTCTTTTGGCTAATGATCCTGGATATCGTTACAGGATATGTCAAGGCATTTAAAACCAAGCGATTTGATAGTAAAATCGGCACAATGGGATTGATTCGTCACTTCGTAGTATTCACAGTCATCTTACTTGTTGCGATGTATGCTCGTTCGTTGGGTGTTCGTCCGTTAGGAATTACCTGGACAATGTTTTTTATCGCTAACTATCTAGGCTCTGTGCTTGAGAATTGGGAAGCGATTGGTTGGGCATTCCCAGAATTCTTGAAACCTTACATCAACCAAATTAAGAAAGATAATGCTAGAAAACTTGGTCAATTACTAGTTAATGTTGACCAGAAAGATAAAATCGAAGTCGAAGTAAAGGAGAAATACGATGCAACAAATCAATGAAATCATCACAAACGGAGCAATCAGCATCCTTGTCATTTTGACCGGAATCGCAGTCAAATCAATCAAGGAATACCTAGTAAAAAAAGGCGGTGAGAAGACCGTCAAGATCGTTGAAATCTTGGCCAAGAATGCAGTAAACGCAGTAGAACAAGTATCTGCCGAAACTGGATATAAAGGCGAAGAAAAGCTAGAACAAGCTCGAATCAAAATCCGGGCAGAACTTAACAAGTATAATATCGGCATGACTGATAAAGACCTTGATACATTCGTTGAATCTGCTGTTAAGCAGATGAACGATTCTTGGGCTGGAAAATAGATCAAGAGAACCTTTTAGGTTCTCTTTTTAATATTTAAAGAAAGGAGCAGAACTTGAAAAAAGTCATCGAAAAGAAGCTTGAAATCACATCGAATAATAGAGATGTGGATAGACTCTACAAAGAAGTCTTCAGTATGGACAAGAATATCGCTGAATTCAAGTTCACGATTGATAATCTAGATGCTAACAAGGTTATCTGCTTATTCTATTTCAAGCGTTCAAAACGGTACTCAACTGTCAAAGCGACAATCGAAGAGAATACCTTCACGATCAAGTTTGATACCTCGTTGATTACGATTGATGAGCCTGTTGTAGGTTACATCTATTTTGAAAAGGTAGAGGAATCAGCAGATGTGTATAGCTTCCAATTCAATGTCCGAGTTAGCGAGCTGGATAAGTCTAAGACTGCGCCTGTCATTGAACAGAAGACAGGTCGTGTCGTAGATATCGAGAGCATTGTTACCAGGTCAGAATTAGAAGAAATTCTCAAGACTATTCATATTGAGAGTGTTGCACAAGACAATTCAGAGATCATTAAACGTTTAGCAGCCTTAGAAGCTAAACCTGAAATCGACACGAGTCAGTTTGTTACCAAGGGAGAACTAGCAAACAAAGTTGAACGTAGTGAAATCAGCCATATTTCAGCCGATATTGAACTTTTGAAGGCAAAGCCAGATAATAACACTATCTACGATGATAGCGCCTTAAAACAGCGTATTTCTGCCTTAGAGA
>ERZ772932.1774-NODE-1774-length-9933-cov-2.268172_pt1 | contig 9933 bp, 10 predicted proteins | sample MGYA00511684_ERZ772932 | MGnify/ENA primary metagenome ERZ772932 (study PRJEB29015, sample SAMEA2738078) | human oral metagenome | biome: human oral; feature: human-associated habitat; material: saliva | place: China | collected 2210 ...
TCTTCACGTTTAAGATAGATTTTCGCTTTAGTACCTTTTGTTAGGTTGCGACAAAGGGTAAGTGCGGTCGGTCTTCCAGCATAATTTTTGAGTAAATCTTGAAATTCACGTTGGAATTCAGGATCGTCTTTCGCTTCTACAAATGCTTTCTCAAGCTGTTTAAGCACTGGCACAAGTATTTCTGGTACATACATACCACCAAACTCACCAAAATAGGGATTTAAAAGAGTCTCTGACATTGTGTTTCCTTATTATTTTAATTTGAATTTCTTGCCACATTCAGTGGTGCAAAAGTTTGTACTGTTGGCATCACTTCAATGCGATTAATATTAACGTGTTCTGGTTGTTGATTGAGCCATAAAACCATATTCGCAATATCTTGTGGCGTAACGTATTGCACATTTTCATAGAGTTTTTCTGCTCGTGCATCATCACCTTTAAAACGCACATTAGAAAATTCTGTTCCGCCACAAAGCCCAGGTTCTACGCTAGTAACACGGATATTTTTACCCGCCAAATCTGCACGTAAATTTAAGCTGAACTGTGTCACAAAAGCCTTTGTACCGCCATATACGTTACCGCCTGGATAAGGGTAAGTGCCTGCAATTGAACTTAAATTAATAATATGGCCCGTATTTCTTTCGACCATTTGAGGCAAAACGAATCGAGTAATATTCACCAATCCTTTAATATTGGTATCAATCATTTTTTCCCAATCATCAAGATTTGCTTTATCGGCAGATTCTAAGCCAAGAGCCAATCCTGCGTTATTAACGAGTAAATCAATATTTTTCCATTGTGTAGGTAAAGATTTAATTGCTTCTTGAGTGGCTAGTCGATCAGATATATCGAAAGCAAGAGGCAGAAATTTTTCACCCAATTCAGCTTTTAGTGAAGTTAAACGTTCGGTACGACGGCCAGTACCAATTACAAAATATCCTGCTTGAATAAGCGTTCTACAGATTGCAGTACCAAATCCTGCGGTAGCACCAGTAATAAGGGCAATTTTAGACATCATTCTCTCCTTTTTATTTACGATATTTTTATACTACTACACTAGTACAAAAAAATATAGGAGTTTATGAAGAAATTTGAAGAAAAAGAAAGGAAAATAAAAGCAAAAAGTGCGGTGAAATTCCACCGCACTTTCAAAATTAATGATGATGGTGTTCTGGTTTTGGTGGGAGTTTAGCTAATCCTTTACCAACAGGTAAAATTAATGTGCTATAGCTTGCAGATTGCTGACAAATTTGTTGATCTGCAAATGGTGTTTTATGAATAACTTTGATTTTCCAAATACCATCAATTAATGGAATGATATTCACACGCCCTTGACTATCTGTTTTACCTGAAAAACCTTGTGGTTCACGATGGCTTGTGCTTGCTTCAAGATCTTTCACGACAATAGTATCTGCTGTTGCAATTACAGTTTCGCCTGCTAATGGCTGATCTTGGTAAAAAATTTGAACAGGGAACGGTTCGCCTGATTTTACTTTACTTGGATCACGCAAAGGAACAATTTCAAGTGGTAAACCAACTCTTGTCATTGCCATTTCTGTATTTAATGGTTTTTTACCAACTGTAACAAGACTTTTACCAAACATTTGAGTTTGTTCACAATAAGTTGGATTTTCTAATCCTTTCAAATTATCCATTTTCCAACCTTCAGCATTTTGTGACCAAAAGGTTGGTTTATAAGTCGCCGTCACCCAATAAGAGCCATCAGACAATGCTTTCTCTGATTGATATTGATAGTTTTCCCCTTTTTGAACTAAGGTTTGTTTTTCACCATCTTGATGAATAATTTCCATTGGCGCAAAAATTTTTAAACGTGCTTCAGGAATTTTTTCTACGTAAGGGTAGTCTCCATAAGCTAATTCTGCTTTTAATACAGAACCAGATGCCAATTTTGCAGGCGCTTGAACCCAAACTTCATGAGCTTGCGCTGCACCAGCTAAAACCAATAAACTTGCAATTAATGTTTTTTTCATACCTTTCCTTAATAAAAAATAGAGTGAGCATTTATAAAATGAGCGCGAATATTAAATGAAAATAACTATCATTTAAATGATAATTTAGAGAAAATTTGAAATTTGTGATCTAGATCACAAAAAAATCTATATAAAGCATATAAAAAATTCCCTAAATACTTAGTACTTAGGGAATTTCTAAATGTAGATGGCTGTTATTAATCGTCTTTTTTAGATGGCTTAATGCCTAATAAATTACAACTTAATTTACTAATCACATGCTCCGCAGTATTACCTAATAATGCAGCAGACAAACCTGTACGGCCAACTGTACCTAAAATTACTAACTCTGCTTCAATTTCTTTTGCGACTTCAGGAATTACTTCTTCAGGGAAACCTTCACGCACATGAGTGTGGTCTTCACTAATCCCAAATTTTTGACGCAATGCTTTCATATTAATGAGATGTTGGCCACGAATACCGTTTTCATAGCCTGAAGTATTAAATTCTGGTAAATCAATCGCCATATTGATTGGTGCAGAAGGGTAGGCTGCAACTAAGTGAACATTGCCACGATTTAAATTTTCAGCGAGTGACATACCTGTTTCCACTAGTTCTTGATTAAATTCATCTTGATAGTCTTGCTCACCAGAAACATTTACCGCCACAAGAATACGTCGTTGATGTTTCCAATCGCCATCGCGAACCATCAAAACAGGAACGGGACATTTACGAAGAAGCTGCCAATCCACTGGTGTGAAAATAAGTGAGGTAAAACTTTCTTCATCTTTAGTATATTTCACCACAAGATCATAATTGTTTCCTTCGACTTCTTCTTTAATCGCCTCAGCTTCATTACTATTCCAAACAATGTGAGATTGCAATTCAATTTCCGGATCTGCATATTTATCTAAGTAATATTGAACCGCATGGCGGTGTTTTTCGATTACTTGTTGATGCATTTCTGAACGTTCTTCAGAAGAAAGTAAAGCCGACATTTCATAAGATAAGTCATATACGGATAAAAGTGCGGTGATTTTTACCTTAGTTTCATTTTTTTGTTCTTTCACCAAACGCACGGCACGCGCAAGGGCATATTGTTTTTCATTTTCAGGATTGAGAACAACCAGGATATTTTTAAATTTCATAATAACCTCCAAAATTCACCATAGAATAAGAAAGAATCTTTTGAATGGCAAGGTTCGATTTTCAAAAAGGTGATCTAGTGCAAAATTTATTTTTAATGAATACAAAAAAGGCGTGAAATTCACGCCTTAAAATTATTCAACTAATGTTATTTTTGTTTTATTCGTGCCAGTTAATTCAATTAAAGCGTTGAGATCATTAATTGTAATATATTTTCCTTGCACTGTAAGAACGCCTAGTTTTTGAAAGCGTCCCAATAATCGACTGATAGTTTCAACTGTTAACCCTAGATAGTTACCGATATCGCCACGAGTCATCGTTAAACGGAACTCTCTGGCAGAAAAACCACGTGCTGCATAGCGTTGAGAAAGATTATATAAAAATGCGGCCAGTTTTTCCTCAGCGTTCATTTTCGATAATAATAAAATCATCTCTTGATCGCTTTTAATTTCATGGCTCATTAAGCGCATGATTTGATGGCGAATTTTCGGCATTTTACCCGCCAAATCATCAAGAATTTCAAATGGAATTTCACAGATCATGGAGGTTTCAAGCGCTTGTGCGAAACCAACATGTTGCATATTCATAATGGCATCAAAGCCAACCAAATCACCGGGTAAGTGAAATGAAGTAATCTGCTCTTCACCGGTTTCGCTAATGGTATAAGATTTAATCGTGCCGGAACGAATTGCGTAGATTGACGTCAGTTCATCACCGGCTTTGAAAAGGACTTGGGATTTCTGAATAGGCTTCTTGCGCTCAATAATATTGTCTAACTGGTTCAACTCGTGCTCATTGAGTGTAAAAGGAATACACAACTGACTAATACTGCAGTTTTGACAATGGATAGCACATCCTCCTGATTGAACTCGACGTCCTAATTTTGTTTCAGTCGGTAAAATTTTCATTTATTCCCCAAATTCCAGAAAAATGGAAAAGAATCGTGTAAAATTGATCTATCTCAATAATACCACTAAATTATTAATTTAAAAAGTACAAACATTGGTGAGGAAGTATGGCTGCTGAAAAACTAACTAAGAAACGCTTAATTCAAATTTTACTGGTGCTAGTCATTCTACTTATTGCGTTTTTTTATCGTACATTTCATTATGAAAGCAACCAACAATCTCAATATCCTTCTCAATATCCTTCAAAAACACCTGAAAAAAGCACCGCACTTTTAGCGCCTTTACAGTGCTAACTGCTTATTATGAAACTGTTGCAACGTGCAACGATGGCCGACACTAAGAATAATCATATTTGGGAAGCGGCTGCGGATGATTTTATACAACAATTCTTCCGTTGGCTCATCCAGTGCCGATGTGGTTTCGTCTAAAAAAATCACATCGGGTTGCATCAGAAGAATGCGGATAAACGCCACCCGTTGCAATTCTCCCGGCGAAAGAATAGCTTGCCAATCATTGGATTCGTTAAGAGACGGAATGTATTTGCTCAAACGGCACTGCTCCATAGCCAACTCCAATTCGCCACGTTTAGGCTCAATATTCGGATAACAAATCGCTTCGCGTAACGTGCCTTGCGGCATATACGGGCGTTGTGGCAGAAACAGACTGTTGCTACATGGACGCTCTACCTGACCTTCCGTATCAAACGGATAAATCCCCGCAATGGCTTTGAGTAACGAGGTTTTTCCTGCGCCTGACGGGCCTTGAATTAACAAAGCATCGCCATTTTGCAAATCCACGTTCAGATCCTTCAGCAAGACTTTTCCGTTGCCGTCTTTAATCCCGAAATGATGCAATGACACCCGATGAGAACACTCCACCGGCTGATGAATGTTCGTGCCGTCCAATTCGTCTAATTTGGTAAAAAAACCATACAAACGATTGAGACGCGCTTGATACAACGTGAATTCTTCATAGAACAAACGGAAGAAAGACAACGCCCGCATAAGGCGATTAAAGGCTTGCACCGTTTGGTGCATATCGCCTAACTTCACCTGTCCGGCAAAAAAACGTGGCGCTTGCAACATGAGCGGTAAAATCATGGCAATCTGCGTCACGCCGGTATTAAACCCGTCCAACCCCAACATACGGCGCACAATTACCCAACGGTTGTGAATGATAGCGTGAAATTTCGCTTGTAAATTTGACCGCTCTTTTGTTTCACCGCTGTAAAACGCAATACTTTCTGCGTTATCACGCACGCGAATTAAGGAATAACGGTAATCCCCGTTCAATCGTTCTTTATCAAAATTCAATTTAATCAGCGGGTGTCCAATCCAAACGGAAAGTGCGGTGGCGACGATGATAAAAATATAAATAAAGAACACCACGCCTTTCGGAATCGGCACGCCGAGCAACACCAATATCCCAGACAAACCCCACAGAATAATTGTAAATTCAATGGTGGACATCACGGAATTAATCAAGCCTTGCAACATGGTAACCGTCCCGCTAATAAATTCGCGGGCATCTTGTTCGATACGTTGATCGATGTTATCCGGCAATTCTTTTTCGTATTTCAGACGATAATAATTTTTATGGCGCAACCAACGCACCAGCATTTCATTATTGAGTTTTTCTAACCAACGAATTTCAAACAGCTGGCGTACAAAATAATTGATAATGGAATGCACGATTTTGAACATCACCAACAAGGCATTCAGCCCGGCAAAAAACCAAAAGGCATCGGCTTTTTGTTCTTGTAACGAGGTATAAAGCCCGTTATAGAAAAAGGAATTCAGCACACTGATTCGCACTTCCAGCAAAATCAAGGTCAGCAACAATAAAAGCAAACCGATAATTTTGTATGCCGATGAGGTTTGCACGCAAGGTTGTGTAATCAGCCAAAAGCGTTGCCCGAAGTCTGTTCGTTTAAGCGCCAATGCCAATACTGCCAACACCGCCGACACGCCCAAAAGTGCGGTCAAAATCCAAGAGAAACTATTATTAACTTCTGTTTGCCAATCCATTTGAATATCCAAAAAGAAAGGGCGTTAAACGCCCTTTCCATTATTCATCACAGATTTCTTGCTGTACTGGTTCCATTGATTTCTTAATAGCTTCAGTTAATTTAACTTGATTCGTCATATCACCGTTTAGAATTTCACCACCGGTTGTCTTAGCTAGGCAATCCGTATTATTCCAAGGCGAATTTATATTGACGATATTAATTTTTAATTTGGGTCTTTCTTTCGCTTCTTTTTTAATGAGCTCACAGGCGCTGCGATTCGTACAATCGCCATTACCTTCGGTGATTAACACAATTAATGCTTCACGTTCTTTTCCATCGACCATGGTTAAAGCTTTTTGTAATCCTTCATAGATCGGTGTGCCCGGAACCCGATGATCGCGAACCTGCATTTTGTTTAGTTTAGCTTTTAATGTACCGCGTTGTGCCGCAGTAAATATGCCATGATTGGTAGCATAAGATGCTTTTTTCGAGGTAGATAAACAACTTTTTAGTTCGACTAAACCAATATCCACTGCTGTTGGAATATTATTAATTAATTCCGCTACCGATTTTTTAGAAGCTACGGACCGATTTGGTTTACGGTACATATAATAGACATCTTGTTGCGTGATGCCATATTTTGCTGGATTTCTTAATTTTTCGTCAAAAATCGCTACTTTTTTGGCGCTTTCTAATAAGGTATAGCGCATTCCTGAAGCATTATTAAAAATAATAGCCAGTTGCGGTGCATCAGTTGGTTTTTCCACTACTCGGCAGTTTTTCTTCGGTTCTGGTTTGGGCTCCTCTACTTTCGGTTCTTCTTTTGGTGGTTCTTGAACCGGCTCCGGTTTTGGTTCTTCTACTTTAGGCTCCTCTTTCGGTGGCTCTGGTTTAGGCTCTTCTTTCTTCGGTTCTTCGACCTTAGGTGGTTCTACTTTAGGCGGTACAACCGGTTCGCGATTGAGCCACCACCAAGCCAATAAGCCTAGTAGTAATAAAAGAAGCGGTAAAAGCCAATAGCACCAACGGTGTTTTGGTGCAGTAAGGGGAACAACTGGTGGCGGAGCCGGTGGTTCTACTTTTTTTCCAATACCCCAACCAGTAATAACTGGTTCATTATTTACTAAATAAATTTGACGGGTATCATGAGTCGCCCCTTCCACCAATTGAGCTAACCAAGCACTTTGTTCGGGTGTCAGTACACCTTTAGTCATAAGCTCCTGATTCAATGTCATAATCGCATTTAGGCGCTGTTGAATCAGTGAAATTGTTGGTTTAAATCGCTTATCTTCTTGCATTTCTTGAGTAATCAAGACTGGCTGGCCTTCTAGCTCGCTATACCATTCCACTGTAACCTGATCGGCTTTTATTTCTGGTTTTGCAAATAAAGTGGCGGTACTTGGTGGCAAATGGCTACGCAAGATTTTAATTATTTCATCATAATGGACAAAAAGTGCGGTCACATTTTGATTAATTTCTTGCAATTTAAAACGAGCTAGACGTTGCATAAGCGTTCCTTATTCACACTCATCAGTTTTAGTCATAGGTTTAATAGCTTGATTCACCATACTCACCACTTGTTTCTGATTATTTGCGGTAAATACTTTTCCGCCAGTAGCGCTGGCTACACAGTTGGCAGCTCTAGCCCCTCCAATATCAACCACATTCACTTTTAAACGCGGTTTTTGTCTGGCTATTTGATTTGCTAGGCCACAAATATCTGGTGTATTACAGTTATCTTTTCCATCACTTAAAATCAAAATGAAAGCATCGCGTTTTACTCCATCAACCATAGAGCTAGCAACCTGTAATCCGTTGTATAGTGGAGTACCGCTGCTGTCACCTTCTGCAGGTGTCATTGCTTGAATTTTAGCTTTAAGCGCATTACGTTTACCTGGTGAATAGAAACCATGATTGGTTGCAGCTGGACAAGTTCTTAATGAAACTAAGCCGATATCCACATTTTTACCAATACTATTAATAATGTTGGTAGAGGCTTTTTTCGCTGTAGATAAGCGATTTGGTAAGCGCTGCATATATTGAATTTCTTCATCGCTAGCACCATATGTCTCTGCACGTTGAATGAAGGCATCAATCGTTTGTGAGCTTTCCTGCATAGTAAAAAACATTGATCCAGAATTATCAAAGACCATCACCATTTGTGGTGTTTCACCTGGTTTGTATTTCGGCTTACACACTTTTTGTGGTGGTTGTTTAGGCTCTTCCTTCGGTGGCTCAACAACAGGAGGTTCTACTTTCGGCTCTTCCTTAATAGGCTCTTGAACAGGCTCTGGTTTAGGCTCCTCAACTTTTGGTTCCTCCTTTGGAGGCTCCGGTTTAGGCTCTTCAACCTTTGGCTCTTCTTTTGGAGGTTCTGGTTTAGGCTCCTCAATTTTTGGTTCTTCTTTTTTCGGTTCTTCTACCTTAGGCGGTTCCACTTTAGGGGGAACAACAGGCTCACGATTAAACCACCACCAAGCCAATAAACCGAGTAGCAATATGCTAAAGACCACAATAAAGCAAACCATAAAAAATTCTTCTGGCAATACTTCGATAATTGGATCTAATCGTGGATCAAAAATCCATGCTGAATTATGGAAAAATAATTCATGGAATTTTACAAAAATAACATCGAAAAAGCTAACTAAACATACGACAAATAACAGTGTAGCATATAATATTCCTTTTAACGGAGCAAGTAATAGGAATAATTTTCTTTCTTTTTTCAACCTTCTTATCAAAACAAGTGAAACAATCGTAGAAATAGCTGCAATGACAAAATTAATCATAAATAAACGTTTTACTTCTTCAAAGTGAAATAATCCTTGAGGAGAACTTGGAAAATCTGGCATGACTAATTCCTTAATCCAAGGTCTTGTTAAATAAGAAATTAACACATGATAATTCTCCATTAATTTTGCTGTAGAAATTCCACTATGCTGTTCTAAGCCAAATAATAAAATAACTCCTCGAAACAATGGTTCAAAAAAGATGACAAAGGTAATTGCTGTACTCAATAAGAACAATGCTAAGACAATCGAAAAACTCCATCTTTTAATGGTTGTAAACATTCTTATACCTTCCACTCACTTAAATTATTCACTAGATGCGTAGGTTGTGCTACTCCTTCTAAATCTTCTCTTGTAGAGAATCCTGTTAAAACCATTAAAGTATCCATTCCATACTGAATCCCTGCTTGAATATCAGTATTATAATTATCTCCAACCATTGCAATATCTTCTTTTGTAAACTGTTGCTCTGGATATTGTTGATTTAAATAGTTCAAAGCGGATTCCATAATAATACTACTTGGTTTTCCCATCTCAATCGGCTCTTGTTGTGTAGACATTTTTAAAAATGCTGTAATAGAACCGGAACCTGGAATAAATCCTTTTTCACTTGGAAGATTAGAGTCGATATTTGTTACAACAAATTTTGCACCCGCACGAATGGCTAAAGTGGCAGCTTCTAATTCAGCATAAGTTGTATCACGATTTAGTGACTGTAAAACAACATCTGGATTTTCCTCTACAAGTTCATAGCCTCTTTCTACTGCTTGAGTTTTTAGCGCTTCTTCTCCGACAATCATTAATTTTTTGCCAAAGTTTTGACTTTCTAAAAAGTCCATAGCAGCTACTCCACTTGTATACACTTCATTTTTAGTCACTTCTACTCCATAATTTTCTCTCAAATTATCAGCAACCTGTTGCGGCGTTTTAGTAGCATTATTTGTTACAAATAAAAATGGAATATTGGCTTGTTGCAGACGACGAATGAACTCTTCTGCTGTTGGAATACGTTCTTTTCCTTTATACATTGTTCCATCTAAATCAATAAAATATGCTTTATACATGCTTATTTCCCTCTTTTTTGTGGTTTTTCTCGAATATCAAATCTCTTA